>SL_3KL_010_SEDDRAFT_10001674_pt1 | contig 20236 bp, 16 predicted proteins | sample SodLakKL_010_SED_2_FD_10381 | JGI IMG/M metagenome (IMG submission 10381) | reverse complement strand
TTACACCATCCTGGTGAATATTTACTGCATATTGTGCGGCCCACTCAACATCTTCTTCGATGTGACAACCTAAACAGCTATAATCGAGTGTCAAACCCGAATGACCGTCACCATCGATATGTATAAAGTAAGCACCATTTACTGTATCAAGATTCTCGGCCATTGTTATAGGATCGGTAAGAATTCTCCAGTAATGACCGCGAACATCGGCTTCATACGGACTGAACTGAGTACCACTGCGGAGGGCATACGGCATGTGACAGTCAACACAACTTGCAGACTTAGTCATTAATTCATCGCCAAGATCATCGACAATTGAGATCTCATAACCGGTATGACAATCTTCACAGGTTGTATTAATTCCGTCCTGATCAAATACAACACTCTTATGAGGATCGTGGCAGGATGCACAATCCATACCTGCATTTGTCATATGAGTTGTTGCAAGCATCATATCGGCCTGTTCACGATGCCGGATAAAACCGGTTTCAACATCGTTAACCGTTCTGGCTCGCCATTCTGCCATTTCATTCTGTGCACGTGCATGGCAGTAATAACATGTTTCAAAGCCGTCGATTTCAATCGGACGGTCATCTGGACTCTCCACGTGAAAACTCGATGGGCCGTGGCACGCTTCACACCCTACACCGGCTTCTGCCCAGCTGCCGCCATCAAGTCCGGGATAATCGGTAAATAATTCATCCGGATCATCGGGGCTTGGTCCGGTTGTATGACATACAAAACATGAATAATCATATGGACGCGGCTCACCGTCTCCCCAGGTAACCCACTCCTTCGTGGCATTATTGTATTGGGCATCGGCACCAGTTACGAGGTACCCTTCGCTATCGATAAATCTCGATTTCCAGAAGAATCCCCCGTTCACCCATCCGATATCTTCCCAATCCATCCCCGGAGGTGGCTCTGGAACACCTGGTGTGATAGTATAGGTATCACCACCAACGTTCATATCGATTTCAAGGTCCGGATATTCCGGCGGATTTGCACCTTCGCTTCGGACAAGCATATAAGCGTGACCGGAATTTTGCCATCCGGTATATTCCGCACCGTGACAACCTTGACACGATTGCGAACCGGCAAAGGTCGTATCCGGTTCCTCCGCTGCTGTCGGCGTATAGAATAACAACATAGCCAGACAACAGAGTGATAGTATTGTAAATATTTTCATATATAAGTTCTCCTTCAAATCATTTATAACTTGTAAAGTGATTGCTCCGTTATATGTGATATAGGTTTGAATTTCAACAAACTTGTTGGTTAAGAGGATTAAGTGTTGAAATTCACAACATTGATAAAGGCAAAAATTATACCAAAATATCTTTTACTTTTTACGCATATATACATATATATATTAATATTGAGAAACGTATCCGTAGGTTGTCTTAATTTTAGGAAGGCACTGTTGAAATATTCAACGCACACAGGTAACGGCTAAATTCTTCTTGCCGGATTGATTGTCATATCTTTTAATCATATATTTTCAGCGTTTGAGATGTTACCCCGAGCGGAGTCGAGGGGGCAGAGCGATGGGATTCACGTCATTGGCAGAGGGCTGTCCAAAATGTAGGGCGAAATGACATTTCGCCGTACAAGAATCGACGAATACAAGTTGAAATAAATAGATGTATTTTTGTCCGAAGCAATGTTCTTTACTTTCTGGACAACCCCAAGAGTGCGTGCAGTGGGAAAATGCAAAAAATTATGTAATTGAAATAGCACTAATTACCGGCGTACAATCATCACAAGGTTTGGCGATTCCGAATCATCGTATGCTTGAAATTGAAGTGAACCGTAATGTTCGATTGATGAGAAACCCGCTTCTTTGAGATAGCCCGTCAGTTCTTCTTTGTGGAGCGGACGCAGTTCGACAGTGTTTAACGTGTGCTCAACTCCGTCGTCCGTATCGGTTACTTTTAAAATATTGAAGAAGAGCTTCTCGTTACAATAATCGTAAAAACGGATAAATGTTGTATTCCCTTTCTTCTTTATATTCTGCACCCGTTTCCGTTCTTTCATGATCCTATCGTAATTTAATATCTGCACGATAAGCACACCGCCGGGTTTTAGCAGCGAATAAAAACCTGATAACGTCTTTTCCAGATCTTCATCCGTGAGGAGATGCACAAGGGAGTTACCGAGACAGAACACTGCGTCGAAGGTGGTATCGAGGACATCCGAGAGATTCTGAAAGTTTGCCGCGACCGTATTGATGGGAAGCTTCATACGGCTTGCGTTATGTTGTAATTGCCTGAGCATAGCAGGTGATATATCAATGGCAGTAACATGAATACCAAGACCGGCAAGCAAAAGCGAGTGAAAACCTGTACCGGCACCTGCATCGAGTGCCGTCTGTATAGAATACCGTTCAACAATTTTCCTGAATACCGACTCTTCCCGTTCAAACCGGTTTTCAAAATCGGTCATTGTGTCGTAATCGGAAGCGAGTCCATCGTAGAAGGATTTCATATTGAGAAAATACGTATATTTGAACATTGCCGCAATAAAAGGTATATTCAAAAGGAAAAAACCTATGAATACGGGAACATTCGTGAAACGAAACGGTTTGTGGCAGGCAGTCGCATGGCAGGCAACAAAAGTGCAGAATAATTCCATTCGTTAACTTTACTATGGAGATTAAAATGGTATACCGGAAAATTGTTATTCTCCTTTATTGTCTCGGGGTGCAGTGGGTCGCCGCACAGGAAACTGATTTGTATTTTCCGGGTTACGGTGAGCAGTGGCAGCAACAGTCGCCGGAAGAAGCCGGAATGGATCCTGCGCTTCTGCAGGAAGCAGTTCACTTTGCAGAAGATTCCGAAAGCCGGATTCCTGTCGATCTTGAGAAATTTATTGCCGAGACCTTCGCCGGAGAACCGTACAATAATATAATCGGTCCGACGAAAGAGCGCGGACCCGCAACGGGAGTAATTCTACGACATGGATACAAAGTCGCCGAATGGGGTGAACCAAATAGAGTCGATATGACCTTCAGCGTTACGAAAAGCTTTCTTTCTGCCGTTGCCGGTATTGCGTTTGATCACGGTTTGATACGCGATGTTCACGACCCGGTGAGCGAATATGTACAGGACGGCGGTTTTGATTCTCCCCAAAATGACGGAATAACCTGGCATCAGTTGTTGAATATGACGAGCGAGTGGGAGGGAACGCTATGGGGCAAACCGGATTGGGCAGACCGTCCCGTCGGTGAACGCGGAGAATACCACAAACGCGAACTACAAGAACCGGGAACACACTGGAAGTACAACGACGTTCGTGTTAACCGGCTCGCGCTTTCGTTACTTCGGGTGATACGTGAACCGTTACCGAAAGTCCTTCGCGAGTATGTTATGGAACCTATCGGTGCGTCACGCACATGGGAGTGGCACGGATACGAAAATTCCTGGGTGAAGGTCGACGGCGTAAACGTACAATCGGTAAGCGGGGGCGGACACTGGGGAGGCGGCATGGTTATCAATGCATACGATATGGCGCGTTTCGGTTTGCTCTGTTTACGTAATGGAAATTGGAACGGTGAACAAATTCTCTCAGAGGAATGGATAGAAAAATCGATGACACCGACCGGCCTTCAACCGACCTACGGATATATGAACTGGTTCTTAAATACCGGCCGGGAGCTGTTGCCGGGTGCACCTCCGTCAAGTTATTTCCACGCAGGGGCGGGCGATAATTTGATTATTGTCATACCGGACTATGATCTTGTCATCGTTGTCCGGTGGCTCGAGCGGGCAAACCGGGATGAGTTCGTCGGAAAAGTATTGCAGGCAATTACCAGCAATTAATTGAACGGTACAGTATGTTTACAATTATCTTAAACCTTCTCATTGTTTCTTTGCTTATCATATGCTTAAGCGGATGCTATATTACCGGGCCGGATGGTGATACATTCTTTATCGAGACGGATAAACCTTCATACGCTCCCGATGAAATGTTGACCGTAACCTTTACCAACCGTTCCGGGTATCGCTATCTGCTCATTAACAGCGGCTGCGATGCGCTGGAAGACAAACCCTTACCGGATTTACACTATGAACGCAAGGATAATGATGAATGGGTAGATGCGGGCGGGCCGGTGTGTCCGGAAGTTTTACGACCGCCGGTAGAATTACATCCATCAAGGACGTATTCGGTTACCTTCACTGCATATGTGAGTGCGATGGAATTTGTGCCGGGTACGTACCGGCTGCGGTTTTATTTCTCCGATCGGGATGGGACACCGCTGCCGCCGGAAGATCAACGATTTTCAAATGAATTTAGAATAGAGTGAATTGAATTTCATTTTCATATGGGGTATATTCTACTATAATAAATTGTTAGTTCCGGTAGATAACTATTACAACCCGCCGCATCATCGCTCGTATGCAATCAAGGAACGTCATACAACGGATTTTCACAAGATCGTTGGATAACGAAGTAAGGAATTCACTGCATGCTGCTGTTGCTGAATTCCGATCGTTTAGCAATGGTGAACAATACTTCAACCGGAGTAAATATACCGGTTGGCGAAACCGGTACGGTTATCTCGGAAACGATACTATACTGAAAATCAAGCGGTTTCTTTCCTTTTTAGGAAACAATGCGCCGGACACCCAACTCCTGGCAGCGTTCTTCAATTTTTACAATAAAGGAGAGCAAATTCTTGTATACTATAATAAAGAGTTTGTTTCCGGTGAGTTGGAGAAATTGCAGCAGTTTTTCGATACCATTGAAAAATATCCCCTCGATATAAAACAGCGCGAAGCCGTANTCTGTGATGAGGATAATAATCTCATTATAGCGGGAGCCGGAACCGGTAAAACAACGACCATTGTCGGGAAATATGCCTATTTAGTTGAACGTTTGGGCGTCGCTCCTGAGGAAATCCTCCTCCTTGCATTCACCGAAAAGGCTGCGGCCGAAATGCGTGCCCGGATCAGAGACCGGATGAAAGACGTCCTGGATAAAGATATCGAAGTGAACGCCAAGACCTTCCACAGTTTAGGACTCGGTATCATTGCCGAGGTGCGGAATTTTAAGCCGGATCTCGGCTTTGATTCTGAAGTTAAGCTCAGATCGTTTATGCAGGATGTGTATGATGAACTGAGTAATGATGAAAAATACAGGAAGCTGCTTGTCGACTATCTGGTCGAATATTTAAAACCCTATAAGCCGCCGGAAGCATTCCGTTCAAAAGGTGAGTATTTTACCTACCTTCGTTCCAACAATATACTGACCTTGCAGCGCGAAGAAGTGAAAAGTTATGAAGAAGCGCAGATCGCGAACTTTCTGTTTTTACATAATATACAATACGAGTACGAAACACCGTATAAACATACCACCCGCAGTAAACATTATCGCCAGTACCGTCCCGATTTTTATTTACCTGAATACGATATCTATATCGAACACTGGGGAGTCGACCGGCAGGGTGAGGTACCCGAATGGTTCGGCGAGAAGGAGGATAGTTCCGCCACCGAAAGATATCAATCCAAAATGGAATGGGCAAGAGAGCTGCACCGGCTGTACGGTACCACGCTCGTCGAAACGTATTCGTATGAAAAAAAGGAAGGTGTATTAAACCAAAAATTACAGGAAAAACTTGAGCAACTCGGAGTACGGTTTGAACGGAAGAGCGATGATGAGATATTGCAGCATTATGAAGATGCCAAAGAGATACCAATGTTTATTAATCTTGTGATAACATTTCTCAATCTTTATAAATCCAATCTTTATACGCATCAGGATGTTGTTGATAAAACACCGGAAGATCAACGGGAGCGGGTCAAAGCATTCCTGCAGATATTCAATCCGATATATCAACGATATGAAATACATCTGCGATCGGATGATTCGATTGATTTTAACGATATGATAGCTCAAGCGGCGGAATATATCCGGGAAAACAAATATAGCAACCGCTATGCATATATCCTGATAGATGAATTTCAGGATATTTCGGCGGGCCGGTTTGCTCTTATTAAGGCAATGCTGGAACAATCGCCTGAAACAAAACTCTTCTGTGTCGGCGATGACTGGCAGTCGATATTCAGATTCACCGGTGCAGATGTTACTATTATGACAAACTTCCGGAACTATTTCGGCTTTACCAAGGAAGTCATCCTCAACAAAACGTATCGTTATAACGATAAAATTCTGCATGTCTCCAGCGATTTTATTCAGAAAAATCCTGTTCAGATAAAAAAGAAATTAACAACCGACTACAGTACAGACGAATCTCCGATTGAAATATTATATACCGATAAAAAACAGGAAGACGAAACGATCCTGGAAATTTGCAGAGATCTTAATCAACGGGCAGCAGATAACAACAACACACTTTCGGTGTTTATACTTTCACGGTATAACTTTAACAAACCCGGCAATCTTGAAACGATACAAAGAAATTGTGACAACCTGAACATAGAAGCAATAACCGCGCATAAATCAAAAGGACTTGAAGCCGATTTTGTGATCATTAAATCGGTGGTCTCGGGCATCGTGGGTTTTCCGTGCGGGATGGTTGACGATCCGATGATCTCGGCGTTACTGTCGGAGCCCGAGGAGTTTGAACACGCAGAGGAGCGGCGGTTGTTCTATGTTGCACTGACCCGTGCCCGGAGTAAAATATTTATACTCAGTTCCAATATGAAACCGTCGCCGTTTATCAGAGAGCTCGATCCGAAGGGATTATCGAATGAACCATGTCCGGATTGTCTTACGGGAATGTTAGTCCCCAAAAAGGGACAACGGGACGGTTTTATCGGCTGTACTAATTATCCGTATTGCAGGTATACGAGGGAGGGTGTGGGTCATGTTGGTTACATATAACTCAAACGAGTGAGATAAGTGTTACCCCATTCTTGATTGCCAATACCAGGGTTCTCTGTGCATATGAGCGACAGCCCATACAATTACTGTTTTACTGCTTTCAATGCAAGCTCCCAGCCGATCCACGTATGGAATTGCTCGCGGGTAAATTGTTCATCGATCTGTTCCTGTAAATAGGATGCTTCTTCTTGTTGTTGTGCATAATATTGTTCGAGATGCTGAATTAACTCACCGAAGCTCATTGCCTGCCGTTCTTTCCCAATCGTTGGGTACGCTCCGCTTTTTCTATGATTGTCGATTACGAAATGTCTGTTATCCAGTAATAAAAACAATCACACAATCTCAAGCTGTTCCTGCTGCAGAAGTTTCGATGTATATGAGTAACCCCGCTCGGCGATTTCGTTGATAGCTTTGAATTCAAGCAGGCTGAAGTCATCGAGCGGCGGACGAATAAACAGGTCGGCATCTTTACGGGATTGCTGGAGATGGTAGTTGCTGCTGAGGATTGCAGACCGCGCGAGAATTTCGAGAATGGTCGGAAGGGATTGTCTTTTCTCCGTAGAGAGATAGTTTTTTGTTATATAACCCCACGGAGAAGGAAACTCATTAAGCTCGGTTTTTAATTCTTTACCCTGTGAAACATCGACGGCGATGATCTTACCGCCCCCCATTTTCCGCATTATATCGATGGGAAGGTTGTTGAGCATAGAGCCGTCAACCATAAATTCGCCGTTCCGTATTACCGGCAGTACAATCCCCGGGATTGCCGAGGATGCCTGCACTGCTTCTGCGACCGACCCGCGATTATTAATTTCAATTTCAGCCGTTGTTAAATTGCTCGATATGCAGAAGCAAGGCAGCCATAGATCTTCAAATTGTATGTNTCCGTATACTTTCGAACAGCCGCGTTTTATCCGNCGGCCGCGAATGAGCGCGAAGACGGGAAGGGTATATTCACGCAACGGTTTGTTATCGATCCATCCCCATTTGTTTATCCGAAGCATATCCCGGTATGATTTACCCATTGCATATTGTGTTGCAATGAACGAGCCCATGCTTGTACCGCCGATAATATCGATCGGGATGTTGTGTTCGATCAAAGCCCGGATAATACCGATATGTGCGAAACCGCGGGCACCCCCGCCGCCCAACACCAAACCAACGGCACGATCGCTTAAGAAGCGTGCGAGCCGTTCATAGTCTCCACGCTGATCCATACGAACATGATACCAGTGATCGATCTCCCGGTTATGTAACCGGCTGATTGTACCATCCGGCATTGTAGAACTATCGGGGTGCAGAAGCACAAGATTGATTTTCGGTGACCACCGGTTATTTTTTAAACGGTAAAGAAAATTTTCTACTCCGTTTATGCCGGGTGTATCGTAAAAGTTACCGGCAACAACGAACTGGTCTGCATGACGAATACAACGTTTTGTCCAGTATGTCGAAGTATCGTCTGTTACAAAGAGAATGTAGCGGTACCGTGATTCCTGCTCTATCAGCCAGTTTAGAATAGTAATATTATACGGATTGTTCGGCGACACCTGTGCGGCATTGGGAATACCGGTGAGCTGTTCCAGGCGTTCGTCGGTTAGACAGAGAACCGGACCATGGCTTGCTAACGCTTTTTCAAGACCGGCGATAAAGGCGTGTAACGGTACGTTTTTGTTTGATGCAATGATACAAATATTTGTTGATGATGTTGCAGAAACGGTGATGTGCTGAACTTTGCGTAAACGTTCTATCAAAGTATTTATGATATGAGTGGAAAATTCGGGATGCTGCTCGATGATCTTATCAAACGATTCTTTAGTGAATTTTATGACGATACTATCACGTAATGCACGAACGGTTGCCGTACGCGCCTCTCCGGTAAAGAATCCCATCTCGCCGACCGATTCACCGGCTACGACCTCCCCGACCCGTTTTTCCTCTTTGTCATCTTCCTTGATAAAAACATTGAGCCGTCCGTTGATGAGTATATATAATCCATCGCTCGGATCGTATTGCTGAAACAGGGTATTTCCCGAACGCAGATGGATCCACGTGATATGCTTCCCGATTTTCTCATGTAATGTGGTTTCATCGATTTTCAGGATTTCGCGGATCGTCGAAACGAGCTGCCGTTGACGCACGCGGTTCTGGAGAAGATGGGTGACTTCATACGCCCGTCGGGGCTGATGTTTCATAAGAAGCGACAACTCGTCCTGGGTAAACTCCATTATTAAGGTGTCTTCAATAGCTTCAAGAGATATATTTTTGTTTACTCCCAGGACGTCTTCATTCAATTCTACAAACTCTCCGGATTCAATCTTACCAATCTGAACATCTTTGTCATCGTCACCTGAAGAACGAATTGCTATTTGACCGATGATAATTATTCTGAGCGACTCTCCTATATTGCGGAGAGTGATTGTTTCGCCGCTTCTAACAAGGAATAAGGGTTGATTATATATGAACCTGAATCCTGCGTGAAAATGATTAAAATTTTAGATTAACTTTGTTAATATTTTTTAGAGCATATTCAAAAGCATCTTTGTATAGAAATGACGTAGGTAACTTTAGCACTGGTCTATTCCCAGTACGCACAAGTTCGCCGGGTATAACCAATAATCGATATCTTAAAGTATTTAATGTTAATGTCTGAAATTCTTTTGGTAAACATAGTCGTTTAAACCAATTTAAAAGATTATATGCAAATAAGAGAATATGAAAATATGATTCGTTTGCTTGAAAATGTTTAGTCGGTATCTTTGCCAATGTATAATCATGTTTGAGTTCTTTGATAATTAATTCTACGGCTGCTCGTTTGTTGTAAAACTTCCAGCAGTTTAGCGGTGTCAGCTTCATATTTGTTACGAATGCCTGATAGCTGTATCGACTTGTTGTAAACAAACTCAATTGAGGTGTTTGTTCTTTTGGAAGTTCTCGTCGTATTGCTATAAAGCGATATTTTTTCTTCCAACCGTGTGGTTGGTAATAAAACTCTGCTGACTCCGCTCCATAAGTATGTTTTTTGTATTTGAGGTGTGGAAGTTTTCGTTTTAGAGGTTTTGTTGTTTTGGCACCAACAATAAATTGAGCTTTGTTTTCTATTCTCTCGATAATTTCGTGATCGTAAAATCCTCGATCTGCGCGTATTTTGACTATATCTACTGAATCGGGACATTTGGAAAATATCTTTTCTACTATGTCTGCTACTCCGGTAGACGTGTGTGTATCGCCTGGACGAAGTTCTCCGTGCCAGAAATCTTTGTTTGTTCCATTGAAACAAAGAATCGGATGATATGAGACGCGACCAGGTTTGTGAGGGTTGTAGCCTCTGCGCGCAAGTTCTTGGGTTCCATAAAGTGTCAGTACTGTAGAGTCTAGGTCGAATGTTATTGAATTTTTGTTCTCCGAGAATTGAGTCATTGCATAAAGCAAGCGGTCGTGTAAACCTCTGAGTTTTATCAAAGCTGTTGGTGCTAGACGAAATAGGAATCGTCTTAGAGTTGTGGGATTTGGATATGTTGGTAATCCGGTCAGATATTGAAATACACCATTGTGTTTTAACAGATGTGATGTTTCGATTCGACCAAGACCAAGGATAATTGGATATATAAGAGATATGAGTTCTTCGGAAAGACTGAACTGATTGTTGCGCTGGTTGAAAAAAATATATTTTCCAAATTTCGATTTGATTTGAATTTTCTTGAAGAACGAATAAAGGAGATAGACACCACCGAAATGTGTGAGTCTGTTTCCACTGAATGAAATTTGTAGATTTTTTGGGCCTCGGCGCATCCGAAATGAACCTAACTAAAAGGTACGTTTGTTTCGAAACCGATATTTCTCTAAATTTATTATAATTTTGCTCTATTGGCAACATTTTTTAATCAATCAGAAATATTCACGCAGGATTCAGGATGAAGTATTGTAAAGTTGTATCGTGAAGTGAACCGAAGACCGATGTCTTTTTAAGCGATTGATGATACTCGGAGTAAAATGTTTCCGGCTTAAGACGTTCCATATTCCTCAAAGACTTAGTAAAGATGTGAATAATTAATATAATTACCCTGCATACGAAAATCAATTGAATACTGTTGCATTATTACCAATATGTTTTATATATATAGTATGATCATTGTCGATGGTTCAAAAAAATCGGGCAGCGGAACGATCCTCCGCTATGCCGTTGCTATCGGTGCACTCCTGCAACAACAGGTAAAGGTTTTCAATGTCCGGGCGCAGCGAAATAATCCCGGACTCAGACCGCAGCACCTTGCCGCAATACGTGCGGTTGCCGAACTCACAGACGGATCCATTGAAGGGGGGGAAGTCGGATCAAGTGAATTTGTATTTACACCGGGGAAAAAGGTTAACGGCGGCAGCTATACATGGGATATCGGCACCGCCGGCTCTACGACGATGCTGGTAATGACCGTTTTACCTGCAGCGCTTATTATCCGTGATAAATTACAATGCAGGATTACAGGCGGACTCTTTCAGGATTTCGCTCCGTCGTTTTTCCACATGCAGCAGGTACTTGGACCGATCCTCTGGAAGATGGGGGTGACAATGCGTGTCAATATGATACGGCCGGGATATGTACCGGCTGGAAACGGTATTCTTGAAATCGAGATCGATCCGGTACGAAAACCCCTTCAACCATTAACGTTAACTGATCAGGGAGATATTGAATCGGTGGAAGGTACGGCAATTTCATCGCACCTCCAGGACCGGGAAGTGAGCAAAAGGATGGCTGAAGTTTGCCGCAAAGTTTTATCGAAGAAAGGTTACAAAGTCAATCTCAGGGAAGAGTACGAAAATTCCGCATTACAACCGGGTGCTATGCTGGCTGTGTTTGCCCGGACATCGACCGGTTGTATTCTCGGTGCCGACCGTGCAGGTGCGCCGGGAAGACGGTCCGAAGCTATAGGTCGCTTTGTTGCACACTCGCTCATTGAAGATATCGAATCGGGGGCTACCGTCGACCGTTATCTCGCCGATCAAATTATTCTCTATGCAGCCCTTGCCAATGGGATCACCGAATTTCAAATCCCCTTTATGACCGGTCACGTTGAAACAAATCTCTGGCTCGTTGAAGATTTACTGGGAAGTAAGGTGGAGGTAGAGAACAATTTCATACGCGTTACCGGAATAGGTTTTAAACCTCAGTGATCGATACATTATTCTCTCGAATATCTTTACTGGATGTATGCACGCGCGAGGTTGTCAGCCCGAGCGGAGTCGAGGGGTGATAGCGATGGATACCATGTCACTGTCAGCGGAGTTGAAGTGTTACAATCTTCCGAATCAATCTGCCCCAATACTTCAAAGTCATTGATTAACAATCAATTTATATACCGGTTCCCCCTTTTTAATTTGTTTGAGATCGCCGAACGACGGAGGAATGGATTCGGTAGAACCGGTTATGAAATAACCACCCTTCTGCATCAACGAGAGCATTTTACTCAATAACGGTTCGGACACCGTTCTGTCGAAATAGGTGAGAATGAAATTCCTGCATAATATGATATCGAACGGTCCGCCGGGCATCTCGGTTCGGATATCCTGCTCGAGAAAATGAATATTGTGTTTGTATCGTTCTTTAATGACATAGGTAGAATCCTTCCGTTCAAATCCCTTCTCAAGTAGTTCATCCGGCAGGTCTTTCAGGGCACCTTCGGGATAACACCCCGCCCGTGCCCGTTCAAGAACGGTCGGATTACGGTCGGTGGCGATTATTTCAAGCTCGAGTTTTTCAGGTGAGAGCCGGTGCTGCCAGAGTAATTGTATAGAATATGCCTCTTCGCCGTTACAGCAGCCGGCGCTCCAGCACCGGATGTTCGTGCGGTTTTCCTGCCGGGCTGATTCGATGAGATCGGGAAATACCGTCTGTTCGAGGATTGCATACACACCTTTATCCCGCCAGAACCGTGTGATGGTGATATCGAGCATACGGTCGAGCGTTTCCCGTTCTGCGGAATTCTCCTCTATATAATAGAGGTAATCCAGATAATTTGAGATATCCAGTTCCTGCATACGGTTATGTATGCGCCGGCATACCTGACGCCTCACTTTCCGGAAACCCGCCCAACGATAGCCGAGTTCAGGTAATATATGCTGCAGAAATTCGTGACAGGATTTCATTACTATGAATGTGCATAATAAACATATGAACATCAAGCACACTGAACCTGAATTTTTGATAAGTTTGTTAAATTATATATATTATTAGTTTGGAAATGTTGCAATGTAATAAACGTGATTATAAAACCACTAATGACACGAAGAACACTAAATAAAATATCTTTGAACACGCATCAAAACAGGAAATTGACGAGCGGTTAAGCGGATATTCTGTATAACCCGACAATTAATATGACAAAACCATTGAGGGCAAAAGGATTTTCTTAAATTTAATAGTTTTGCCCAAAATCGTTTTGCTTTTAGTTTAATTTATGTACAAACTCGAAAAAACATTCAGATTCGAAGCATCGCATCAACTCCATCACCACGACGGGAAATGCAGTCGTTTGCACGGCCATAGCTGGAAGATGAGCATCGAGGTACGGGCTGACCGGCTGCAGGCCGACGGTCCGCAGAAAAATATGGTGATGGATTTTTACGATATCAGCAAAGCGGTTAAGCCATTGGTAGATAACTATCTCGATCATTATCATTTAAACGATACGCTGAAAACCGACAGTCCGACAACGGAGTTTATCGCCAGATGGGTATATGATAAACTGAAACCGGAATTTCCCGGACTTTCGGCAGTGACAGTTTTTGAAACATGCACAAGCTCTTGTCGCTATGAAGGTGAATGAAATATTTTATTCGATCCAGGGAGAGGGAGGACGTGCCGGCGAACCGTCGATCTTTATTCGCCTTTCGGAATGCGACCTCGCCTGCAGTTACTGTGATACGGAATTTGAATCGGGGAAAGAGATGTCCATCGAGGAGATTCATCAATCGATATCACAGTATTCCTGTAACTGGATAGTGTGGACGGGCGGCGAGCCCGCTCTTCAGTTACATGAGGAGATTGTCAGGTATTTCAAAGAAAAGGGATACAGGCAAGCCATCGAGACTAACGGGAACAACAAACTTCCCGATGGACTCGACTGGATAACCGTATCGCCGAAAGTTGCCGAACATGTGCTCAAAAAAAATTTTCCCGATGGTGTCACCGAACTTCGTTACACCCGGCACAAAGGTCAGCCTGATGTTCCGCGTCCGTCTATTAAAGCTGACTACTATTTTATCTCACCCATTTTTAATGGTGATAAACCGGACCGGGAAAATATCAACCATTGCATCAAACTCTGTCTTGAAAACCCGCAATGGCGTTTATCATTGCAGATGCATAAATTCCTGAAAGTGTTATGAGCAAGCTTATTATATATTCGGGCGGTATGGATTCAACGGTGCTGCTTTACCGTCACGCAGAAGAGATTTCACTTGCTGTGTCGTTCGATTACGGATCGAAACACAATGAACGGGAGATCGAACATGCTCGCCTGAATACGGAGAAACTGAGCATAGAGCATCTCGTCATTCCCCTCGATTTCATGGGAAAATACTTCAGCAGTCATCTTTTAAAAACAGGCGGCGAGGTGCCGGAGGGACATTACGCCGATCCCGTCATGAAGCAAACGGTCGTTCCGTTCCGCAACGGGATCATGCTTTCCGTTTCCTGCGGACTTGCGGAAAGCAGGAAGCTCGACTCGGTACTGGTCGCAAATCATACGGGCGATCATCCCATTTATCCCGATTGCCGTGAAGAGTTTATCAAATCAATGGGCGAAGCAATGTATCATGGCACGTATGTTAATGTGCAGCTCGAATCACCCTTTCTCTCCAAGAATAAACGGGATATTGCCCTGCTCGGGAAAGAAATCGGGGTGGATTTTTCATTGACATGGAGTTGTTATAAAGGAGGCGAAAAACATTGCGGTCAATGCGGCACATGCATTGAGCGCAAAGAAGCTCTCGAAGGATTCGATCCGACTATCTATGAACAAACTGAAGTGAGAAGATAACTATGCCGGTACCGGAAGGAAAAGTATTTGATTTTATCGGACAGGAAAACATACGGGCCGATTACCTTGAAACATTTGAATTCGATTCACCCGATCAATATATAGTTACCGAGACAAACGAGTTCTCCGCCGTCTGCCCGTTCAGCGGACTGCCGGATTATTCGTATGTAAAGATCGAGTACTATCCCGAAGGCGGAAAGTGTATCGAGCTGAAGTCGTTGAAGTATTATATGATAAGTTTCCGCAACGTCGGGATCTATCAGGAGGAGGCGACAAAGCGTATGTATGACGATCTTAAGTCGGTGCTCGAAACATCCCGTCTCCGTGTGACCACGAAGTACAATCCGCGCGGTGGTTTTGACACAACGTGTACTGAGGGGAGTTTGTGATGTGTTTATTGAATAGCATTGAATAGGCAAAACAATTAGGGGCAAAATGATTTTTTAGTATGATTGCCTAAAATTATTTTGGCTGGGGAGATAAATTTTCATATATTCTTTTCAAATTGTCTTGCCCGAAATTGTTTTGTCATTTATCCATCGCCTATGTTCATAAAAAAAATAACCGCCTGGCTCGTTCACTTTTATACCTCCCTCGGACTACTCGCCGCCGCATTCAGTGTTGTGTTTATCGTGTACGGAGGTGAAGAAAATCTCCGGATTGTCATAATATTGATGTTTCTTGCTATGGTCATCGATGCAAGCGACGGGTACTTTGCACGGCGGGTGGGGGTGAAAGAAGTGCTGCCGTTTTTCGACGGCCGGCGTCTCGACGATATTATCGATTTCCATACGTTTACAACGATCCCGCTGCTGTTCATCTGGCGAAGTGAGATCTTGCCCGGCGAGCTTGCGTGGGTATTGTTGCTGCCGCTTCTTGCCAGCGCGTACGGATTCTCACAAACCAATGTAAAAACCGATGACGGCTATTTTCTGGGATTTCCCTCGTACTGGAATGTGGTAGCGTTTTACCTCTTCTTTTTAGGACCCGATCCGTGGTTTTCCGTCTCTATGATAGTGTTGTTTTCTGTGCTCACGTTTGTCCCGGCAAAATATCTTCATCCGTCGATACCGGGACCGTTATCGAAGCTCTCGGTTATGCTCGGTGCGGTGTGGGCTGTTATAGTTCTCGCGATTATTACCGGTATCGTCGATGAGTTTACATGGACGGTGATCTCGTTAGCATATCCTCTCTATTATATGGTTGCATCCTGGGTAATAACCCTCAGAGATAGCAAATAACCATAAGCTCCAATATCGCTTTTATTAGGAAATAATAGTATATTCCTGCCGTGGATTGAACAATGTTTTTTGCGGTAGGAACGATTGTTCAGTTCACGGACAAATCCGTGCCAGCGGTATCGCCTGGCGGTCTGACGATTGTTTTATGTGTATATTGGCTGAACTGTCCGCCTCCGGCACAAATTAAAGACTCCGAGGTTTTTTATCGGGAGAATTCATCAGCTTAAGGTTTGATAAAAATATGAAAGGGAATAACTATGATACCGGTAGGAAGCAAGGAATGGTGGGGGAATTTCGTTATGTTGGTTGTCGTATTGTTCTCATTGGCAGGAGTATGGCTGGGACTTGACCGGTTTTACAGAGGGCAAATAGGGTTGGGAGTTTTAAAACTTGTAACCGTCGGCGGAGGACTAATATGGGGCCTTGTCGATCTGTGCAGGTATTTTTACCGGTTTGGATTAACCGGGCAATGGGTTACATCGCCGAAGGAACTACAATAGAATGCAGTTTTTCATCTTTGAGGCAAAACCATTTTATAAATACAATGGTTTTGCCTTTCATCAATGTACGACTATTCAACAGTACCCGAATATCCCGTATTCGCAGAATTATCAGATAAACGTATAGCTCAGTCCCAGTGCGAGCAGTTGTTTCAATTGCCGCTTGGGTGATATATTACTGTCGTAAAGCAATTCAATATTTAAACTCACGTCGACGTACCGTGCCACCTTTGCAGAGATTATTGTATCCCAGCGCACGTCAACCTGTTTCAGGCTTTCAAGATTTGAGAACAGATCAAGCTTCGAGGTAAGCAATATGTTCTCTGCAAGGGGAGTACGGAGTTCGGTGACCGATAACGCGCCGAACTCCGTATCGACCTTTTCAATTCTATCGGTCGCAGGATCGTCTGTCAAACCAACGGCAAATTCGCGGGTAATTGTTGTTTTGGTCGCAGCACCGAGACGTGTTTTTAAAATCGGTACCGGTTCATATCCGACACCGGCACTCAGGGTAATGTAACCCGGATCGAATAAATTGGAGACAGGAAACCGTTCATCTTCTTCATACCGGTATCCTCTGGTAAATTGTGTTTGCAGCAAGGCCGATACGTACGGATGAACATACACACCGAGTTTGTGAAGATAGACTGTTTCGATCCGCAGTTCGTCGGCGGATTTCCTTGATTGAAGGTCTCCAATCTTAGCCTGACCGTATGACCCCTTGCTGGTAGTCGTCCAATTAAAACGTTCCTGATTCAGCTCGAATGCCGAATTTATGTTGATTTGCCACGCGAGGGTATTTTCACCTCCCTGTATCCAGTTATCGAATTGTGCCTGGGTCAGATTCAATCCCCCTACCACCTGACTTTTCCATCCGTATACCGGCTCTTCTTCGTCTTCTGCAATGAGGTTGGGTTGGATGAGGAACATACTACACAGTAACGTAATTATGAAAAGTCGGTGTGTCTGCATGAGGTGCCTCCTTTATTTGAAAAATGGAAAGTAACGAATTAATTTAGTAATTTATTGGGTAGAAATGCAATTATTTTTTTAAACGCTCACCGAACTGATTCAAAGGGTATTACAAACCGGCAGGATTATTTACCACGAAAACTCAAAAACACAAAAGGTTAAAGGAATTGTATGATCCGATATTTTATTTTGCTAGTTGTAGTTTCAGCGATTGTATTCACTTTTTATGCACAGGAATCCGTACCTGAAGAATGGATCACCTACTTTGAAAAATCTGCTTATCTTGAAACTCCCCGTTATGATGAATCGATGGCGTATTTTCGCCAAATGAGCGATTCGTCGGAATATGCAACGATGTTTTCATTTGGCATATCGCCGCAGGGCAGAGAGCTGTATTGTGTTGCTGTATCAAAGGAAACAACATTTGAACCGGTTGATCTGCATAAACGCGAACGTCCCGTGATACTTATTATCAACGGAATTCATTCCGGTGAAATCGGCGGCAAGGATGCCTCGATGATCATGCTTCGTGAAATGCTGATAACAAAAGAACAGGAAAATCTTCTCGACAATGTCGATCTCCTCGTCGTACCTATTTTCAGCGTTGACGGTCATGAACGCTTCGGTCCGTATAACCGCATCAATCAAAACGGACCAAAGGAAATGGGCTGGCGAACAACCGCACAGAACCTTAACCTGAACCGCGACTGGATGAAAGCCGACGCACCCGAGATGCAGGCAATGCTGCAACTTATCAACCTGTGGAATCCCGATTTTATAATCGATACACACTCGACTAACGGAGCCGATTATCAGTACACTATCACGTATATTCTTGAAACTCATCAGAACATATATAATGAAACGGCGGCATGGTTAAGCAACGATTTTATTCCTTATATGGAAAATTATATCGAAGATAAAGGATATCTGGTTTTCCCCTATGTAACTATGCGGCGCTGGTTCGAAGGTGTGCAGAGCGGTATTACCAATAACGCTGCATCGCCACGGTTCTCAAGCGGGTATGCGGCTGTACAAAACCGGCCCGGTCTGGTTGTTGAAACACATATGTCGAAACCGTATAAAGAACGCGCGTTTTCCACCAAAACAATGATCGAATCTGTTATTGAATATGCAAACGAACATCCCACCAAACTGCTCGATCTAAACCGGAATGCCGACTGGATTTCAATAGAAAAATATCATAATAATGGAAAATACTTACCGCTGGACTTCACTCTCACCGACGAATACCGTAAGAAGCCGTTTAAAGGCATTCAATCGGAGTATGTATATTCCGGGCTTACAAATAGCGAGATACTGACCTATACCGGAGAGCCTGTTGAAAAAGAGATCCGGTTTTATGACAACGTTATTGCAACCGATTCGGTTACGGTTCCTCAATTATATGTAATACCGAAAGAATGGAATGATATAGTTGAGCGAATGCGTTTACACGGAGTAAAAATAGAAACACTTGCCGAAGAGACCGCTCTCAGGGTAACGCGCTACCGCTTTACCGATGTTTCGTATGCATCAAATTCATTTGAAGGACGCCAGCAGGTTGAGGTCGATTATGAAACCTATCGTGAAACGGTAACCCTGCCCGAAGGAACGTATGTCGTCCCGACCGATCAACGAACAATTCGTGTTATTGCTCACCTGCTCGAACCGGGCAGTCCCGACTCGTTTTTACGGTGGGGATTCTTTAACTCAATATTTGAGCGAAAGGAATACTTCGAGCTCTACGTTATGGAACCCATCGCACAGGAGATGATTCAGGAAGCTCCGGCATTGAAAGACGAGTTTGAACAATGGCTTGATGAAAATCCCGAAGTGAGGGATAACCCGTATCAGCGATTGCATTTCTTCTATGAACGATCCCCGTATTACGATGAACAGTGGAACGTGTATCCGGTGTTGCGGGTGGAGTAGTCATACAAGAGGAAGGTTATATAAAGGCAAAACGATTAAGGGCAATACCATTGAAAATCCTAAGCACTAAATCCGACCCCGATATTTATCCGGGAAACAAGACCAAAATTCAAATGACAAAATGTTCAAAAAAACGTAAAATTGAGAAGTTTTTCGCATTTGGATTTAGGTTATCAGGATTTAGAGTTTTATAAATTATTTTGCCCGAAATAGTTTTGCCATACATTAGTAACATATATTGATACAACCATGCGTACCTACAAACTCAGCAAATCATCGTTCCTCCGCGGCGTGCAGTGCGATAAATCGTTGTATCTCTACCGCCATCACCCCGAACTGCGAGATGAGATATCCGAAGCACAGCAGGCAATCTTCGATCGCGGAACTGCTGTCGGTCTGCTTGCACAGCAATTATTTCCCGGCGGTGAGGACGCAAGTCCCGAAGATTATTCGAAATTCTTCGATTCCATACATACCACCCGCCGGCTTATAGATAAAGGAGCGAAGATCATCTACGAAGCGGCATTCGAGCACAACAATACGGCAGCTGCGATTGACATACTGGTAAAGACGCGCGGCGGATGGAAAGGATACGAGGTGAAAAGCTCAACGAGCGTCAGCGACGTCCACATCCTCGATGCCGCCGTTCAGTATTATGTGCTCACCGGCAGCGGCATTGACCTGAAAGATATTTCCATCGTACATCTGA
>SL_3KL_010_SEDDRAFT_10001673_pt1 | contig 20239 bp, 18 predicted proteins | sample SodLakKL_010_SED_2_FD_10381 | JGI IMG/M metagenome (IMG submission 10381) | reverse complement strand
TACTGAAAATAAGGGAAGATGGCGGGGTTATAGACGGAATCAGCGGAGCAACAGTTACAGCCAGGGCGTATTGCGAGGCAGTACAGACGGCATATGAGGTTTACACCAGGGGAGAGCGGAATTAATTCTCCGGCACTCCCGGTTAACTGCACCGGTAATAAACCGATCATGTAATAATACGATCAGAAGAGATTTAAGTGACAAAATTATAAGCAAGTAATTATGGACCAGGCAAAAAACTTCACCAAGGGACTAATCAGGGAAAACCCGGTATTCATTCTGATGCTGGGATTATGTCCGGCACTTGGAACCACAACTTCTGCATTTAACGGGATGGGAATGGGACTGGCAACCATGTTCGTTGTAATAATGTCAAACATTGTTGTCTCACTTATAAAAAACTTTGTTCCCAGCAAAGTAAGGATCCCCTGCTATATTGTTGTCATCGCCTCCTTTGTTACCATAGTCGACCTTGTAATGGCAGCATTCATGTCGCCTTTGCATGAGCAACTCGGACTCTTTATTCCGCTTATAGTGGTAAACTGTTTTGTTCTGGGAAGAGCAGAGGCATTTGCCTCGAAAAACACCCTTTGGTCGTCGATAATTGACGGAACGGGAATGGGCCTTGGCTTTACGCTGGCACTAACCCTGCTCGGGGCATCCCGTGAAATCCTTGGAAGCAATGCTATTTTCGGGTTTCAGTTCCTTCAGGCAGACGGAATGCTTGTCTTTGTCCTTGCCCCGGGAGCATTTATAGCACTGGGCTACCTTATAGCCCTGGCAAATAAGTTGAACAAATAGAAACATACACAGCCATGGAATATATAGCAATAGTATTATCAGCCATACTTGTCAACAACATAGTACTTGCACAGTTTCTGGGACTTTGCCCCTTCTTCGGGGTTTCGAACAGGATATCCACTGCTGCCGGAATGGGCGGTGCAGTTATGTTCGTCATGACCATTGCCGCCATCGTGACATACATGATCTCGCACTATATCCTTATCCCTTTCGACCTTATATACCTGAGAACCGTTACCTACATCCTGGTAATCTCCTCCCTTGTACAGATGGTCGAGATAATACTCAAGAAAGTAAGTCCCCCGCTCTACCAGGCACTCGGAATTTTCCTGCCGCTGATGACCACCAACTGTGCCATTCTTGGTGTCGCCATACTGGTTATACAGAATGAATACACGCTAATGAGCGGTGTGGTATTTGCAATTGCACACGCCATCGGGTTCACGCTCGCACTGGTCATCCTGGCAGGCATACGTGAACAACTTGAACTGGTAAATGTACCAAAAGGCATGCGCGGAAATCCCGTCATCCTGGTCGCTGCCGGATTGCTGGCACTTGCTTTTATGGGATTTGCAGGGATAGTTTAAAACAGTCAGCAAGACGGCTTCAAACAAAGTCGGTTAATTCGCTTTCGCAGAAATCTTTTCAAACCAAAAAGGGAGCCTGCCAGACACTTTTATATTATTGTTGGGATGATCAGGATAATATTTGTACTTTTATATTACCAATACTCTAATTCAACCCGGCTATGACTATCAAAATTATCAATATTGCAGCATTCGCGGTAATGGTGCTGATGAACTACCTTGCCAACGCCCTGCCCCTGGGCGGCAAAACTACGGGTGAGCTTTCTGCCCAGTACCCCAACCTTTTTGTCCCTGCAGGAATAACCTTTTCTATCTGGGGTGTTATTTACCTGTTGCTGCTGGTATTTGTCCTTTTACAATTCAGGGCAGAAAACAGGGCTGTGATAAATGCCATTGGTTTGCTCTTTGCTGCAACCTGTATCCTTAATGCTTTGTGGATCATTGCCTGGCATTATGAATATCTGGCCGTCTCCCTTTTTATAATGCTGCTGCTGCTGTCAGCACTTGTAATAATCAATTACAGGCTGACCACATCTGACAGCCTGGTTGCAAGGGCTGCGTTCGGAATATACCTGGGCTGGATATGCATAGCCACGATTGCAAACGTTACCGCACTGCTTGTTGCCGTCAACTGGCAGGGATGGGGTATATCAGAAGAGGTGTGGGCAGTGATCATGGTACTTGCAGGAGCTCTTGTAACAGCACTGATTATCAGGAACTACAGGAATCCTTTCACCGGACTCGCAGTTATATGGGCACTGACAGGAATAATTATCGCCAGGTGGCCAGGCAACAAGCCGATTCTGATAGTTGCCGGAATATCAATTATTGCTGTAGCCATAATATCTATCCTGGTGGGTTTCAGGAAAACACAGACATAAACACCTGAATACAACTCACTGAATACCTGAATATAAATCTCTGGATCCCTGAATGTAAATCTCTGAAGCCGTGAATATAACTCACTGAATACCTGAATATAACTCACTGAAATATTAATCTGGAATTTACCATGAGAAAATCAATTCTGCTTATTCTGACAATCCCTTTTACCCTGTTATCATCTTGCTCATCTCCAAGCAGTAACGGAAATAATTCCGCCACACTGAACCCGGTGCATCCTGAAAGTGCGGGATTAAACCCCGGCAGTCTCGAAATGCTCGACAATCTCTTCGGAGAGTATATTGACAAACAAGCCATAGCATCTGCCGAAGTTATTATTGTACGCAACGGGGGTATAGCTTACCATAAGTCTTTTTCCCCGGAAGGGGCGGTCGGGGGACAGGATTCGATATACAGGATAATGTCGATGACCAAGGCGATTACAAGCGTGGCAGCGATGCAGCTCTATGAACAGGGTAAATTCCTTCTGGATGATGCACTGGAGAATTATATTCCTGAATTCAGAAATATGCAGGTACTGGAATCTCTGAACAAGTCAGACAGCACATATACTTCCCGCCCTGCCCGGCGGAAAATCACCATACGGGATCTTCTCAGGCATACGAGCGGACTAGCATACGGATTTACCTCGCCGGAAATGCAGATTATTTATAACAAAGAAGGGGTCGTTGAGGCAATTGCATTGGATACGGAGGTCAGAACACTGGCCGACAACATGAAAGTACTGGGGAATGTGCCCCTGTTACATGAACCGGGTACCAGGTACACATACGGAGTGAGTACCGATGTGCTGGGATACCTGGTTGAAGTGGTTTCAGGAAAACGATTCGACAGGTACCTGGATGATCACATTTTCAAACCACTTGATATGGATGACAGTTATTTCTTTGTGCCGGCAGAAAAGGCAGACAGAATGGCGAAAGTATTTGCCAATACCCGTGAGGATCCGCTGGTGAAGATGGACGAGGACTCGCCAATGGCCAGGTACCATAGTATGACAGATGAATTGTTTTTTGCGGGAGGTGCCGGACTCTCCACAACGGCAAAAGATTATGCCCGGTTTCTGCAAATGCTCCTCAACGGGGGTGAATATAATGGTAACAGGATCGTGGGCCCCAAAACAATTGACCTGATGGTGACTAATCAGCTGGCGAGGATCAATACGCCTTCGGAGGGCGGGCCTGATGAGAGGGAGTTTGCTTTCGGACTCGGGTTCGAACTGGGAACAGACGATTCATATAGAAGAAAGCCGGGATCATACAACAGATACTCATGGGGAGGCGCATTGAGTACAACCTATTGGTGGGATACTGAAAATGACCTTGCCGTGGTGGGAATGATCCAGATGTTACCTTTTTTCCACAACGATATGTGGGAAAAAATGGAGGTTATCATTTACGGGGCGATGACTGAATAATGTCTGTTATTGAAGCGCAACCAGAAACGCCCCCGGGGTAGAGCCCCAAGGTATCATTCCCGAGTATATAAATAATCAGGGTCCGTCTATAAAATAAGCGTCATTTTACATAAAAATCAAGCAGCATATCATCGTTGATGTAAGCCTGCAGCCTGTCGCCTATCTTTACCGGTCCCACCCCTGCCGGGGTTCCGGTAAAGATCAGATCACCGATCTTCAATGTAATGAACTGTGAAACATAAGAGATTATCCTGTCAAACGAAAAGATCATATCTTTTGAGCTGCCATCCTGGACCCTCTTGCCGTTTATGTCAAGCCTCAGGCAGATATTGGCGGTGTCGGGAATATCTGCTTTTGAAATAAACCTTCCCAGGGGAGCCGAATTATCAAATGCCTTGGCGATCTCCCATGGCAGTCCCTTCTTCTTGCATTGATCCTGCAGGTCACGGGCAGTAAAATCGATTCCCACCCCTATCTCGTCATAATACCTGTGAGCAAATTCCTCTCCTATATGGCGGCCCAGGCGATTTATCTTTAAAACAAGTTCGACCTCATGATGAATCTCCCCTGAAAAACCGGGATAAAAAAAGGGCCTGTTATTCAGAACAAGGGCCGTATCCGGCTTCAGGAAAAATACCGGTTTTTCCGGTAGCGGATTATTCAGCTCCCTGGCATGATCGGCATAGTTTCTGCCTATACAGATTATCTTCATGGCGTACCGGCATCATTTATTAAACTTCCTTAGTTTGATGTTCGTAAGTACCTTTTTGGTATAAAGCGGAAAATCGGCATTCATGATCCAGCCGTAATATCCCGGATCTTTTGCCAGCACCTCCTCAACCGGCATACCCTTGTATTTGCCGAAATTGATAATCTCAACATCCTGATCGTTGTATATGATCCTCCCCATATAGTCAACATTCCTGGTATGGGCAGAGAAGCCGGAGAGTGAATCTACATCATTCTCAAGCTCACTGTACCTTTCAATCTGCGCCTTAAGTATCTCGTAGGTTGCCCGCGTATCGGCCTCTGCACTATGGGCATTTTCAAGCTCCTTATTGCAGTAGAACCGGTAAGCAGCTGACAGGTTGCGCTGTTCCATCTTCATAAAGATGACCATTACATCAACAAATTTCCGTTTTTTAAGATCGAAATCGACGTTGGTTCTTAAAAATTCCTCTGCCAGAAGCGGGATGTCAAATTTATTGGAGTTAAACCCTGCAAAGTCACAGCCTTCAAATTCATTTGCCAGGGTTTGTGCTATATGCTGAAAAGTGGGTGAATCTTTGACATCATCATTGGATATCCCATGAACAGCGGTTGCCTCAAGAGAGATAGGCATTTCAGGATTGATAAGCCAGGTTTTGGTCTCTTCACTGCCATCGGGATTTATTTTCAGATAAGACAATTCAACAATCCTGTCCTTTACCACATCCATTCCTGTGGTCTCCAGATCAAAAAAAATAAGGGGGTTTTTAAGTTTCAAGCTCATAATTAGTTATTTAATAATCTTCTTTCAGGCGGTTAAAAAATTCAAGTCCGCGCTCCTGCCCTGTATTATAATTGAAAAACAATTATGCCACGGGAGGTATAAAATATTTAAAGTAATATCACCCTGTCCCTGAAAAGGGCCAGGGTGTAACCAGCAAATTTCAACTCCGGGATCTAAACATTGATCATCATGGGCATCAGAAGCATCAGCAGGTCCTCATCATCGCTGTCTTTCTCTGCAGGTAATAAAAGACCGGCCCTTGAGGGATCACTTAGCTCCATTATCACCTCACTTGAGGCAAGGTTGTTAAGTATCTCAATAAGGAACGTGGACTTGAACCCGATCTCCATCCCATCACCCTCATACTGACACTGCAGTTTTTCGTAGGCTGAAATGCTGAAATCAATATCCTGTGCCGAAACAGTGATCTGGTTCCGGCCTAGTTCAAGCTTAACAAGATTACTGGCCTGGCTGGAGAAAACTGATACACGGCGGAGACTGTTGATAATATCCAGCCTGTCCATAGCCAGTTTGTTCTGATTATCTGAAGGTATGACCGAACTGTAATTAGGATAGTTACCCTCCACAAGGCGGCTCACCAGCTTATAATCGGTCAGTGTAAACAATGCATTCTTATCATCAAATTCTATAACTACATCATTCTTCTCCCGTGCAAGGATGTTCTTCAGAAGCGAAGCAGGTTTCTTAGGAAGGATAAAAGAGGCCTCCTCCTCCGTTTTAACATCAAATCGTTTGTATCTCACCAGTTTATGAGCATCTGAGGCAACAAAGGTCATATTTTCGGGTGAGAAATCAAGATAGATGCCGTTCATAACTGGCCTTAGCTCATCATCGGCAGTGGCGAAAATTGTTTTGGCGATACCATAAAGAAGGACTTCCGCACTCATTCTCACCGTCATCTTAAGATCATCTTTCAGTACCGGGTATTGCGGAAAATCTTCCCCGTTCTGTCCTACAATGCTGAACTTACCGTTCTCAGTTGTAATAACAACGGAATAATTTTCAGTTGAGATATCAAAAGTGAGAGGCTGTTCCGGAAACTCTTTCAACGTATCTGAAAGGATCTTTGCGGGAATGGCGATTGTTCCGTCACCGGATGTATTCTCAAGATGCATCCTGGTTGTAAGGGTCGATTCCAGGTCCGAGGCTGTTATAACCAGCTCATTGTCCTGTAGCTTAAACAAAAAATTATCCAGAATGGGCAGTGTATTTTTTGTACTTATAACCCTGCTGATTGCCTGCAGGTGATTGAGCAGATCAGTGCTGGAAATAACGAACTTCATAGAGAATGATTTAGTTTACATTATTAATATTTTGAAATAACACGTAATTGCCTTGTTTTTGTGCATGTTACGGATGGAATAGCAATTACCAATAATACAAAAAAAAAACAACCTGAACAATATGAAAGGGATATGAAATATCAATGTACCTGTTATTTACCGGCAATAACCTTCAATAAAACTAGTAATCAGCTCTTTACCTGGTGCATCTCCGACTGATGCATCCCTGCCTGTTTTAACGAAAAAAATATGAAGAATTCCGCAGCAGGAGATCTACAGAGTGGTATGGTACTATCACCAGGTCTGATTTATCGTTGATAAGGGCATACAACCTGAAAAGATCATAATTCACTTCNTCTTCACCTCCGCCTCCTGTAACAATCCTGTGGAAATATGCCTTCGTGACGCTTCCCTCATGCAGGGTTACTTTTATCATATGATCGTATCCCGATCTCAGAAGTGAATCTGCTACTGTTCTTTCGTCCCTTCCGGCCATCCGTTCATAAGGCACATAAAAGAAGTTTGCCAGATAGCGTATTGCAAGTGAATCACTTAAGCCCTCCATAATTTCTCCTTCCGGATAACTGTAAAGGGCATATTCATTTTGCGGGGATTGCTTCAGGGTAAATGAGCCCTCCTGATCTTCCCTGTGATCGACGCTCACTTGAGCAATATCAATGAGCCGGACATTAAAAAGTATATTGCTCCGCCAGAAAGCCCCATCCGGAACAAAGAGTGATGCGACATTCCCGTCATACCCTAACACCTCGACCCTGTAGGGCCGGGATGAACCATCCCGCAACATATATGTAGGAGATTCTCCTCCTTCTGAGAATACAAAATATCTCCTTGTCCTTCTGCCCATATCTATATCAATCTGCAGTGCATCATTACTAAGATTCTTCATGATCGCATCTGTTTCCGCTAAAGGAGCAGGACTGCTAACTCTCAACCTGGCCAGGGTCTGCAGCAGCATGTCAACCGCCTTATCCCTGGCCTCAAACTGTGAATTCAGTATCCACAACCCGTTATCCCTGGTCAGCACCACTTCTTCCCCGCCACCCCTGATGGTCACTTCAGCTATCCGATCGCGGTCCTCCAGGGCAAAATCAATATCCCGCATGTTCAGGCTGGTTCCCTTCCTGTTTTGATAAATGAGAACCACAACAATTGCGAGCAGCAATAGACCTGCTATATGAAACCTGTAACTTTTCATTATTCCAATAATTTACCCGGTGGCAAAACGCCTTTTTCTCTGCCAGCTATAGAACAACCCCAAAGCAATTACAATCGCAAGCGGAACGCCAAGGTTTATTATCTGCCACATTCCTCTCTGCTCCCGCACTCTTGCCCGGTCAAGCAGTCTAAGCTGCAGTTCCCTTGTACGCAACTCCATGAGCCCCGATTCATCAATCAGGTAATTGAGGGCATTCAAAACAAATTCACGGTTACCGAATGTTTGTCCCGAGTACCTGTCATATCCGAGTGGCAATGGTTCGGGTCTGTTTCCCTCAACAGTAACATCGTTTCTGATAATATCACCATCAGCCACGACAAGCATCCTTGTATTTTGACCGCTTTCGCGGAATCCGGGGTCTTCCCTGCCAATTATTCCCGAAATAATCCTGTTGGCAAATACAGAGGTAAACTCTCCTTCCAGCATTACTGCAACAGGTTGATGCGGATTATTGAATTCGCGCCGATCAGGCTCCTGCCTGGCCATTTCAAGGCTCACCATCATAGGAGCATTGACTACCCGTGTTTCACTTGAAGTTCTCAGCAACACTTCACTTCTTACAGCCGGATCGGAACCTACTGTGTCTATCACACTGGCAAATTCAGCCTTAACATAATTCAGTCCCCTTGTAACCGGGTGCTCATCATTACCTGCCAGCAGGGGTGAGAAATACCAGGGGACGGGGACAAACCTTGCCTGTTCACGGGCAAGGGCCACATTAAGGGGAATAAGCAGGCAATGCATATCCATCACCAGGTTGGGGTTTATTCTTACACCATACCGGAACAGCTGATCATCAATATTCAGATCGTTTATAAGCGCAATTGCTTCACTCTGATAGGTCAGGCTGTCAAGATCTATAGCCACCGGATCGATGAACCACATCACCTTCCCTCCCCTCATTATATACTGATCAATAACATATTTTTCGGTTTCGGTAAAGGGCTTTACCGGTTTGGCAATAATAACCGCATGATAGTCGTCAAGGCTCTGCAGGTCACTCTCATCAATCCGCCCCCTGTATATATCATAATAACGGGCAATAGCACCACTTATACCGGCAACCAGAAGTTCGTCAAGCTCACCATGCCCTTCCAAAAAAGCCACCTTCCTGGTTTCCGGGCCGGCCAGGTTATAAAAACTACTAATTAATTCGTATTCAAGAGACTGAATAGAGTTATTCAGGTTCTGGTCGGCCGGAAGAGCAGGATTGTTTTTGAGCAGGTTCACAGGCATTTCCATACCCTTGTAGGATACAAGTGCCCCGGGGAAAATAATTTTCTGCGACCGCCCGCCTCCTCTTTCAGCAATTTCAATGTTGGTTGGCCGGAGACCCTTGTTGTAAAGTTGCTGGTGCAAATCGTCGCGCACTCCCTGGTCGTCAATATCTACCGGATCGATAAACTCATAATGAATATGGCTTCCGGCAACCACCCTGAACTCATCCAGCAACTCCTGTGTGGCATTTCTCAAACGTCTGAACCCTACAGGAAGATCACCCTCAAGGTAAACCCTGACATGAACCACATCATCAAGTTCTCCAAGGATATCGCGGGTGGCAGTTGACAGGGTATATCTCTTATCGGCCGTAAGGTCAAGCCTGACAAAAATATGACCGGACAAAAAGCATATAAGGATTATGGTTACAAGCACAAATGCCAGCTCTTTAACCTGTTGAATTTTAAAAACTCTTTTATCCATCGGCATTACCATTTTCTGCTCTGAAGAACAGTTCGGGTTAAAAAAATAAAAAAAGCAATCAGTGCCAGAAAGTAAACCACATCACGGGTATCAACCACTCCCCTGCTGACCGACCGGTAATGTTCATTTATTCCCATGTACAATAACAACTCTTCAATCCTCAACGGGAGCGGAAGGGCACTTATCATTTCAAACCCTGTAAAGAAAAAGAAACACAGTAAAACGGCTACAATAAACGCAACTATCTGATTATCTGTTAGCGATGAGGCAAAGACCCCAATTGCAGCATAACAACCGGCAAGAAACACCAGGCCAATATATGATCCCCATATTGCTCCTGTATCAAGATTACCGGGAGGATTACCAAGTTTGTATACCGACCAGAAATAAATCAGTGTCGGAACCAATGATATAATTACCAGTACCACGGCAGCGGAAAATTTAGCCAGGACGATCTGCAGATCGGTAAGCGGCCTTACCAGCAGCAGTTCGAGGGTTCCTGACCTTTTTTCCTCTGCAAACATTCTCATTGTAACAGCAGGTACAAGAAAAAGGAATACCCACGGGGCAATTATAAAGAGGGTGTCAAGTGTGGCATAACCACTGTCCGGAATATTCAGATCACCCGGGAATACCCACATAAAAAGTCCGCTGAGCACAAGAAAAACAATGATAACGACATACCCTGTTAGGGAACTGAAAAAACTGTCAATCTCCTTGCGTATTAGTGCAACCATTATCTAAATTTTTGTTCATTAACCTGTTTAACCCTGCTTCCGGCATCATTAAAGATCAAATACTACTACTTACCGGACCGTTAACATTCACCGGTTTTTAGTAAAGATCAGTTAAATCAGTTATGATTATACCTGTATAGTAGAACTGCAAGATATCAATAAAATTATAACCCTTTGCAGCCATTTCCATAGCTCCTTCCTGGCAAAGCCCGACTCCGTGACCATGACCACGGCCCCTTAAAAGTATCGAACTGCCCTGATCAGGCACTTTAACATCAAAGAAAGCCGACCTTAAGTTCCAGTCATTCCTTATCTTACTTAATGGTATCCGGAATCCGCCTATGGAGTAGTGAGTCTCCCTGAAATTCTGGTTAAACCGGAAAATATAAGGATCTGTTGTGCCTTCGCTGTCTCCCAGGCCCATCTCATAAAGGTACCCTCCCCAATCATGGGTATCTATCTTTCTTTCCCAGGAAGAGCTGCGTCCCCCTGAACAGAAAGGGTCATTAACTGATCTCAGATAAGGGCGGCGAACCAGCCAAACCTCCTCTGAATTAACCGTTTGTCCTCCGCAATTTGAATGGAAGGCAGCAGTGATAAGTGTACTGTCTGTACCGGTAATTACCAAGCCTTCTGCATACTTAACTGCTTTTTCAATAACCTCGTCAGAGGTAAGTTGGCCTTTATACACCTGGCAATGCACCTCGTCACACAGATGGAAACCTTCATCAGCATGCCTGATGAGATTTCCGTAAAGATATGTCCGGCAAATGACCGACTGAGCCCTGTAATACATATCGTGCCATCCCAAACCCGACTCTGCCTCAACAACCCCGGCAATGTAAAGGTCTTCGGCAATAATATTCAGAGCCTTTATCCGGCCGAACTCTATACTAAGTTGAAGGCTGCCGTGATAGTACCTCCTTTCATGCAGAGGATCCACCGGCATAAAACTGTACCATCCGTCTTTTTCATATTGACTGATCGAGATTTCCTGAAAACTGCCCAATACTCCGGTATGCCCCCTCAAAACAAGCTCCTCGCCTGCCATCGATACATATAGAATTTCATTCTCCTCTGCCGCATATAATTCAAGTCCGTCACCTGTAACCGTATAATTACCATTTCCAGGTGAAATAACCAGCGCAGTAAGATTATATTCATTGAATATACTAATGAATATTTCTGCAGTGTAACCCTTTTTAGCAGCAAACAGGAACATAATCATACAAATAGCAACGCGGCTCATCTGGCAAAATCAGTTTTTATTTTGATCAAGATATTCAACAACTTTACCGGCAGCCCGCTCAGATGCTCCCGGTTCGCCCAGTCGTTGCTTCAGTTCTGCCATATCATCAAGCATCGAATTCCTGTAGTCCCTGTCAAAGAGCAGTTTGTCAATTTCTGCCCTTAGCTTCTCACTGTTCAGGTCATCCTGGATCAGTTCTTTTACAACCTCCTTTTCCATAATAAGATTAACGAGGGAAATGTATTTTATCTTCACAAACCGTTTCGCTATCTGATAAGAAAGTGCCGAACCCCGATAACAGACCACCTGCGGGGCACCCAGCAGGGCTGCCTCAAGTGTTGCCGTTCCGCTTACCACCAGGGCTGCAGTGGCATGTTGCAGGATAGCATAAGTCTGGTCATAAAGAACAGCTATTTTATCTCCTGTATATTTCCTGTAGGTTGCCGGATCAATTGATGGAGCTCCAGCTATTACAAACTGATAATCTGTATATTGATCCATAACCGATACCATTACCGGCAGACAGTTATCAATCTCCTGGATACGGCTGCCGGCAAGCATTGCTATCAAGGGTTTGCCTGAAAGCCGGTTCCTTTCAGTAAACCTTTCAAAATCCTCATCCCTGTATGAACGATTTCCGATTGCATCCAGCAAAGGATTTCCAACATAATCTACCTTATATCCGAACCTGTTATAGAAGGTTGTTTCAAACGGGAAAATTGTCAGCATATGGTCAACATATCTTTTTATTATTTTGACCCGCGACTGGTTCCATGCCCACACCTTGGGTGAGATATAGTAGAATACCTTTATCCCTTTTCCGGAAGCAAAACGTGCCATACGAAGATTGAAGCCGGGGTAGTCGATAAGTATCAGGGCATCGGGACGGTACCTTACTATATCTCTTTTGCACATACGCATGCCGGACAGAACAGTTCCGATATTCCTGATAACCTCCCAGAATCCCATAAAGCTGCCCTTCCTGAAATGCTGCACCAGGGTCCCTCCCTCACCTGCCATAAGGTCTCCTCCCCAGTAACGGAAATCAGCGTCAGGATCTAATTTGCCAAGGGATCTCATCAGGTTTGAACCGTGCAGATCACCCGAAGCCTCTCCTGCTATAATATAATATCTCATATCTCACTACAGTACCTTTATTAAAAGCACAACACCTGCAAACAGGAAGGTGGCAAGCAGAACACCCCTGGCCGACCTGAGATAATCCTTTCTTATAAATAAGTAAAAAATTATCAGATTGGGCAGGATATTCAGGCTTAAAACCGGCGAAAGAACCTGCCTGAAATACACATATTTTATAAACTCGACAAGCGGTATTTCACCATACCTGAAAAGGTAAAACAGGAAAAAAGATATCAGGGGAAGGATAATGCCTGCGATAAAACCCGTTCTTTGAGAGTTAAGTTCTGGCCTTTGCATAAGAAGATCTGAGTTTTTCCATTGCACCCAGATCCGTAAAGTCAATCTTAACAGGTACGACAGACACATATTTATTTTTGAGGGCCCATTCATCAGTATCTTCCGCCTCAGGCTCGTAATTTTCAAAATACCCGGTCAACCAGTAATAGTCCCTTTTATGCGGGTCAGAACGCTTATCAAACTCTTCCACCCAGAGACCACGTGCCTGTCTGCAGATCTTTATCCCCCTNACATCTCCTGCGGAAAGCCTGGGGAAATTTACATTCAGACAAACTCCTTCAGGCAATCCGTCAATCAATGTTTTTTCAATTATTCTTTCACCATAAAGAATGGCCGCAGAAAAATCAGGGCTGGGAGAATAGTCTGTAACCGACAAACCTATTGAAGGAACTGCATGCAGGCCGCCCTCTATCGCAGCACCCATGGTACCGCTGTAAACAACCGAGATTGATGAGTTTGAACCATGATTTATTCCTGACAGCAGCAAATCAGGTTTCCTGTCAAGTATCTGGTTAATTGCGATCTTAACACAATCGGCCGGTGTGCCTGAACATGAATAAAACACAAAACCCTCTTCCTCCCTGAGTTTCTTGTACCTTAACGGGTATTTGATGGTTATCGCATGAGACATTCCGGAGCGTCCTTCATTAGGGGCTATTGCCATCACATCGCCAAATTTTTTTGCAATTTCCATCAACGTCTTCAGTCCGGGTGCATGTATCCCGTCATCATTGGTAACCAGTATCAGCGGTCTTTGATTGCTATTGTTCTTCTTCAATTTGCTTCTTTTTACAATTAATATGTGCAAATATATTTATTTGCACACTAGTTTCAATGGATAGCACATCATAAAGTTTTAACAGGCAGGTCTGACAAACCCGAAATCTATGATCATTTCCCGGGTTATCAACATAATCTCAAAAAAAACTTATTACTTTTGAGATTTCATTGTTAAACAAAGAATATATTGAAGTAGATGAAGATTTCATATAACTGGCTGAAGCAGTACATTCAGACTGAGCTTGAACCCGGTAAGATGTCGGAAATACTTACCAGCACCGGACTCGAGGTTGAAGGTAGCGAACTCTACCAGACAGTCAGGGGGGGACTGGCGGGAATAGTAATAGGCGAGGTAGTCTCCTGTGAAAAGCATCCGGATGCGGATAAACTGTCACTTACAAAAGTTGATGCCGGAACCGGAAAAATTTTACAGATAGTATGTGGAGCTCCCAATGTCGAAGCAGGTCAGAAAGTGCCGGTTGCCCTTACCGGTGCAGTTTTATACAAGGGTGTTCAGAGTTTTAAAATAGAAAAGACAAAAATCAGGGGTGAGGTTTCAGAAGGGATGATCTGTGCTGAGGATGAGCTTGGAATAGGCGATTCACATGATGGAATAATGGTGCTCGACAAAGATGCCGTTCCGGGAACGCCTGCAAGTGAATATTTCAGCATAGAGACCGATACTGTATTTGAGATAGGGCTCACTCCAAACCGGATTGATGCAGCATCCCATTTTGGTGTAGCAAGGGACCTGGCAGCATGGCTCGGACAGGATGGAAAAGTATCCCTCACAAAACCCGTTGTTGACAACTTCAGGCCTGATAACAACAATTATCCTGTAGAGATTATAATAAACGACCCGGCAGCTTGTCCCCGCTACAGCGGCCTCACCATTTCGGGAGTTAAGGTGGGACCATCACCACACTGGCTTCAGAACAGGCTTAAAGCAATCGGTTTAAAGCCAATCAATAATATTGTGGATATAACCAACTATGTACTCCATGAAACAGGGCAACCCCTTCATGCTTTCAATGCCGACAAGATAAAGGGCCGGAAGGTAATTGTTGGGCAGCTGCCCGAAAGAACCAGGTTTCTAACCCTTGATGAAGAGGAACGGGAACTTTCAAAAGAGGACCTGATGATTTGCAATGCCGAAGAAGGCATGTGTATTGCAGGAGTACTGGGAGGTATTGGTTCAGGTGTTAATGAATCTACTGAAAATGTATTTCTTGAAAGTGCATGTTTCGATCCGGTTTCCATCAGGAAAACCGCACGCAGGCACGGACTCGGTACTGATGCCTCATTCAGGTTTGAGCGGGGGACAGACCCGTCAGCCACAGTATATGTGCTGAAAAGAGCTGCTCTTCTTATAAAGGAGATTGCAGGCGGACAAATTTCTTCGGAAGTTACCGATGTGTATCCCAAACCCGCAGAACCGGTAAAACTGGATCTGGAACTTGCCTATATTAACCGGCTGGTTGGTGAAGAGATCCCCCGGGAGAGAATAAAAAGGATTTTGACATTGCTTGATTTTATAATTATAAATGAGACCCCTGATAAACTGTCCCTTGAAGTTCCTCTCTACCGGGTTGATGTTACAAGGCCGGCAGATNTAGTTGAAGAGATACTCCGGATCTACGGATACAACACTATCTCAGTTCCCAAAACAGTTCATTCAACCCTCTCGTNNACCAGCAAACCGGATAAGGAGAAATATGAGAATACAATAGCCGGGATGCTTACCAACCTTGGTTTTAATGAAATAATTTCCAACTCACTTACCAGCTCTTCATATTATAAAACTCTCAGGGAATTTCCGGAAGAGAACCTTGTGAAGATTCTAAACCCCCTGAGCAACGACCTTGACAGTATGCGACAGACATTATTGTACGGAGGTATCGAAGCTTTAGTGTACAATGCAAACCGTAAGAGTCCGGATGTGAAATTTTATGAGTTTGGTAATGTATACAGGTTCACCGGAAAGAGTAAAAATGAAAATGAACTTACCCGCTACAGTGAATCAAGACACCTGGCCCTGTTCCTGTCAGGGGCAGCTGGCAGGACTCTTTGGAACAGACCGGGAAAGAAATCAGATTTTTACGATATAAAAGGGTATGTGGAACAGGTTTTCAGGCGCCTTGGTATCGACCCGGACGAACTGGAGTATAAAGAAATACGAGGTGAGTTTTTTCTTTACGGATTACAAATTAAGGGAAAAAATGAGGTGCTGGCAGAATACGGGTGTGTCCATCCTGACATTGCAGAACAGGCAGATCTGAAATCGGAGCTTTTCTATGCAGATATTCACTGGGACAACCTGGTCAGGTCCGCCTCAACAGTAACAATCGCCTGCAGTGAACTGCCAAGATTCCCTGCAGTAAAACGGGATCTTGCCATGGAGCTGGATAAAGAGATCAAATTCGACAAGATCAGGAAGATTGCTTTCGAAACCGAAAAAAAACTTCTTAAGAAACTAACACTTTTTGATATTTATGAAGGTGATAAGATTGAAGAAGGTAAAAAGTCCTATGCCATATCATTTATCCTTCAGGATATGGAGGGAACCCTGAAAGATAAAGAGATTGATGCAGTCATGGAAAAGATGGCCGCAGCCTTTGAAGAGAATGCGGGAGCAAGGATCAGGAGGTAAGCAAAAGAGTCATTGGATTGGATTGGATTTAATAAATCAATACATCATGATAACAAAGTTCCCGTTTTTCGGGTTATAATCCATATCAACACGATAAATTATTTATGATAGATACATTACAACAGCATGAAACTATTTTTTAACTAAACCAGATCAAAATGAAACATTTATTAGCATTTTCAGTTTTCTCTCTTTTTTTTATCCTTGCAGGAACAACACAGGAAGCTTCTTCGCAAAGAAGGTATGTTGACCATTCTACCGTTGACGGAGTCGAAATTCAGTACAGGTGGGCGAACTCCAAATGGCTCGACAGGAACAGTCCTCTTGAGCTGCGGCTGAAAATCAAAAACAATAATGATTACCCGGTAGAGGTGAGCTATGTGATCGAATTTTTTATGGGGCCAATGCATGAAGAGAGCAGTGACGTTACCGAATTATGCATTAACCCCAAGCTTGCCAAAACAGGAAGGATAAACGGCATGTATTATCAAAGCAGCAGTTTGAGCAACCAGCAACTGGAATCTGATGAATTCAGCTGGGAGATAGAGGATTTGGAAATAGTGGAGGTTGAAAGTTGCAGATAGAAAATCACACATGCCTTTCAGGCAGAGCCCGCCAGGACATTGCCGCGACCATAAGACAAGGGTTTCAAAAATTAACCAAAAAAGGTTAAATGGAAGTTCGTTTTTGACCATACCGGTTTTTTTTATACTTTTAGGCTCTTCAAATATCAATCAATTAACTAAATAATTATCATGGCAACAACAAAAAAGGTAAAAGGAATAATCGGTATTTTAACAGGTGGTGGAGATGTTCCCGGTCTGAACCCTGCTATCAGGGCTGTAACTATCAGAGCCCTCCGTGAGGGTTATAAAGTTATCGGAATCCGTCGCGGCTGGGCGGGCATCATGGAAATGAAACCCGATCCGAAAGCAAACAACAAACCCTATTACATCGAACTGACTGAAGAGATCGTTAACAGGGCAGGAAGAACCGGAGGGACATTCCTTCACAGTTCACGTACCAATCCTAGCAAGGTTAAAAAGATCCATGTACCGGACCATCTGAAAGATAAGTACAAGGATGAGATCAACGACCTTACCCCGGAAGTGTTGAAGAACCTGGCTTTTATTGGAATAGACTTTATGATTCCGATAGGCGGGGATGATACTCTGAGTTACGGCGTACGATTGTATAAGGAAGGTGTCAAAGTAATTGCCATCCCGAAAACAATGGACAATGATGTACCCGGCACAGACTATTGTATAGGTTTCAGTACCTGCATTACCAGGACCATAATGATGACACATATATTACGGACTTCGGCAGGATCACATGAACGGTTTCTGGTGCTTGAAGTATTCGGAAGGTATGCAGGATTTACTGCCATGCTGCCAACAATGGCAGGCGCAGCAAACCGTTGTGTGATACCTGAGTATAAATTCAACATGGAGAAGCTGACCAAGCTGATGGTGGAAGACCGTAAGAAAAATCCAAGCAATTACTCTGTTGTACTTGTTTCGGAGGGAACAATGTTCGAGGGAGGAGAAATGGTATTCCAGAGCCAGGAGAAAGATGCTTACGGACACGCAAAACTTGGGGGAATAGGAGACCTGGTATCAAATGAGATGGTAAGGCTCTCACCTAAATATAACAGTGGCACCCCGATAAATGTGATTAACCAGAAACTTGGATATCTGGTTAGAGGCGGTGATCCCGATGCCATCGACTCGATTGTACCTATGGCATTCGGAAACCTTGCGCTGGATCTTATTCTTAAGGGAATACACGGCAGACTGGTAGTGCTGCAGAACGGCAGGTACGACAATGTTCCGATAGATGTCGTAACAAGCACCAAGAAGCTTGTGGATGTTAAGAAACACTACAATATCGAAAGGCTGAGACCAATTTATGAGAGCTTTGAAATGAAACCGTTGTTCCTGATGACAGGCGAGACAGACAATTAGATTGTGTATGTTCACTGTTGCAATAGCAGCAGAACCACCCCCGTAACGGACTTTCACCACCAGGTTATCTGCCATGCACGGAACACACTGAAAAAGGGAGGCTGCCTTAAATACAGGCAGCCTCCCTTTTAGTCTTTACGGGTATATTATCAGAATTTAAAATCCAGTCCGAGTGAAAATACCATAACCTCACGGTTGTAAGTTTCAACTGCTGAACCTAGATTGCCATAATTCATGGTAACCTGGTCCTCATCATAGAAGGTCATCAGGAAGCCAAGATTAACTGCCATCATTTCATTTATTGCATAACGTCCGCCCAGCCCTACAGAATTTGTACTGAGACTGTGGCTCAGATCGCTGTGATACAAATCATTTACACCGGTCTGGGTACGAAGGTACCCGGTACTTACGAGAAGGTCACTGGTCAAACTATATTCAATACCCAGTGCAAACTCCAGGAAGTTATTATCTATAATATCTTCATTGGGCAATGACTTGCCATAATCGGCCGATCTGTCGAAATAGTAATGAACACCTCCGGCTATATTTAATTGCGGGGTAGCTCTGTATGCCGCACCAACGGAAAGCATGGCCGGCATATCGCTCCTGGTTGTTGCACCATCGGGAAACATACCGGTCTCATCGATCTCTGTATCATTCTCCAGCTCAAGTTTTGTAAGGAACTCATACTTTATCCCTATATTGAAATTGTCGGAGAGTGACAAGTTCACGCCAAATAAAGGAGCAATTGCCGAGCCGGTTTGCCTGGCATCAACCTGCCTGTCGACCAACTGGCTGCCTGTTGCCGAAGCAGTGGTAGCAGTTGTCTGGTAGGCTCCCTGTACCTGGTCTATGGTCAGGGCAGGGTCATAATTTGCACCCAGTCCGCCTGCCAGCTGATCTGCCTGTTCCTGTGAAATAAAAGTCATAGCTACTGCCTGGTCAAGAGTAAGGCTTCCCGCTCCGCCGTCAATCAGGGGCTGAACACTTTGAGCAGCACCCGATGCCGCTGTAGCAACTGTACTGAAAAAGTCGGTTGCACTCGTGAACCCCCCGCCGGGATTAAGCGGATGAGCAGGGTTAATCCGCATATTTCTCAAGTGTCCCTTATAAGTGTTGGTAGCAGACACATACCTGACTCCTCCGTAAAGATCAATCATGTCATTAACCTGGTAACTTACACCAAACTGGCCGCCAAAATATATTGATGACCCTTCAAAGAATACATCAACATCATATTCATTTGTAGGGATACCCTGCGCAGATAACATAACAGGTACCATGGCAAAATCGGTCTCAAATGAAGGAAGGCCACGGTCATATTCTGCGCCGCCACCGCCTCCGACAGGCATAAAGCCGCCGGAAAAAGCAAACCTGCCGGTCTTGTATACCGCATAGACACTCGGGAACAACGGAGCTGTCACATCCCCCTGGTAATATCCGTTATTCAGTAAAGCAAAATCATTGTCAATTTTCCGGGTCTGCCAGATGGACTGGTTGTTAAGCGACAGATGGAATCCGTCAGACAACCTCGTAAGGCCGGCAGGGTTATAGTAAACAGCATCAATACCAAGGGAGGCGTCCCGGGCCAGCATCCTGATATAAGATGCACTCTGGTTTGTGTTTGTCATAATGCCGCCGGCAAAGATATTTGCTGAGATACCTGCAGCAAATAGCAGGACAAAGATTTTTCTCATAATTCAAGGTTTAATTGATTAGGATAATTAACTATTCTGCAAATGAACAAATAATAATTCGACCCTGTTTCGAAAATACTTCAAATTAACCAAAAAAAATTATTAAAGCACTTATCAGTTGGCTATTTTGATAAATATTTTCTGAAAAATCTCCGACCGGTATTCGACCGGCCATAAAAAGTATAGTATTAACCTGCCTGTAAAGTCAGTGTTTGAATAATAAAGTCACATCTGATGAATTTTGACAAATGAGAGATTCATTACATGTGAGTTCGACCAA
>SL_3KL_010_SEDDRAFT_10001672_pt1 | contig 20243 bp, 21 predicted proteins | sample SodLakKL_010_SED_2_FD_10381 | JGI IMG/M metagenome (IMG submission 10381) | reverse complement strand
CTTTTCAGCAATATTGTTGTGTTGTTCCACAACGGATGTGACTGCCCGTCGCACAAAAAGAGGTCCCTTGCAAGGGACCTCTTCCAGTTTGCTTATTTTTTTGGAGATTAACCGCCCACAAATTTTTAGGGGTGGCGATAAACTCCCCTGTTCAAGGCATCTCTCATAGCACTTATAACCTTGGCAGCCCTTATGGTTGCAGCGCTCCAGGTATCAACCATTTCTCCTTCTTTATCCTCGGCAGCAATTTCCGGACTGAAAAGATCTCCTATCGCTGAAACATCCTTACCGTCAAGGTATTCAAGGAGCTCTACGTGTTGCTCAGCCAGAACCTCAAGGTCAGCAGGAGAAAAAAGTTCGTTATCTTCACACTCGGGATTCAGATAATCATCACCCCTCCAGTAAAGATGGCGATAGCTGAGATTGTAAAGTGTGTTATCCTCAATATGAAACTGAAGGGCCACTTCATAATCTCCAGAATCGAAGAAAGAACCGCGGTATCTTCCGTCGGGATAATGCCCTTTTTCTTCAGCAGGAAGAATTTCTTGTAAACTGTCAGTTTTGGCCTCCCCACCAAAATAAAACACTGAACCTGCTAACAGAAACATTGTCGCCAAAAAAATTAAAACACTGGACTTTTTCATTGTGTTAGTTACCTCCCTCATCCAAATTTTGGGGTTTTTCTGGTCAAAAGAAAACGTTTGTGCTTTTTTTCTCAATCCCCGAAAATTATATTACCCTATACCCCCAGGTTTTACAACAGAAAAAACCCTATTCTTTTAATGTTTTTGCTTCCTTATTATCGCAAACAGGATTAAGGCAGCTTATATTTATCCTAATTCGATTTTTTGTTGATCCAATTTTTTCACCAAAATAAAAAGACCCCCGCAGGGGTCCTATTTATCTGACTTCGTTGTAGGGCTGGAAAAAAGCCTTCCCGTGAGCACATGCGGGGCAGACCTCTGGTGCTTCGTCTCCCTCGTGCAGGTAACCGCAGTTGGTGCAGCGCCACATCTGGGGCTCTTCAGACTTAAAAAGGTTTTCTTCCTTTAACTCCTTCAGATACTTCAGGAACCGCTCTTCGTGACCTTCTTCTGAGCGGGCAACTGCTAAAAAGACAGCAGCAACATCCTCGAACCCTTCTTCCTTTGCAGTTGCGGCAAATTCCTTGTACATTTTACTGTACTCATAATTTTCTCCCTCAGCAGCAGCAGCCAGGTTTGCCGGAGTATCTCCGATACCCTCCAAAAACTTAAACATCCTCTTGGCATGCTGAAGTTCATGCTCAGCTGTTTCCATGAAAACCTGGGCTATTGTCGGGTATCCTTCCTTCCGAGCCTGCTGGGCAAAATAAGTATATTTGCTTCTGGCCTGGGATTCGCCGGCAAAGGCTGTCCACAGGTTCTTTTCAGTTTTAGTTCCTTTTACTCTACTCAAATTAATCCCTCCAAAATAGTTTATAGTGGTTCAAATAGGTCTTTGGTCGCTCCACAAAGAGGGCACAACCAGTCTTCGGGGACGTCTTCCCAGGCAGTTCCCGGTTCTACTCCATTATCCGGATCTCCCTGTTCAGGATCGTAAATATACCCGCACAAAGTGCATTCCCACTTTTGCATTTTCCCACCTCCCGGGTTGGTTTAAATCATTAATTCACCTTAAACCTTAATAATCCTTCTCAATAGTATTTAAAAATCTTAAAACCTGGGGAATTTGACAAATAAAACCCAGCGGAGTATAATTCAAGGTAAAAGTAATGACACTTATTTTCAGCGAGGTGATAGAATGTCCAAACCAGTAGTTCTTTACTCAACGCCAACCTGTCCGTGGTGTATTAAAGCCAAAGAATACCTGAAAAGCAAAGGTGTTGACGTTGCCGAATATAACGTTGCCCAAAATCCAGACAAGTACTCGGAAATGGTAAGTGCTTCCGGCCAAACCGGAGTACCTGTAATCCAGGTCGGAAAAGATGTAGTAGTTGGTTTTAACAAAGCACGTCTGGATGAACTCTTGGAACAATAATATGTTGATAAAAGAGCAGGGAGAAGATCCCTGCTCTTTTCCTTTTAATAGCCCTTTTCCAGGTCAACTCCGGTGGGCAGTGGCTGACCCTGCCGGTAGGCTTCCCAGTTTTCCAGGAAAATTTCCAGGGCTCTTTCCATGTAATAAGGGGTGCTTCCGGCATTGTGGGGGGTTATCAGGACATTTTCCATCTCCCAGAGGGGAGAATTTTCCGGGAGTGGTTCTTCGGCAAAAACATCCAGCCCGGCCCCTTTAATTTTTTCCTTCTCCAGGCATTCTATCAGGTCGGGTTCCTTGATGATTTCTCCCCGGGCTATATTGATTATTACAGCTTTTTTCTTCATTTTTTCCAGCTCTTCTTTCCCGATTAAACCCTGGGTTTTGCCGGTTAGGGGAAGGGCAACAACCAGATAATCACTTTCCCGGATGACTTTTTCCACCGCTCCTGGCCCTCCAACATACTCTACCCCCTCCACCTCCCGGGGATGCCCGGCTGTTCCCAGAACCCGCATTCCAAAAGCTCTTGCTTTCTGAGCACAGGCTCTACCAATTGCTCCCAATCCCAAAATTCCCATGGTCATTCCCTGAAGTTCTTCCAGGGGATGACCTTTCCACTCTTTTTTAATTTTCTGTCTTTCAAATGTTCCCAATTCACGGGAGAAATAAAGGACCATGGCCATTACATGATCCGAGATTGGCTGAGCATGAACTCCCGAAGATTTGCTGAAGATATATCCCTTTTTATCCAGACCCCAGTCCCAGAGCAAATCTACCCCGGCGCTCAGGAAATGAATCCACTGCAGCCCTTCCATCTTCGGCAGGATTTGTCGAAACCAATCATAGAAAAATGAAACCACAATATCAAACTCCTCGGGGTTTTCAACTTCACCGGCCTCATAGGCAAAAAAGGGCTCTAAATCCGTTTTTTTTGCCAGTATTTCCCCGAATTTTTCCTTGTTATCCCGTTCTTTTTTGGGCAACAGAAAAAGAACTTTTTTCTTTTCGGTCACCTTTTAGCCTCCTAACTATCTTTTCCTATCCTCTTAAAACTAGGGCAGTCTGGCCAAAAGAGCCAGAGGCCAAAGTGGAGGGTGCAGTTTTACTTCATCCCCCTCCAGAATCTGAGAAATAATCTCCCGGGCTACATTCCTCCGGCATTCCAGCATTGCAGAACCAGCTTCAGGTTTTGCCAGAGCAGGAGAACCGATATATGCTGGGATCTCTCCATTCCCGGCCCAAGCAGCGATCCTGCCTAATGAATTAACTTCCCGAGCAAGTTTTTCCTTTCTAATAACCCTGAACAAGCCCGCAAGTAAAACAAATATTTTTCCCGGTTCGGGAGCCTCATTTTGGGGCAATTCTCTAAAATTTTCCCGGACCTGTTCTTCTTTTGTCGCCAGGAGAAGAGAAGTTTCATTGGTTCCGGCATGCAGGTCTTCAATATCTCCACATTCTCCTGCCTTTAAACCGCTTCCTTCCAGGAATTCCCGGTCTCCGGCCATCATCAGGCTGAATTCCCGAGAAAAAGGATTGATAAGGTGAAACCCATGTTTTTTATAAAGCCGGCGGGCCGCCCTTTCACAGGCCAAAAGATGGCGGGGTCCCCCGTGATTGTCGGCCAGCAGGAGAAATTTAAAACCCATGCCAGCCAGTTCTCGGCCAAAGGACTCCAGAATCCGGGTTAAATTCGGTGCGCTTACCCCAATTGAACCCGGGCGGGGCAGGGCATCTGCTCCTAAGGGTAGAGTGGGCAGGATAACCGCCTGGTAGCCAGGAAAATCCTCTTTAATTATATCAACGTACTGTTTGCCGATTTCTTCCGCAAGGAGAAGATCCGTTCCCAGGGGCAGGTGGGGCCCGTGAGCTTCAATAGGGCTCAGACTCATTACAATAATTGTCCTTTCTCTGTTCAACCCATCCAGTTCTTCCATGGTTAACTCAAGGTACTGGTAGACTCTGGCCATTTCAACCTCCCGGATAAAACAAGGTAATCCTTGTTTTTTTATTTTTTACTGCCTTTTCCCAGCCCGTTTTTTAGCAGGGGAAAAACGTGAGGAATAATGTTAATTACTTCTTTCTCAGAAAAAGCCTTCTTTACTGTTTTATCCTCTCTGCCCACCAGATCAATTTCATGGGGAGCGACTTCTTCCAGATCCTTACCTGTAAAGAAAATTCGGACCCGGGGATGGCGGGGAAATCCTACCCGGTTTTTTACAACAATCCCTACCTCTCCACTGCTCAACTGTACAAAAGTCCCAACGGGGTATGCCGCAATGTGGCCCAAAAGGGCCTGGAGCATATCATTATCAAAAATATCTCCCATGGTTTCCATTATCTCCAAAGCCTTGTGAGGAGGGAACCCCTTGCGATAAGGTCGGTCGGAAGTGAGGGCATCGTAAACGTCTGCAATTGCAACCATTTTTGCCAGCGGGCTAATTTCCTCTTCCTGGAGGTGGTAAGGATAACCATTGCCATCAGTTCTCTCGTGGTGCTGCAAAATAATACTGGCGGCGTTTTTATCCAGAATTCCCTGGCTGGAAACAATATCATACCCCTCCCTGGGGTGCTCCTGAACTCGGCCAAATTCCTCCCGGGTCAGAGGGCCTTTTTTATTTAATATTTCCAGTGGGATCCTTATCTTGCCCAGATCGTGCAGGAGAGAACCGCTGCCAATCTGGGTCAGTTGCTTGCGGCTGAAGCCCCCAAGTGCGATAGCTATTGTTAAAGCCAGCACAGCAACATTGACCGAATGAGCAAAAGTATAGGTATCACTGCTCCGGATGTCGGCCATATTTATCATCAGTTCTGGGTTATCAATCAACTGATCAACTATTTCGTCAACTATCTCCTCAAATTGTTTTTGTTCAAAGACCAGGCCTAGATTCGAACCCGGAGGCTGCCTGCGGGCTTCTTCCAGGATTGTTCGCACTGCATTCGTGGCCCTGGCCCTGGTTTCGTCTAAAATAACGTCTTCAACCTTAACATCGGGGATAAAATGGTCCTGGACATAAATAAAGGGGATATCCATTCTCTTCAGGTGGTGGATATAATCCTTCTTAAGCTCCAGGCCCCGGTTGAGTAAAAGTCGGCCTTTCAGGTCATATACCGGTTTTTCTACGATCATACCTGGTTTGAGTGCCCATACTGGTATTCTGCGCATTAACAACCACTCCATATTGTTTAGCCTGGTTTGGGAAAATTTATCATAACCTTCTAATTCTGTAACTTCGCGGATTTTCCTCTTAATAAAATGTGGTTATTTACCGTTAATTGTTTTAGATCCAAATAATAAAAGGAGCCTCCGCAGGGAGTACTCCTTTAATAGTGGTAGGGTTCGGAACTCATAATTTTTAAAGCCCGGTAAATCTGTTCCATTAAAACCAGCCTTATCATTTCGTGGGTAAACGTTAACCGGGAAAAGGAAAGCATGTAATCTCCTTTTTCTTTAACTCCTTCCCCCAGGCCAAACGGCCCTCCGATGATAAAAGCAACCCGGCTGTGGCCTTTATTCTGGAGATTGGAAAGAGACCGGGCCAGACCCCGGGAGGTAACAACCTTCCCCCTCTCGTCCAGGACAATGTTGTAAAAAGAGGGATCCATTGCCTGCAGGAGCTTTTCTTCCTCCTGTTTTATAGCCTTATCAATATCCTCAGGTCGGGGCCGCTGGGGAAGGGAAGCCGCCGGATCAACTTCAACCTCCTCCAGCCGGCAGTAGGGCTGAAGACGGCGGCGAAATTGTTCAACCCCCATTTTCAGGTAGTCTTCTTTGACCCGACCTACAGTTAAGATCCTGACCTTTAACACTCTTTAGTCCTGGGGCCTTGCTTCCAGTTCAGCTTCCACGGTCATCTCTTCATTATTCCGGAAGATGGTCAGGGTCAGGGTTTCATTTATATCCCGTTTTTGAATATCACGGATCAGGTCATCCATTGTATTTATCGGTTCTCCATTGACCTCAAAAATTATATCTTCGGGCATTAAACCGGCCCGACCGGCAGGGCTTTCTTCTACCACCTGCATAATAAATACACCTTTTTCAATCGGCAGGTCATACTCCTCGGCAATAGTAGAAGTTACAGTGCCTCCAATAATGCCCAGCCAGGCTCTTTCGATATAACCTCTATCTATTAATTCTCTTGCGACCTCTTTAGCATCGTTAATGGGAATGGCAAAACCTATTCCCTGGGCATCGCGAATTATGGCGGTATTGATACCGATTACCTCACCCCGGCCGTTGATTAAAGCTCCACCACTGTTGCCGGGGTTAATCGCTGCATCTGTCTGGATAATATTGGTTAGTTCTGTCCCCTCCTGGAGTGGAATTCTACGCCCCAGGGCGCTGATAACTCCAACAGTAACCGAGTTGGAAAGGCCATAGGGGTTACCAATTGCAATAGCCACTTCGCCAACTTCAAGCTTGTCGGAATCCCCCAGGCTGGCCACGGGTATTTCCTCTTCGCATTCTATTTTAATTACTGCAAGGTCTGTGACGGGATCGGTCCCAACAATCTCTCCAGTAAATTCTTTATCTTCCTTGCCGGGGAATATCACCGAAATATTTCTGGCATTCTGGACAACGTGGTTGTTGGTAAGGATGTAGCCTTCCTGGTCAAAAACAACTCCCGAACCTTCTCCGGGAACTTCCTGGCGAAACTGGCGCATAAAAAAGTCGAAACCAATTGTTTCCCTGATGGTTGTAATCTGCACCACCGCCGGGCCGACTTCTTTAATCACCCCTACAAGGTCTCTTTCCAGGGCCGGGTGACGGGCCTTTTCTTCTTCAAACGGGATGGCAATTTCTTCATCGTTATTCCTCAGGTCCACATCATTTAGTTCAGTAATTTCGTTATTGTTATTTTCTTCAACTGAGTTGTCAACATCAACCAGATTTGGTAAAACATAAGCACTCAGGCCTCCTCCCGCCAGGAGGAAAACAATCAAAAGAAAGATAAAAACCGTTAGTGATTTGTTTTTTGGCATTTCTTCACCCCCTCTTTATTATAATAACTTAAAAGGAATACTGGCGCAATATCGACTGGCCACCTCGATTTCAATCCCGGAATCCCTGCCCTTGCTACGGAGAAAATTTTCAACTGTAAGGCGGGCAATCTGGGGATCATTGTTTTCCTGGCTCAAATGGGCAAGGAAAACCTGGACCGGTTTTTCATTCAACACCCTGCTTAAAAGAAGTCCACAGTCGTCATTGGAAAGGTGCCCGTTCGGTCCTTTTACTCTCTTTTTCAGGAAATAAGGGTACGGACCGGTAGCCAGCATATCCGGGTCGTGGTTGGCCTCGACTATAAGTATATCAGATCCATAAATCCTTTTTTCCAGCTGGGGCGTGGTCTCCCCCAGGTCAGTAACCAGAGCTACCTGTTTTTTCCCCCAGCGAATTAAAAGTCCCACCGGTTCGCAGGCATCATGGGACAGGTGGAAATAATCTAATTCTAACTTCCCGAAAGTAAGCCCTGAAAGAAGAAGTTTTTGTTGTTTCGAAGGAACGGAATCCAGGACCTGCGAGCCGGATCCCCATGTCCCCGGGCGGGTAAAGACGGGAATTTTCCACCGCCGGGCCAGAATTCCCGCTCCGCGGATATGATCGCTGTGCTCGTGGGTAACGATTATGCCCTCCAGCTCAGAACAGCTTGTTCCACGGGAGCGGAGCAGTTCTTCAGTCTTTTTTCCGCTCAAACCGCAATCGATTAGAATTTTGTTTTTTTCATCGCCTATGTAAATAGCGTTGCCGCTGCTGCCACTGGCCAGCGGACAGACCGTTAATGACAAATGTCTTCACCTCCATTTTAAGTATTCAATTCCGAGGAACCATTTTCCTTCCTCAAAACCCTGCCTCAAACTCGAGATAGGAGGAAAAACCTGCAATGGAAAGAAAAATCAAGGTTTTAATTGCCGATGATTCTCCCTTCATCCGCCATATCCTTACCGATTTTATCGAAGCTGATCACCAGTTAGAATTAGTTGCAGAAGCCAAAAACGGGAAGGAAGCTGTTGAATTAATTTCCCGTTTCCAGCCGGACGTGGTTACCATGGATTATGAAATGCCTTTTCTGGACGGCCTTAAAGCCCTGCGAGAAGTAATGAACAAAAATCCCCTTCCCGTAATTATGATTTCCAGTCACACCAGAGAAGGGGCCCGGGTTACCCTGGAGGCTTTAGAAATAGGGGCTGTCGACTTCCTGGCCAAGCCTTCCGGCAAGGGTCCCCTGGAATTATACCGGGTTAGAGATGAATTTCTGCGCAAGGTCCGGGGAGCAGCAGGTGCTTTTGCCAAAAAAGAAACCCTTCCCGAGATCCAGGAAATTTCCCGAACCCCTCCCCACTGGAGACCCTTCGGCCGGGGCTTGAAGTTAATCGTTATTGCCACCTCTTCCGGGGGCCCGCGGGCCCTGCAGGCAATTATTCCCCGGCTTTCACCAGTGATCCCTGCCGGGATCATCATAGTCCAGCACATGCCTGTAGCTTTCACCGGCCCTCTGGCCAAACGGCTTGACCGGGAAGCAAAAATTCCGGTCCGGGAAGCAGTTGCAGGCGATCAAATTCAGCCTGGAGAAGCCCTGGTGGCTCCCGGAGATTTTCACCTTACCATTAACCCCCACCACAGGATAGAGCTGAACAAGAAAAACCCCCTCTGGGGTGTTCGCCCGGCTGCAGACTTCACTTTTTTATCTGCCGCTCCAGTTTTTAAAGAAAACCTGACCGGGGTAGTCCTGACAGGTATGGGAAGAGATGGGAGCAACGGACTATTGCAGGTTAAAAAAAACGGGGGGCGGACTCTGGTCCAGGATGAAAAAAGTTCAACTGTTTTTGGAATGCCCAGGGCTGCCATAAAAGCAGGTGCGGCAGACCTGGTTTTGTCTCTGGATAAGATAATCCCCTTTATTAATAATATGTTTACCGGGGAAGAGGTGGAAGGAAAATGACATTTTTAGAATTCAAGAACCTGGTATCAAAAGAACTGGACCTCCGCCTGGACGCTTATAAGCTGAACCGGGTTGAGCGAAGAATTTTCAGCCTGATGCGCCGACATCAGTTAGAAGATCTAAATGATTGCTATAGACGCCTGCAGGAAGACCCTTCTTTCAAGGAATCCTTCCTCAAGCATTTTACCATCAATACTTCCGAATTTTTTCGCAACCCCACTTCTTTTAAGTTTTTAGAAACCGTTGTTCTGCCCGGTATTTTCACCAGGAATAACAAGGTAAAAATTTGGAGTGCTGCCTGTTCCAACGGATCAGAGCCATATTCTGTTGCAATTCTTATTAACGAAATGGGCATCCCTCCTGATCGCTACGAAATTCTGGCCACAGATATCGACCACTTTGTCCTGGAAGCTGCCAAAAAAGGCATTTACAACTTCCAGGCTCTTCTCCGGGTAGAGAATAAAATTGAAAAAAAATATTTTGCTCGGGTTGGAGAAGACCAGTTTAAGCTGGATGATAGAATCAAAAAGCAGGTCCAGTTTGAACATCAGGACCTGCTCAAAGAAAAATTTTCCGCAGGCTGGAATTTGATAATCTGCCGCAATTTCTTTATTTACCTGACCAAGCAAGGCAAAGACAGCCTAACCAAAAGATTTTCCTGGGCCCTTGCTCCCGGAGGTATCCTTTTCCTCGGAAATACTGAATTCATTTTTGAACCTTCAATTTTCGGGCTGGAAAAACTTAACGGTTCTTTTTACGAAAAATCGAGCTGACCCTTGATTTCCTGGTAAAGTTCTTCTCCGATCTTTACCCGCATCCTGATCCCCTCATCTTCATATTCCTCCCTGAGCACATGGGCCTGGCGGTGCAATCTATCAATTATTCCCCCCTGGGAATAGGGAACCAAAAATTCTCTGGTTTCCATGCCCTCCCCAAGGACATCTCCCAGGCAGGCCAGGAGTCCATCTATATTTTCTCCGGTTCTTGCAGAAACTGCCACCGCCGGCTGGTAACGCCGAACCAGGTTGGTCAATTCTTCTGGATCAGGGTAAAGGTCCATTTTATTAAAGACGGTTAGAATTGTTTTGCCAAGTGCTTCCAACTCATCCAATACCTCCAGTACGGTTTCCATCTGCTCATTATACCGGCTATCGCAGGCATCGACAACCATCAGTAGGGCGTCAGCCTGTTCAACTCCTTCCAGGGTAGCCCGGAAAGCAGCAATCAGGTGATGGGGAATATTTTTGATGAAGCCGACCGTATCCGTCAGGAGAATTTCCCGCCCATCCGGTAAGCGACAGCCCCGGATTGTGGGGTCCAGCGTGGCAAACAACTGGTCCGCAGTTTTTACCGTTGACCCCGTAATTTTATTCAGCAGCGTTGATTTGCCGGCGTTGGTGTAACCAACCATGGCCACAAAAGGAAGCCGGCGGCCTTTCTGCAGGAGATTCCGCTGTTTTTTTATCTGTTCCAGTTCTTTTTTTAGCTCGGTAATTCGATCCCTAATCCGCCTCCGGTCAACCTCCAGCTTGGTTTCTCCGGGACCCCTTGTTCCAATTCCACCTGCCAGCCGGGATAATTCCTGTCCCCGGCCCACCAGGCGAGGCAGGAGGTAGTTAAGTTGAGCCAGCTCAACCTGGATCTGTCCTTCCCTGGTATGGGCATGGCGGGCGAAAATATCCAGGATCAACTGGCTGCGGTCAATAACCCTGGTCTGCACTGTTTCCTGGAGATTGTGCTGCTGGGCAGGACTTAATTCCACGTCAAAAATTACCAGAGAAATCCCCTGGCGATTGACTTCTCTGGCCAGTTCAGAAACCTTACCTTTGCCAATATAATAGGCGGGGTCGGGTTTTTCTCTTTTTTGCTCTATTTCTTCGATTACAGTTCCCCCTGCCGTTTCCACCAGGAGAGCCATTTCCTGCAGGTCACTTTCCCTTTCTCCGGAAGAAATTCCAACTGTCAAAACTCTTTCCCGGGTTTTTCCTGCCCAGGCCTCGTGTAAAACCTTCCAAGACCGTTCCATTTCCTCAAAAAGATCCCGCCCATCTAACTCTTGAATGGTTTCCGGACCCCAGGACACTCTTTCCAGAAGGCCCTTTGTTTCAATCTGCTGAATTCCATAAAAAACAAAACCCTGTTCAGGGGATGAGACCAGCAGGACCCAGGCAGGCTGAATTTCGCCGAAAAATCGTTCTTCTGCCTCCATCACACTGCTTCCCTCCCTGGACAGGACAACGATACCCTGGCGGGAAAATGGATTTTCCTTTTTTATTTCTGCCCCGGAGAAATTGTCGGGGTCGATCTCCTCCCTGATTCGGCCCTTGCGGTCAATAAGCAGGGCTTTCTCAACATCCAGGGAAGCTTCATTCCAGATCTGTTCCAGGACTGTTTGCTGGATCTTTCCTTCGCTGAATAGCTGGTATCCTTTTAATCCTTTTTTCGGGTTCAAATCAGGCTAGTCGCTCCTTTCTGTCGAATAATTAAGGTGATAAACCAGGGCCATCAGGCTCACCGAGAGGTCTTCGTTTCTTAATGTTACATCTTCAGGAACCTGGAGGTGTTCGGGGGAAAAGTTCCAGATACCCTTGATGCCAGCTCCTACCATCCGGTCTGCAACTTCCTGAGCCGCTTCAGCAGGAACAGCAATTATCCCCAGTTTAATATCTTCTCCATTTATCTTCTCCTCCATGATGTCCAATCCTTCAACCTTCAGGTTATGGATATATGTACCAATAACCCGGGGATCATTGTCAAAAATCGCCCTGACTTCCAGACCGTGCCTTAAAAAACCCTGGTAGTTAATCAGGGCCCGCCCCAGGTTACCGGCTCCAACGATAAGCATGGGCCATTCTTTTTCCAAACCCAGAATTTTCTGTAAATGGCGCCTTAAAACTGGAACCTCGTAGCCAACTCCCCTTCGGCCAAATTCTCCATAATAGGACAGGTCTTTGCGAACCTGGGCTGAAGGAATCCCAATTCTCTGTCCCAGGTCCTTGGAAGAAATAACTTCAATTTCACGTTTCTCCATCCCTAAAAGAGCCCGGTAATAAATGGGAAGCCGCTCGATGGTAGTTTTCGGAATTTTAAACCCTTTCAATTAACTCACTCCCTCTCTTGTGCAGTTTTTCCCAAGCTATAATAAAAAATGGTGGTGAGACCCAGAATCGAACTGGGGACACGAGGATTTTCAGTCCTCTGCTCTACCTACTGAGCTATCTCACCACATTAAAAGCATCTATCCTGCTTTTGTCTAATTGCTGTGTAGATTATAGCACAACCAGTGCTTTCTTTTCAATACTTTTTTTAATTCTCCCTAATATTATCATACCCCTTCTTTCAGGTCAATATTTCCAGTGCAGGATTACAGGATTGCCTCAAGAATATATTATACCAAACACACAACAGAAAGAAGGTGAAGTTTTGGAATTCTCCCAGATATTTATTATTCTTTTTGGAATTTTGGGTCTTGCCATTATTTTTATTTATAACCGGCTGATCATTTACCGCAACCGGGTTGACAATGCCTGGTCCCAGATCGACGTCCAGCTCAAAAGGAGGTACGACCTTATCCCCAACCTGGTAGAAACGGTTCAGGCCTATGCCCGGCATGAACGGGAAACCCTGGCCCAGATAACTGAAGCCAGGACAAGGGCAATTGCCGCAGCCAGCGTCAAAGAACAGGAACAGGCTGAAAATGAACTGACCAGGAATTTGCACCGCCTTTTAGCAGTTGTTGAAAATTATCCCGACCTTAAAGCAAACAAAAATTTCCTGATGCTCCAGGAAGAACTGGCCGGAACCGAGAGCAAGATTGCCTTTGCTCGCCAGTTTTACAATGACTCGGTTATGGCTTACAATACAAAGCTGCAGATGTTCCCGCATAACCTTCTTGCAGGGATCTTCGGGTTTAAAACCCGGGATTACCTGGAAATTGAAGGACTGGAAAGAGAACCCCAGCGGGTATCATTTGGAAATTAGGGAGGAGGAATTCCTTTGTACCAGGCTATTGCAAGAAATCGCAGAAACTCCTGGCTCTTAATGTTTCTTTTTATATTGCTTTTCGCTGCCGTAGGCTTTATTTTCGGCGAGTACACCGGCAGCGGGTATTTTGGATTGGTAATTGCATTTCTAATTGCTCTGGCCCTCTGTTTCGGCTCCTACTATTACAGCGATACCATAGTCCTCAAGGCTACAGGTGCCCGGCCGGCAGAAAAGGAAGAATATCCCCACCTGGTCAATTCCATCGAGGGTCTTGCCATCGGAGCCGGACTACCCACGCCCCGGCTTTACATCGTTGACGACCCTACCCCCAATGCTTTTGCAACCGGCCGCAACCCGGAAAAGGGAGTAGTAGCTGTCACTACCGGTCTAATCGAGCGGTTAAACCGGGTTGAAATTGAAGGAGTCCTGGCTCATGAAATGGCCCATATCAAGAACTACGATACCCGTCTGGCTACACTCGCCGCCGTTATGGTGGGAGCAATCGTCCTCCTGAGCGAGTGGATGCGGCGGAGTTTCTTTTTCCGCAGCATGCGGCGTTCATCCTCCCGGAACCGCAAAGGTGCTGGCCCAGAAGCCGTTATTATGGTTCTGGGAATTCTTATGGCCCTGCTGGCCCCTCTCTTTGCCCAGATGCTCCGCCTGGCCATTTCCCGCAAACGTGAATTTCTTGCTGATGCAGATGGGGCCATGATTACCCGCTACCCAGAAGGGTTGGCCAGCGCCCTGGAAAAAATTTCTTCCGACCCCCAGAAGCTTAAAAATGCTTCCCAGGCAACAGCACCCCTCTTCATTGTTAATCCTTTCAGCACCCGTGGGGCTAACAACCTTTTCAGCACCCACCCCCCGATAACAGAGCGGGTTGAGGCCCTGCGTAAGATGTAGGCTAACTAAATAAGCAAAGGAGGAAAAGGAAATGTCTGATTTTCTTGTTGTTTTGAATAAAGACGAAGACACCGTTTCCTTTATCGATCCGGTTAATGGAAAAACCCACAAAAAAATCGAAGTCGACCATAACCCCCATGAAGTAGTTATTTCTCCTGACGGAAAAAAAACCTATGTTACCTGTTCGTTGGGCAACCGGCTGAATATAATTGATAATGAGCAGATGGAAGTAACTAAAAGCATAGACCACCCCGACTTTGACTTTCCTCACGGGGTAGGGCTCAGCCCGGACGGTAAAAACCTCTATATCGCTTCTACATTTTCGGCAAAGATTTTCGTAATTGATACGGAAAGCGAGACAGTAACTGATGTTATTCCTACCTTCCAGAAACATTCTCACATGATCGCTCCAACCCCTGATGGAGACCAGATCTTCGTTCCCAATATCGGCAGCGATAATATTACGGTTTTTGACCCCGGGAAAAAAGAGGTGACCAATCATTTCCCCGTGGGCAAAGGCCCGGAAGGCGTTGCAGTCCACCCGCAGTCTCCCGTTCTTTACGTCGCTAACCAAGACGGCGATACCCTATTCTGTATTGATATCCAGAGTTACCAGGTAATCCACAAGCTGCGCCTGGGGCGCTGTCCCATCAGGGCGGTGTTCTCTCCTGATGGCCGCTACTGCCTAATTCCCAACCGGGAAGGAAATGATCTTTCGGTTATAGATACCACTTTCCCCCGTAAAGAAGAGAAACGCCCCTGGGAAATCAAGAGGATCCCCCTGGGGATCTGGCCCGGAGGAACTGTTTTCAACCCTGAAGGAGACCGGGCCTTTGCTGCCAACAACAAAACCAACGATATCTCGGTTATTAACATGGAAACTTTAGAGGAAGAAAAAAGGCTTCCGGCAGGAATTCACCCCGATGGAATAGCCTACCTGCGGTTATAGTTATCAACATATTGTTAATAACTTTCCCCTTTTTGTGGATAAAAAACCCTGCGGTCCTTTTTAACCAAGGACTGCAGGGTATTTTTTTATTCTCTTGCAAAAACTAGTGTCGGAAATGGCGCCTGCCTGTAAATACCATTATCAAACCCAGGCGGTCTGCTTCTGCTATTACTTCTTCATCCCTTTTTGCTCCCCCTGGTTGAATAATTCCTTTGACCCCCGCTTCGTGAGCAAGCTCAAGGGTATCGGGGAAGGGGATAAAAGCATCCGAGGCAAGGAATGAACCCCTGGCCCTTTTGCCGGCCTTCCAGATGGCCATCCGGGCAGAATCAACTCGGCTCATCTGCCCCGCCCCAATCCCAACGGTGGATCTTTTTTTGGCCAGGAGGATGGCGTTTGATTTCACATGTTTTGCTGCCTGCCAGGCAAATAAAAGTTCTTCCATCTCTTCCGGGGAGGGTTCCAGGGAGGTAACCACTTCGGGTTCCAGTTTTTCGCGGGCAGGGCGATCCCGATCCTGAACCAGGAAACCGCCCAAAAGAGAACGAACCTCAGGTTCTTTAAAAATTTCGGCAGGATAACCTCCCGCTTCCAGAAGCCGGATGTTTTTCCATTTTTCCTGCAGAACTTTCCGTGCGTTCGAGGTAATTGCCGGAGCGATAAGAACCTCTACAAACGGTTCTTCGGCAAGGTTTTTTGCTTCCCTTTCTTTTACTTCACTGTTGGCGGCAACCACAGATCCAAAAGCAGATACCGGATCTGATTGCCGGGCTTTTTTCAAGGCTTCCAGGCTGTCTTCCTCTGTGGCCAGTCCACAGGGATTTCCGTGTTTAACCAGGACCCAGGCCGGATCAGGAAATTCCAGAGCTGCCTGCCAGGCGGCTTCAGTATCCAGCAGGTTATTATAGGATAACGGTTTCCCGCTCAAAAGTTTACTCCCCACAACTGTACCCTTGGTTTTCTCCCGGGCGTAAAGGGCAGCCTTCTGCTGGGGATTTTCTCCGTAGCGAAGGTCCCGGACTTTTTCGGCACGGATGGGAAAAACCCTCTCTTCTTCTGGAGCGAAGTAATCGGCTATTTCCAGTTCATAGGAGGCAGTGTGGGCAAAAGCCTTCCTTGCCAGAAGCTTTCTATCTTCGGGGGTTACATTATCTTTTTTAAGTTTTTCCAGGAGCCAGGGATAGGTTTCGGGATCGACTACAACCAGGACATCAGAATAGTTTTTTGCAGCCGCCCTGATCAGGGTAGGTCCACCTATATCAATATTCTCCAGAATTTCTTCGTGACTGCCTCCCCCTCTGCGAATGGCAGCAAAAGGATAAAGGTTTACCACCACCAGGTCAATGGGACCAAAACCCGCCTTCTCCAGTTCTTCCATATCATCAGGGTTATTCCGACGGGCTAAAATGCCCCCGTGGATAGCTGGATGAAGGGTTTTAACCCTGCCGGAGAATAATTCGGCCTGACCGGTTACCTTTGCCACTTCCCGGCACTTAACCCCGTTTTGTTCCAAAAATTTTTTAGTTCCCCCTGTGGAAATGATTTCAAAACCCATTTCCTGCAGCCCCGGGCCAAGAATTTCCAGTCCTTTTTTATTGTAAACACTGATCAGAGCTCTTTTAGCCACGACCTTTCTCCTCCTTTATCTTAACTTTCCGGCCTTCTATTTCTAACTGGTCTCTTGCCCAGAGTTCCACTGCCCTGGGGTAAAGCTTGTGTTCAGTTTTCAGTATTCTCCCGGCCAGTTTCTCTTCGTCATCGTCCTGCTTGACCTCTACGGCATCCTGGAGAATGATGGGGCCGGAATCAACTCCCGAATCCACGAAATGGACAGTGCAACCACTAACCTTAACCCCGTGTTCAAGGGCCTGCTTTTGCGCATTGAGCCCGGGAAAGGCCGGTAAAAGTGAGGGGTGGATATTCATAACCGGGGGTGCCTGGGCCAGGAATTCGGGGCTCAAAACCCTCATAAAACCTGCCAGGCACAAAAGTTCTATTTCTTTTTCATTGATTAAATCCAAGGTTTTTCTTTCCCAATCCCGCCCGATTCCGGGAATAAATTTGGCTTTAATATTTTCCTTCCTGGCTTTTTCTAAAGCGGGGGCGTCTTCCCGGTTGGAAATAACGAGCTCTACCCGGGCTGGATAATCCGGGTCCCGGGAGGCATCTATTATTGCCTGCATGTTGCTACCTCTGCCCGACACCATAATCCCGATTTTTTTTCGACCCACAGCATTATTCCCCCTTTTTAATTTTCCCNATTATTTCTGCCTGATAACCGCTGCAATAAAAATTCTCGTTCAGGAAGTTCCGGACCTGCTCGGCTTTTTCCTGTTCCAGGGTTAATACCATTCCCATTCCCAGGTTAAAAGTTTTTTCCATCTCCTCCGGGCTAATTTCCCCTTTTTCTTTGATTAATTCAAAAACAGGGCGGGAGGGGATGCGGTCAGTCCAGAGTTCATAAGTAAGTCCTGGAGGTATTAATCTGGGTATATTTCCCCTCAAACCTCCCCCGGTAATGTGAGCAATTCCTTTAACTTTAAATTTTTCCCTCAAAACCTGCAGGGGCTGATAATAAATAGAAGTTGGTCGCAACAACTCTTCTCCCAGTGTGATCTGCCAGTCCCGGGGTTTATCTTCAAGTTTCAACCCGGAATTTTCCAGCAAAACCTTCCTGATCAGTGTAAAACCATTACTGTGAACTCCCGAGGAGGGTAAACCTAAAAGTAGATCTCCCGGGGCAATATCATCGGTGGGTAAAAGATCTTCCTCCCTGGCTGTTCCTACCGCAAACCCGGCCAGATCGTAATCCCCGGGGGTGTAAAGGTCGGGCATTTCAGCAGTTTCCCCGCCTAAAAGAGCGCACCCTGCTTTCCGGCAGCCCGCTACAACACCTTCAACAAGTTCAGCAGCCTGTTCGGGGACAAGTTTGCCCACGGCAATATAATCCAGGAAAAATAGTGGTGTTCCTCCCTGAGCCAGTAGGTCGTTTATACTCATTGCCACAAGGTCAATTCCAACTGTGCGGTGGATTCCCATCTCCCGGGCCAAAAGCAGCTTGGTTCCAACACCGTCACAGGTAGCGAGCAATAGTTGTCCATCTCTTAATTTATAAATACCACTGTAACCACCAGTTGCCTGGACAATATCGTGGCCTGCAAAAGTACTCCGGGCCATCTTTTTTATGGCTTCTGCCGCCCGGTCTCCGGCTTCTATATCCACTCCNGCTTTCTGNTAGGTCCAGCCCTTTTTATCCATTTAATTATTCCCTCCCCTTTTCTCATTACCCTCTTCTCCGGCCAGGGGGTAATTTCCGCTGAAGCAGGCGTCACAGTAACCCATATTTTCGCCGAACATTTTCTGCAGCCCCTCCAGGGAAAGATAACCGAGGGAATCAACTCCCACATGCTCCCCGATCTCCGCAGTGTTCTTTTGGGCTGCAATTAACTCTTTGCGACGGGTAGTATCCAGGCCATAATAACAGGAAAAACTTACGGGTGGAGAAGAAATTCCCAGGTGAACTTCCCGGGCTCCGGCATCTCTCACCATTTTTACAATATAACGGCTGGTCGTTCCCCGGACCAGGGAATCGTCAATTAAAATAACCCTTTTACCTTCAATCAGTTCCCTGATTGGACTCAGTTTGAGCTTAACCTGGGTTTCGCGCATATCCTGGCGGGGCATTATAAAAGAACGCCCCACGTATTTATTTTTTATTAAAGCCAGTTCAAAGGGAAAATTGCGGGCCCGGGCATAGCCCTGGGCTGCAGAATTCCCGGAATCAGGTACGGGAATAACAATATCTCCTTCTGGATTATATTCGTCCGCAAGTTGCCTGCCCATCTTCTGCCGGATTCTGTGGACATTATCCAGACTGAAGGAACTGTCTGGTCGGGCAAAATAAATATATTCAAAAACACAGAATTTCTGAGGGCCCGGTTCGGAAAAACGGATACTTTCAATTTTTCTGGGCTTCAATTTTACTATTTCTCCGGGCTCTATTTCCCTGATTACCCTTCCCCCAATTGTATGGAAGGCACAGCTTTCTGAAGCCAGGAGATAATCTCCGTCAATCTTGCCGAGAATTAGCGGGCGGAAACCCTGAGGATCACGCGCCCCGTATACAGTATCTCCCCGCAAAATAACCAGGGCATATGCACCCTGAAGCTGCAAAAGACTCTGGCAGAGGGTCTGTTCAAAACTTTCAAAACCTGGACGGGCCAGGAGGTGGGCCAGTATTTCCGTATCAAGGGTTGAATGGAAAATAGAGCCTGCATTTTCCAGTTCCTGTCGCAATTCCTGGCTGTTGGTCAGATTTCCGTTGTGAGCAAGAGCCATGCTTCCAGAAAGAGACCGGATTAATAGTGGTTGAGCATTTACTTCAAGACTGGCACCGGTAGTGGAATAACGGACATGCCCGATCCCCAACTTCCCATCCATCTCGTCCAGATCCTTGCGGTCAAAAACCTGGGTGACCAGTCCCATTCCTTTTTTGCCTTCCAGTTCCTGCCCATTTCCTACAACAATGCCCGCACTTTCCTGCCCCCGGTGTTGCAGGGCATGCAACCCGAAAAAAGTTAGTTCCGGGGCATCCTGGCGGGAACTGGCAACTCCAAAAAGTCCACACTCTTCTCTAAACTTGTCGTTCAATCCATCCATCGACCCAAGCATCCTCTCCATGCATTCTCCATCTCCTTTATGCTGGCCTCAAAATAACCGTTAAACTTCAAAGATCTACCCTGGACCATCCCAAGGCAAACACAATCAATCTCATTGTTCTTAAATAATTTTTCCAGCTCAACCCGGTTTTCCGCTGAACAGGTAACCAGGTACCGACCCTGGCTTTCAGAGAAAAGCTCAACAAATGCAGGTAATTTCCCGGGCAGTTCAATTTTCGCCCCCCTGTTTCCCCTTACAGCCATCTCGGCAATCGCCAGCCCCAGCCCACCTTCAGCCAGATCCTGGGCAGAATTCAAAAGACCTTTTTGGTTTGCCTGCAGAATGGTTCTTCCCGTTTTACTCTCCAGGGCCAGATCAACTTCGGGTGGAAAACCCTCTTCTTTGCCCCAGATATATGCTTCATATTCACTCCCATTAAGCTCTCCCCTGGTTTTTCCCAGTAAGAAAATTAAATTCTCATCTTCCTGCAGGCTCGAGGGTATAACTTGATTGATATCATCCAGTAATCCCACCATACCNACGATTGGTGTTGGGTTAATCGAGTTTCCTTCAGTCTCATTGTATAAAGAAACATTGCCGCTGACAACAGGAATATNCAGGGCTCTGCAGGCCCCTGCNATTCCTGTTACCGCCTGTTCCAGTTGCCAGTAAATTATTGGTTTCTCCGGNTTTCCAAAATTCAAACAATCGGTTACCGCAAGAGGTTTTGCTCCACTTGCCCAGATATTCCGGGCACTTTCTACCAGGGCAATTTCCCCTCCCCTGAAAGG
>SL_3KL_010_SEDDRAFT_10001671_pt1 | contig 20262 bp, 15 predicted proteins | sample SodLakKL_010_SED_2_FD_10381 | JGI IMG/M metagenome (IMG submission 10381) | reverse complement strand
TTTAAGTGCTTCGGCAAACTCATTCCTGAGCGCATGCAAGTCTGCCCTGAACTCGTAGTTCTCTTTGATTATCTCCCTGGCTTTGAGGTCATTTGCTATATTAAGGGCATTGTCAAGATATTCCTTTGCCCTGTTGTAGTCTCCGGTTAAAATGAACAGTTCACCTATATTGTTGAAGTTGTTTGCAAGCTCGTATCTCCTGCTGCGCGCACTGTTGATCTCAACCGATTTTAAATACGACTCGAGTGCAGACTCATAATTGCCGAGTCGCGTATTTACAAGGCCGATATTGTTGGTTTGCGCGGCAATACCTGTCTCATTATCTTCCTCCTCATTTATCTCAAGAGCCTTGTTGAAGTATTGAAGGCTCTGTTCGTAATCCTCCTGCATGAAGTGAATTATTCCGATATTATTGTATACAGTTGAAAGACCCAGCTGTCCGTTACCGCTCCTCTCATATATCTGAAGTGAGTTCATGTAACATTCAAGGGCAAGGTCAATATTGTCAAGGTTTTGATGAATATTTCCGATGTTTATCAGAAGGGCTGCCTGGTTTAGCTCATCACCCTCTTCATTGTAAATTACCAGCGAATTGAGGTAGTTTTCCAGAGCCAGGTCATATAGCGCCATATTGCTGTACATTGTACCCAGGCCGTTGTAAACCGATGCCAGTCTGCCACGTTCACCCAGTGAGCTGTAAATATCATAAGCAATATTAAAGTACTCATGGGCATTATCAAAATCATACATTGATGATTTGACATTTCCCACCCTGTTTGCATATTCAGCCGCATCCATTGACGCCCCCTCTTCCCTGCTTTTTTTATAGGCTTCTTTAAGATGATCCAGCTGCATATCTCGCATTCCGAGGAGAGAATAAACTATTGAAAGATTGTTGTGTGAGGCAAGTATACCTTCAAAATCGCCGATTTCTTCCCTTATCTCAAGTGAGCGGGTATAATATTCAAGAGACTCCTCAATCTCTCCCGACAAGTGTTTTACATTCCCTATCCTGTTAAACGCGTCTGCAATCCCCTTCTGGTCACCGTATATACGGGCAAGATCGAGTGCCTCAACGGCATATCTTTCACTCTCTTCCAGGGAAATACCCCAGTAGGCACGTGACAGCTCGTTGAGAACATCTGTTTTTTTGTGTTCGGGAAGATCCGTAAGCAGGACTTCCAGGCTGTCTATCTGGTCCTCTTGAGCAGCAACTTCCGGAACTGCCAATATTGCCAGAACAAAAAATATTATACAAAAATACCTGCCCATTAAACCTGAAACATGATTAAAAAAATTAACGGGGCAAAATTTTTACCACCTTACTGCATATACGGCCGTCCCTGAGTTTGGTTTCCATATAATCGCTTATTTTAATGGATTTTACACTTTTCACTACCCGGTTGTTTTGTATTACAAGAGAGTATCCTCTTTCAAGCATATTCTCAGGATCAGCCATCATTGTGCTTTTCTCCATTATTCCGAGCCTGTCATCTTCTCTTCTGAGGCAGGATTCAACAGCCTTGCTGAGTGAATCGTTGAGGTTTGCCAGCCTTACCCTGCCCGGACGTATATAGCAATTCCTTACAATATGTGAAAAATTTGTTGTAAGATACAGATAGCCTTGTCTGTTGTTTTTAATAAAATACCTCCCGGCATCCTGAATTCTCTCTGCAAGAGCTGCTGTCTCCCTCCCTGCCTTTTCAGATACGAACTTTAGCAGTGTTCTCAGCCGGTCGCCTGAATTCTTAAGACGTATCTTTTCATTGTTCACGGTTAACAGAACACCATCATAGATACCTTTACTCATTTCGGACAAACGGTCATCAAGGGAAGTGAAGAGTTCGACAAGAAAAGCGCTTACCGCGGTCGGGGTCTTGAAACTCCTGCATGCCACCATATCGGCAACCGTAACATCCCTCTCATGGCCTATTCCTGTTAGCACGGGCAGGGGAAACTGGGCAATATGGGAAGCAAGATAGTAAGAATTATATGAGAGCAGGTCGGATGTTGCCCCTCCCCCTCTTATAATAACCACAATGTCGTATTTCTGCTGCTGTTCAAAAATATTTTCAAGAGCGCCGACAATTGACTCATCAGCTTTACTGCCCTGCATAAGGGACTGGAAGAGGGTTATTGAAAAACGGAACCCGCGGGGATTGTTCTCAAGCTGGTGTACAAAATCCTGATAACCTGCGGCAGCTGACGAAGAGACCACTGCTATCCTTTTGGGAACGTAAGGCAAAGTCAGCTTGCAGTTCATATCAATAATCCCGTCCTCTTCCAGCTTCTTGATTGTCTCAAGCCGTTTTTTCTCCATATCCCCCAATGTGTATGCGGGGTCTATATCCCTCACATTAAGGCTCAACCCGTAAACACTGTGGAATTCAACCGTAACCGATAGTAGTACACTTATACCTGCTGATAATTGCTGTCCCGTTGACACTTCAAAATAGGGCTTCAGCATCCTGAAGGTGTATGCCCATATATTGGCCCTTGCTTTTGCAACAATGTTGTCGGTGTCAACATCTTTCTCCACCAACTCAATATAGCAATGGCCGGATATGTTTTCCCTTATTTCGTTTATCTCCCCTTTCACCCATAATGTCTCAGGAAAGGAAACGGAAAGCGACTCCTTTATCTCTTCGGTTAAATCAAGTAATGAGTAAGTTTTCCCTTTCATTGGCAAAGTAGATAAGATCATAAAATCAGCGACAAGTCCGGTTGCCGGCAAATTTCCGCTGTTGTGTCAGCGCATATTGAAAAACCTCTCGGTCTCATCCGGCTCAGGTATTCTTCCTCTCTGCTCCTCTATGAACCTGAAGAACTCCTGTTCCTTCATTATCAGTTCTTCTTCATTTTCAGCATTGCCTTTTTTGTATTTAAGAGTGTACAGAACTTCCCCTTCACCGTCGAAAAACTCCCAGTCACCATGCATAAGGTTGTCTTCGTAATATCCTTTAACTTCAGGCCGTCCCGCCGGGGTATACATTACGAACTCCCCCTCGCGGTTACCGTTCTCATAATTGCCTTCAAGCTTGAGGGTGCCTTCCATGTAAAACTGTTTCCACTCTCCGTGACGGAGATCGTTCCTGTATGTTAATTTTTGGGATTTCTCGCCGTTAGGATAATAAATCACGGAGAGTCCGTGTTTATATCCTTCCCGGTAAGTCTCCCTTGCCGTAAGAAGGCCTTCATCGTGCTGTGAATAGAAATGCCATATGCTGTCTCTTTCCTCATTCACATAATTCCCTTTGGCTGCTATAAAACCGTTTTCGTAAAAAAGCTCTGCATATGCTTTTGAGCCGGATTCGTCAAAGTCCATAATTGCCATTTTACTTCCATCCGGGTAATACCTCAAAAGCTCTCCCACGGGTTTCCCGTCACTGAAAACCCCCTTGTAACGGATATTCCCATTGGGATACCTTTGTTCCCAGTATCCCTGCCTGCGACCTTGATGGTCGGTGCGATTTATTTGCTTTTCCTGTGCTTCTGAAAACAAACAGGTAAACAGTAGCAGCAGGGTAAAAAAAAGTGTGACTTTCATAATCCCTCCGGTTATTATCGTGAAAAATCAATATTCAAGCCGCGCAATGCCAAATTTAGCTGATTATTTAGAAACGTGCCAAATAATTGAAACTTTTTTTAGTGTTCCCGGCACAACACATAAAAATGTACTGCACTCTTTCACTTCTTCTCTTTCCCGGTATCGTCTCTAACAACAAAACAGGTTATGGGTGGAGTCTCACTACCGGTTTATATGCCATGCAGGGCGTACCCATAAAAAAATGCCCTGCAGTTTTCATTGCAGGGCATTAATTATGTTTAACCACTTACTATTTCACCTCTTCAAAATCGACATCAGTCACATCACCGTCATCCGAATCCTTTTTGTTGCTATCTTTCTTTTCGCCCTGCTCTTCTGATCCACTTTCATCAGTAGTGCTTCCCTGAGCCTGTCCGGCTTTGTAGAGATCTTCCGATGCGGCCTGCCAGAGGCTGTTCAGTTCGGATGTTGCATTGTCAATTCCTTCAAGGTCTTCCTGCTTATGAGCTTCCTTAAGCTTTTCAAGAGCTTTTTCAATCGGCTCCTTCTTGTCAGCCGGAAGCTTGTCACCAAACTCCTTCATCTGTTTCTCGGTCTGGAACATAAGACTGTCGGCAGCATTAAGCTTATCCACTTTTTCCCTTAGCTTCTTGTCCTCTTCTTCGTAAGCCTTGGCATCTTCTTTCATCTTATTGATTTCATCCTCACTGAGGCCGGAAGAAGCTTCGATCCTGATGCTCTGATGCTTGCCTGTCGCCTTGTCCTTTGCTGAAACATTAAGAATACCGTTAGCATCAATATCAAAGGTCACCTCAATCTGCGGGACTCCCCTTGGTGCCGGCGGAATGCCGTCCAGGTGGAATCTTCCGATAGTTTTATTCCCCTGTGCCATCGGACGTTCACCCTGAAGCACATGTATCTCTACTGAGGGCTGGTTATCGGCAGCAGTAGTGAACACTTCGGTTTTCTTTGCCGGTATGGTTGTATTTGCTTCTATCAGCTTTGTCATCACTCCGCCCATAGTTTCAATACCAAGTGACAACGGAGTGACGTCCAGCAGGAGCACATCCTTAACCTCTCCTGTAAGAACACCGCCCTGTATTGCTGCACCTATAGCAACAACTTCATCCGGGTTTACACCTTTGGAGGGTGACCTGCCGAAGAAATCCTCAACAAGCTTCTGAACTGCAGGTATCCTGGTCGACCCTCCTACCAGGATGACTTCGCTTATATCCGATTTTGACATGCCGGCATCATTCAGTGCCTTTTTGCACGGCTCAAGAGTTGCCTGTATCAGATTGTCTGCCAGTTTCTCGAAATGCGACCTTGAGAGCGTCTTTACAAGGTGCTTTGGAATACCGTCAACCGGCATTATGTATGGCAGGTTTATCTCTGTGCTGGTGGAACTTGAAAGTTCTATCTTCGCCTTTTCTGCAGCTTCTTTCAGTCTCTGTAGCGCCATTGGGTCTCTCTTGAGGTCTATGCCTTCATCCTTTTTAAATTCTTCGGCCAGCCAGTCGATTATAACCTGGTCAAAGTCGTCGCCGCCAAGGTGTGTGTCACCGTGAGTTGACTTAACCTCAAAAACACCGTCACCCAGTTCCAGTATCGATATATCGAATGTACCGCCGCCAAGGTCGAATACCGCAATCTTCAGGTCCTGGGACTTTTTGTCGAGCCCGTAAGCCAGTGATGCAGCAGTGGGCTCGTTTATTATCCTTTTTACTTTGAGCCCCGCAATTTCACCGGCCTCTTTGGTAGCCTGGCGCTGTGAATCATCAAAATATGCCGGCACAGTGATCACAGCCTCAGTCACCTCCTGTCCGAGGTGATCTTCAGCCGTTTTTTTCATTTTCTGCACTACCATTGCAGATATTTCCTGCGGCGAGTATTTGCGATCATCTATTACAACACGCGGCAGGTCATTCTCACCTTTTTCAACTTTATAGGAAACCCTCTTAATTTCTTTTTGAAGGTTGCTGAATTTCTCACCCATGAACCGCTTTATAGAATATACGGTTTTTTCTGCATTGGTAATAGCCTGCCTTTTGGCAGGATCACCCACCTTCCTTTCTCCGTCCTGTATAAACGCAACCATTGATGGTGTTGTCCGTTTTCCTTCGCTGTTGGGAATAACCACCGGCTCATTCCCCTCCATAACGGAAACACATGAGTTTGTTGTGCCTAAATCTATTCCTATAATTTTTCCCATGATCTTTTCTTTATTTTTTTATGTTATTACTTTTTGTCCTTTCCATATGACAATGATTGTGCCACTCTGATAAATATGACATCAATATGCAATATTGGCACGACACGCCCGATGCAACTCCCACTTTTATTTTGCAGCAGGTGACAAAAAGACAGGATAAAGGGTCTGAAAGATTTATTTTCCTTCCGGTTAATTTCAGCCATTCCTGTTATGGGAACATGGAAAATTAACTTGTATTTTCTTAAAACCCATTCCTCTGCCATGGTTGTGCAAGAAGATAAAGACACGGACTGGATTTTTATTTGTCTGTGGGTCATTTGAAAAATGTCATGTATATTTGTATTATTACAAAAAAAAGGCTGTTATGTCTGTTCATGAAAGCTCCAAAGTGAGAAAAGTAACCACCCATGTGCTTCACAAAATGAAGTTCCATGGGAAAAAGATCAGTATGCTCACCGCATACGATTATTCCCTGGCAAGAATAATTGATTCAACCGGCATCGATGTTGTGCTGGTAGGCGACTCCGCCTCAAATGTTATGGCGGGAAATGAGTCAACCCTTCCCATAACACTTGACCAGATGATATATCATGCCTCATCGGTTGTGAAAGGAATCAACAGGGCAATGGTCATTGTTGACATGCCTTTCGGGACATACCAGGGCAACTCCATGGAAGCTCTCTCATCGGCTGTGCGGATTATGAAGGAGACCGGCGCACAGGCAATTAAGATCGAGGGCGGTGCAGAAATTATTGAATCTGTGGAACGCATATTATCTGCGGGAATACCGGTCATGGGGCATCTCGGACTAACACCGCAATCGATCCACAAATTCGGAACTTACGTAGTACGCGCCACGGAGGAAGATGAAGCCAACAAGCTGCTGAAAGATGCCCATCTTCTTGAAGAGGCAGGATGTTTTGCCATAGTTCTGGAAAAGGTTCCTGCAAAGCTGGCTGCCAGAGTTACCCAGGCGCTAAAAATTCCGATTATAGGTATAGGTGCCGGGGCGGATGTTGACGGACAGGTATTGGTCCTGCACGACATGCTCGGCATAACCCAAAACTTCTCTCCCCGGTTCCTGAGGAGGTATCATAACCTTTATGAAGAGATAAGGGGCGCCGTGCAGGCATATGTCGACGATGTAAAGAAACTTGACTTCCCTAATGAGCGTGAGCAGTACTGATGAGGGGAAAAAAGCCCTTCCACAGGTATTATATGAAGACAACCACCTGATTGCCGTTAACAAGCAGGTCTCTCACCTTGTGCAGGGTGACAGGACGGGTGATGAAGCCCTTGACGCTATTCTCAAAGAGTACCTTAAGGAGAAGTACAACAAACCTGGAAGGGTTTTCCTTGGTGTGGTTCACCGGCTTGACAGGCCTGTAAGCGGGGTGACGCTCTTTGCCAGAACAAGCAAGGGGCTGGCAAGGATGAACGAGCTTTTCAGGCTGGGGAAGATACAAAAGACCTACTGGGCGATCACAAAAGATCTGCCACCGCAAGAATCGGGTATTTTAAAGCACTATCTGAAGAAAAACCGGTCGCGTAACAAATCATATGCATACGACACGCCTGTAGCCGGTAGCAAGGAGGCAAAGCTGGCTTACAGGCTTATACACCGGCTTGACAACTATTGCCTGCTTGAGATTGACCTTATGACAGGACGTCACCACCAGATAAGGTGCCAGCTCTCCACGATCGGCTGCCCTGTGAAAGGGGACCTGAAGTACGGCTTTCCCCGCTCGAATCCTGACGGCGGGATATCCCTGCATGCCAGGGAAGTTGTCTTTGAGCACCCGGTGAAGAATGAAAAACTTAAAATTTCAGCTCCCCTGCCTGATGAAAAAATGTGGAATCTGTTCAAACAATAAATTGACCACTCAGGATAAGTTAAAAAAAGTTGCATAGTTGTTAAACATTAACTCTGCACCTTCGTATAAAATAGGCATGAGTCGTTTATCAACCCATTTTTCAGACAGCAAGACAAGGAAACACCTTTTGATTGCGGGTGATCAGGGGAAGTCTTTTACGGTCTTAAAGAACACCCTTGCAGCATTTGCTTCTGAGTTCACTGTTGATTCAGCAGGAAACTACAATGCAATTATAAGTGCCTCAAAAAAAAGGCTGCCAGACCTTATAATACTGGACTATGAAACAATTGGCAGCAACGCAATAAATACTGCAGGATCATTAAGAAAAAGCAAGCTGACAGGCAGCGTCCCGGTTATAATGACCACCGATTTCTCTTCATCCGGTGATATTCAGAAAGCAATAGATGTGGGAGTTATTGACTTCATCCGCAAACCTGTTGAAAGATCGGAGCTGTTGATCCTCATAAAAACTGTAACAGAACACAACCGGCTTTTAATGGAAAACATAATGCAGGCAAACGAGCTGAAAAAACTTTCTCTGATAGTGAACAGCTCGGACAACTCCATCATAATTTACAATGTTGACGGAAAGATTGAATGGGTGAACAATGCCTTTGAGAAGATATACGGTTGCACCCCTGAAGATTATGAAAAGAAATGCAGCACTCAACCAGAGCTGAAAAAGACGGGAAAGAAGTTTTCAGCCGCACTTACCAGATGCCGTAAAGATAAAACCTGGGCGACCTATGAACATTCGCTTATAGGCGAAAACGGTGAGGTGAAATGGCTTCACACATCCATTACTCCTGTTTGTAACGATTCGGGAAAAATTGAGAATTTCATTGCGGTAGAGACGGAAATAACCGGTATGAAACTTGCTGAAACAAGGCTGATAAAGCAAAATAACGATCTCATCAAGCTGACTGTCAATCTCGAGCAGGCAAACAAAAAGCTGGGTGAGCAAAGGGTAGAGATACAAAACAAGAAAAAGGAGATTGAGGATCAGAAAAAAATTTCTGACAATCTCCTGCTGAACCTTTTCCCCTATGAGATAGCTGAACAGCTAAAGCTAAAAGGGACCGCCGTCCCCAAACACTACAGGATGGCATCGGTCATGTTCACCGATTTCGTCGGCTTCTCAAAGCTTACGGAAATCACCCCGGTGCATGAACTGATAAGGGAGCTGAACATGTATTTTGAAAAGTTCGATGAGATCATCAAAGCCCATTTCCTTGAAAAGATAAAGACTATGGGCGACTCCTACATGTGTGCCGGGGGAATCCCTCTTCGCAACAGGAGCAATCCCATTGACACGGTGCTGGCGGCACTGGAGATACTGGAGTTTGTAAACAGGCTCAACAGGCAAAAGAAAAAGGAAGGTCGCGACATATGGGAAATAAGGATAGGGATACACACAGGGGAGGTTATTGCCGGAGTGATAGGGAGGCAAAAAATGGGTTACGATATTTGGGGCAGGACGGTCAACACCGCCAGTCAGATGGAATCGAAAGGGAAAACCGAAAAGATAAATATTTCGGAAACCACATATATGCATATAAAAGACTATTTTGACTGCACCCACCGCGGCAAGATAAGCGTAAAGCATCACGACCAGGTTGATATGTATTTTGTGAACGGACTGAAACCAGAATACTCAACAGACAAAAACAGGTGCCAACCCAACGGTGAGTTCAAAAAAATACTTGCCGGGTATTGACCACTTCATTTTATAAATATTATTTTTGCCGTTGCAAGATTGATATCTCAAAACAGAACCGGCAATGAGAGTAACCTGGGGCCTTGTTATAATAATTCTGATTGTTTCATCGTGCGGAACCTTTCGCCACTCGCCAGTCCCTGCCACTGCAAGCAGGCAGGAGTACATTGATGCCTACAGCGATATTGCTTTAAGGGAGATGCAACGGACAGGCATCCCGGCGAGCATCAAGCTGGCGCAGGCAATACTGGAGTCGGGTGACGGCAACAGCACTTTGGCAAGGATTGGCAACAACCATTTCGGCATAAAGTGCCATGACTGGACAGGAAGGAGGATCTACCACGATGATGATGAGCGTAACGAATGTTTCAGGCGTTACAGTCATCCGGAAGAATCTTTTCTTGACCATTCCGATTTCCTTACAGGGAGGCCGCGCTACGGACACCTTTTCCAGCTTGACACCTATGATTACAGGGGCTGGGCACGCGGCCTTCAGTCAGCCGGATATGCCACCGACCCGAACTATGCCAATTCACTTATACGGATAATTGAAGAAAACGAGCTGTATCAATACGACCGTGAAATGGGTTACTTCGCGGAAAGACGGGCTGCCGAAAGGCGTGTAACAGACAGGGAGTCTGACCGGACAGACGGATTCAGGTCACGCGAAATATCATACCGCAACCGTATTGCATACGTAACAGCAAGGGAGGGTGATACATTCGAGAGTCTGGCACGGCAGTTCGGGATGAAGCCCTGGGAGTTTTACCTCTACAACGATCTGCCCAGGGAGTATTCCCTGAGGGGCGGAGAAATAATTTACCTTCAGCCCAAGCGTTTCCGTTCAGAAAGGGAATTAAAAGAACATGTTGTAAGCCGCGGGGAAACCATGCACTGCATTTCTCAGCTTTACGGCATCAGGCTCAGATGGCTTCTGAGAAGGAACGATATGAGCTCCGACAAGATGCCTGAGCCCGGAACGGTAATAAAGCTCAGGTAGGTGCCCCGCCGGTAATCTCTTCCGGCAATCAGCCGAAACAGGCAGATTCGTCAAAGCTGAACCCTCTCAGGAAGTCTGCCGCATCCAAACGCTTTCTTCCGGCAACCTGGAGCGACTTTATCTCAATTATTCCGCTGCCACACGCAACATGAATGAAAGTCTCGTTATCGGTATGGATTTTACCTGGCCTGGAGCCGTATTCCTTCCGGGCTTTATCTGCGGCAAGAATTTTCACCGTTGTCTTTTCGTCTCCACCTTCAGAAAGCACCGTCCATGCAGCCGGGTAAGGACTGAGCCCCCTAATGAAATTAAAAACCTCACCGCTGCCCTTTGTCCAGTCTATCCGGCAATCATCCTTGTAAATCTTCGGTGCTGCCGGCAGGCCATCTCCCGGACGGGGTAACAGCTTATGCTGGGGGACAGGTGTCAGTTTGTCATTCAGAACGCCTTCTATTGTCTCTTCCAGAAGCCGTGCACCCTCAACCATGAGCCTGTCATGCAGCTCCCCTGCGGTCTCTTTTGGTTTGATCTCTGTTTCGCGTTGCAATAGAATTTTACCCGTATCAATCTCCTTTTCAATTAAAAATGTGGTAATGCCAGTCACCTTCTCCCCGTTCATGATAGCATGGTTTACAGGGGCTGCTCCCCGGTATGATGGAAGAAGGGATGCGTGCAGATTGATACACCCGAGCGGGGGAATTGACCATATCTCCTCAGGGAGCATACGAAAAGCCACCACAGCTATTATGTCTGGATCTGCCTCTTTGAGTTTGTTTATAAAACCGGGGTCTTTCAGTCGCGCAGGCTGCAATACAGGGATCCCTGATTCCTTTGCAAAAACCTTGACGGGCGGCTCACATAATCTCCTTCCCCTTCCGGCAGGCTTGTCAGGTGCCGTTACAACAGCAGACACTGTATAACCTTTAAGTGTTAGCATTTCCAGGGAAGGGACGGCAAAACGGGGTGTCCCCATGAACACAATACGCGGTTTTCTATTTTTTAACATTGCTTTTCTTTTCAGAAGAGGTCTGGTAAATTATCTCCAACAGAAGCCTGCAGGAAGTTTCGACGTACTGTTCACATCTTACGGAAAAAAGGTTGTTTTTTTCAATAAACTCCCTCCCCTCATCTCTGTTCAGGTCTGCACCAAGCAGTACACGGCAGTGAGTATCGCCGTGCTTTTTTACAAAACGGCCTGAAAGTTCCCTGACCATGGCTATGATAAGTTCTTTCGCCTCATCATCAGGAGCGGGCTTGCCGTAAAGGTAACCTATGACCATATATGCACCGGTAAGCACCCCGCAGATCTCCTGCTGCCTCCCCATTCCTCCGCCGAAAGCCGAGGCTATACGGATCGCAACTTGTTCGTCAAGACCTGTAAGGGGAGAAAAAGCGGCAAGAACTGACTGAGCGCAGTTGAAACCTTCCCGGTAAAGCCTTAAGGCATTGCCGGTCAGAAACTCTTCATCCGGATACCTATTTCTCACTATTACTTTTATCTTTTGTGCTTTCCCCGGCATCCGTTTCTTCAATGTTACCTTCAGCCTCTTCCGGAGCAACGAGGTCAAGGAAGTGCCCCATCTTGTCGCGTTTAGCCATTAGGTAATCGTAATTGTGCTTGTTTACCTTCACACTCAGATGTATCGTTTCAACTATCTTTATGCCGTAGCCTTCGAGCCCTTTCCGTTTGAAGGGGTTGTTGGCTATCAGCTTTATCCTGCCGATTCCCAGCTGATGCAAAATATTTGCTCCCACTCCAAAATCGCGTTCATCCTCATTGAATCCAAGGTCAACATTGGCCTGCACCGTATCCCTCCCCTCATCCTGGAGTTTGTAGGTTGCAATCTTGTTGAACAGCCCTATTCCCCTTCCTTCCTGGTTTAGGTAAACTATCACCCCTTTGCCTTCGTCATTTATCAGCTTCATGGCTTCCCGGAGCTGCATTCCGCAGTCGCATCGCAAAGATCCGAAAATATCGCCGGTAACACACGATGAGTGGACACGCACCATAACAGGTTCATCCCTTGTCCACTTTCCTTTTATGAGTGCAGCATGTTCCTGTCCGTTAGAGGCCTGCCTGAAGGGGACCATATGAAAATCCCCGTATTTGGTAGGCAGCTTCACTTCAACCCCCTTCTCGACAATACTTTCATACTTCAACCTGTAGGAGATAAGCTTTTCTATCGATATTATTTTCAACCCGAACTTGTCGGCTATCTCTAAAAGCTCCGGCAAACGGGCCATGGTACCGTCGGGATTCATTATCTCCACCAGCACACCGCCCGGTTTAAGACCTGCAAGCCGCGAGAGGTCAACCGCCGCCTCGGTATGGCCTGCCCTGCGCAAAACACCTTTTGACCTTGCCTTTAACGGGAAAATATGTCCGGGTCTTGCCAGCTCTTCAGGTTTAGTACCAGGGTCGACAAGGGCTTTGATAGTCTTGGCCCTGTCGGATGCCGAAATACCTGTGGTGCAACCCTTTCCTTTCAGGTCAACTGAAACGGTGAACGGGGTTTCGTGCATTGAAGTGTTTCTTCCCACCATCAGCTCCAGGTCAAGTTCTTCACAACGCTCTTCCGGAAGGGATGCACAAATAAGCCCCCTTCCGTGGGTTGCCATAAAATTTACAGTCTTGTGCGTTGTAAGTTCCGCCGCCGCAATAAAATCCCCTTCATTTTCGCGGTCTTCGTCATCAACAACAATAACTATCTTTCCATCCCGGATATCCTCGATGGCATCCTCGATCGGGTCGAGCTTACTTTTTATTTCTTTTTCTTCGTTTTCAGACATTTGTATCAGCTCCTTTCATATACCGCATGGTCCCGGCCGCAGCACTGACCGATGCTTAAATATTCCAATTGATTAGCTGCAAAATTATAATATGTATTTGATTTTCCCCAATAAAGGGCAAATTAATCAAGCCGGACCTCAGCCATGCATACAATACAGAGGATTCACATCACACCCGTTTAACAAAACCCAGCCTTTTTCCCGATTATCTTAACCGGCTCAACCCGGCCATCATCAAACCTTAGTATCTTTCACCTCTCTCCTAACCTGTTTCAGCCCTTTTACCCTTTTCCTTATCAGCTTAACCCCTTTCGACCTCCTCCCTGTCAGCTTTACCCGTTTAGACTTTCTTCTCATCAAACGGATTTATTATGGTCGGCTCTTTGTGATTGTTGTTAACGGCAAGTTTGAAAACCTTCTTAACAGGATTAATATAAGTATCAATGTCCATTATTGCAGAATCGTGAGTGGCCTTGTATGTAAGGAAGACGCCTATCGGCAGCAGTATGAAGCTGGATATCCACATACCCGGGAATGCAAGAATAACATTTTCCCTGATAAACTTCTGTGCAGAAACGTCAATCACGTAGTAGAAAATAAAGAAAAGAACTGAAACCACTACCGGCATTCCCAGTCCCCCTTTACGGATAATTGCACCCAGCGGGGCTCCTATAAAGAAGAATATGAAACAGGCAAACGAGAGGGTGAATTTCCGGTGCCATTCCATCTCATGGCGCCTCATGTGTCTTATCTGCCAGTCAAGATTAGTTTTGCTGGAATTTATCTGGTTACGGGCGCTTCTTGCCTGGGTAACCGCATATTCATATGCTGCCAGTCTGTCCTGATTTGACATATTCTCTTCAAGGGGAAAAATTTCAAACGGTACTTTCTTTTCCAGTTCCACCAGGTCGGTTTCGCCGGAATATCCCGGATCGTTCCTGATAATGGTGGTGCGCAACATGCGGGTAAGATAATTGTCGGTCTGGCGGGAAATGAGCCTGAAAAGGGAATCCCTGTGGTGCATGAGCTGATTGAGGTTCATCATCTGGAAATTGTGCCTGAACAGATCTTCATCTGTTCTCTCAAGGGCAAACCCGCTCAGCTCTATAATGATGGTCTGTTCCTCAAACCGGTCTAAACGGTGGGGAAATGTCGGTTCCGGGCCTCTTTCCCTGTCCTGCATCTCAAGATAGTTGTGACCGTTGAAGAGTGTTGTAACCAGGTACGTTTTGTCTTCGGTCATATGCATCAGTCCGGAATCTGCAACGGTAACATTCCTGTTCCCCTCGTCTGATGTATGGTCGTATATCATCACGTCATACAGCATGTTTGTCTGGTAATCCCTCCCTGAAATTTTTATGCTGTAGCCGTCGATATCATTGTAAAACACCCCTTCCCTGATCTGCATCTCAGGCCTCTTCTGCTGCACGTCGTAAAGCAGCGAGCGGAATTTCAGGTTTGTATAGGGCAGCATCCTGTTGGAGAAGAAAAATGCAGCAACACTTACAGCAAGGGTAAGGAATATGAGCGGCATCATAATCTTTTGCAACGGGATGCCGGCTGTCTTCATTGCTGTCAGTTCCGAGTGCTCCCCCATGTTGCCGAAGGTCATTATTGATGCCAGCAGAATTGCAAGGGGAAGAGCCATCGGTACCAGCCCGGCTGTTGTATATACCAGCAGTTCGGCAATAATAACCGGCTCAAGCCCCTTCCCCACCAGATCATCAATATATTTCCACAAAAATTGCATCAGTAGCAGGAACAGGGCTATGAAAAATGTGGCAATCATAGGTCCCACATAGGACTTGATAACAAAAAGATGCAATTTTTTCACTTCGAAAAGATTTTGTGTTCCAGTAAACGCAATAAAAAAACGCTTTACCCGGGGGGATATTATTTTGAGAAGAAAAAAGCAGGTAAATATTACAGACCCATAACATGCTTCAGTTTTGAAACCTGGGAATCCCAAAGCTCTTCAGCATCCGCAACATCCTCTTCATCTGCAAAATCTATTATTTCAAGGGCTACGTCACCTGTTAACTCATGCTGGTTTATCCTGAACTCGAAATAATTATCCTCGCTTTCATTTTCGGTCCAGCGGAACCGGACATATTTGTTTTCTTTGCTCCCCACCATTTCAGCCATTTCTTCAGCACTATTCCAGATAAAGGTATATATGCTCCCTTTAAGGTTTACATCATCGGCAAACCATTCAGATAGCCCCGAAGGAGTGCTGAGGCGTTTAAACAGAACAGCAGGTGAAGAGTTGATTGTATACTCAAGGTTAATTTTTTGCTTCATCTCTCAAGAGTTAATTAAACAGGAGAAACAGTTATTCAAAAGGGTTTTTAATCCGCCCCAATCCTATTGCAATATAACTAAAAATAACAAACAAAAACATTCTTTCCAAAACTTTCGTGTCAGTTTCAGTTTACTTTAACATTATGCCCTTACCGGCTCATTAACAGGGGTTTTTAACAAAAAGGCCCGGATTATAATGAACTTATGCAAGCGGAATTTAAACCCTGCCGGGATGAAGATAGCAATTATTTAGTATAATATGTTACCCTGCTCAATTCATCCCAGGCACCGCGTGTAAAATCGGGAATTTTTACCGGCATCCCTTTATTCTTCACTGATTTTCTGGACAGCTCGATAACGGATGACCATTCAGCCGCGTCATACACATCCTGGTCCAGCGGAAGTCCGTTATGCAGGCAGTAAATAAGCCGGTAGTCCATTATAAAATCCATCCCGCCGTGGCCTCCCACTTCCCTGGCTTTTTCACCCACTTCCGTTACAATGGGATGTTCATACTCTTTGAGGATTTCCTCAAGCTCTTCATCTGACAGCCAGCTGTGGCCGTCCGGTTCCAGGGAGATTCCGGTGCGGGGCCACTTTTGTGCAAAGCCCTTTGTGCCGCTGAGCATGTGAATACGGCTGTAGGGACGGGGACTGGTAACATCGTGCTGAAGCTTTATTGTTTTGCCTTTCACCGTTTTTATAATACTTGTGTTCATATCCCCTTTCCTGTATTCCCTCCGGGCATAGTCAGATTCTTCGCCGAATTTTTCTTTTGCATAGGCTGTCAGCCCGAACTGGTCGCTTGAAACGGAAACAAGGTAATCCATCCTGTCGCCGCGGTGAATGTTAAGTGCATGTGCTATCGGGCCAAGTCCGTGCATCGGGTAAAGGTTGCCGTCATACTTCTCATTGTGCCCGAGTCTCCACATATTCCAGTAACCGCCTTCCTCCCTGAAAAGCAGTGATCTCAGGTCGTGGATGTAAGCCCCTTCTGCATGGACAATCTCTCCGAACAAACCCTGTTGCGCCATATTAAGGGTAGCCATCTCAAAGAAGTCGTAATTGCAGTTTTCCAGCAACATCATGTGGCGGCGGGTTCTTTCAGCAGTGTTTACAAGCTCCCAAGCCTCCTCTATAGTCAGGGCCGCTGGCAGCTCCGTGGCAGCATGCTTCCCGTTTTCCATTGCATACAATGCAATGGGAGTATGCAGGTCCCAGTGGGTGCAGATATACACCAGGTCCACATCATCCCTTTTGCATATTTCCTTCCAGCTGTCGGCTTCTGTATAGCCTGCCGCTTCGGGTCTGCCCATTCTTTCCAGGGTCTCCATCGCCCTTTCCACGTTGGCAGGGACAACATCGGCAAGAACAGTGATTTCCGCTTCTTCAATATAGCTTAACCTGCGCACAGCGCCCTGCCCCCTCATCCCAAGCCCGATAACCGCCACCCTAACCGTTTCAAGAGGTTCGGTCCTCAGCTCAAGGACATGCGTTTGACCTTCAGGACGGGGCGGGGTTGGATAAACCTCCACGGGGGCAAAAGGTTCCTCAACACCTTTTCTTGCGGCAGAATCGCATGCCATCATGCCCGCTATAATTGCAATAAAAACCGGGATAGAGTAAATTGAATTTCTCATATTAAGATATTTTGGTTAACAGTTTCTTCAAAAAACCGGACTTAACGGCATCTCATTATTTTATATTTACCTGAATATACCTGAAAGAAAATCAATAATTTCATATTCTTTCTCCTCCATCCTTTCAATAAGTTTTTTCTGCACAGTTGAGCGGACAAGGTTGTGCTTGTCATATAAGGTTTTATAATAAAGGTCACCGTTCAGGTAATCGGCAAGAAAACGGATACCCATTATATATGTCATCAGGATCGGAGCCAGGTAAAGATATCTCTTCTCATAACCGTTCAGTACCGGTTTGACCTGCCCCATGTATCCCCTGGTAAAAGCGGTGAAAGCCGGAAAGCTGAAGCCAATCCTGTCAGAGTCCTGTTCATCTTCAGCCGCCGTGTTTGCAATGGTTCTCACAGCATCCCCATAATCGTAGCAGATAATGCCCGGCCCTGCCGTATCGAGGTCTATGACCGCAACAGCCCTATTTCCCCTGAACAAAAGGTTGTTGATCTTCGTGTCATTGTGCACTATACGCGTTGGAATTTTCCCCTCACCGGAGATCTTTTCGATTATGCCGGCCTTTTTCTCACGATCTTTGAAGAAATCCACAATCTCCACCACCCCTTCAAGCCTTCCTGCCCTGTTTCTTTCGATAGCTTCATCAAGCTGCCGGATACGGAATGAAAGCCTGTGGAAATCCTTTACCGGCTCTATGAAAGAAGAGACATCCAGTCCATCGCACAACCTGGCAAACCGGCCGAAAGCATTCCCGGCTTCGAAAGCCTGCCACTCCTCTTCAACCACCTCTACTGTATATGAATTTTCAATAAAAGAAGTCAGCCGCCACACACCCCCGTTTTTGTCAACATAAAGGCTTTTCCCGTCAGTTGTGGGGATCAGCAAAGCCGTCTTTATCGGACTGTCCTGCCGGTTTATAATTTCCTGGATCTTGAGGTGAGTTTCCGCAATGCCCGAGGGATCACTGAATACCTCAGTATTGATCCGCTGCAGAATGTAGCTGTCATCCCTGCCGGGCAAAACCACTCTGTAGGTGGTATTTATATGCCCGTTACCGTAAGGTTTGATATCAGCAATCCTTTCACCGGGTAAAAACCGTTGGATAATTTCTTCTAACATAATTGCGGGTCTTCCCCTGTAAATTTAAAAATATTTAGATGCACTAAGCACTTTCGTATCTAACAGGTGTTTTAATTCTCAAAAAATTTTCTCATCTTGCCAGATACACATCCTCAGTATCTTTATCCATTATGATTTTAAAAACAGCATATCAAAAAAACCATACCCTAACCAAATCCTATTGTCATGAAACTCTTAAAGATCATCAGGCTTTTTCTGCTTCTTTTTTTGTTTACCGCCTCAACCTTTGCACAGGAAGAAATCCTCTGGGGAAATGAAGTGCCCGAAGGATGGAACGGGGAGTGGCCGGAGGAACTTCTCACTGCCGGTGAAAAATCCGGTTTCACCCACACAATGACAAACCAGGATATACTCGATTACTTTGCAATGCTTGTGTGGAANAGCGAACATGTACATGTTTTCAGTATGTTCGTAAGCGACAGGGGNCTNACCTGTCCTGTACTGGTAATGTCGAACCCGCGCGTCACGAGCGCCGAGGAAGCANANGAGTCCGGCAAACCGGTCATNTACCTCCAGGGAGGNATCCATCCCGGCGAAAGTGAGGGNAAGGAGGCTTTGCTTATTTTGGTNCGCGANATACTGTTCGGCGACAAGAAATACCTTCTTGACGAACTTATAATAATGGTAGTGCCCAACTTCAATGTTGACGGGAACGAAACCAGGAATGTAACCAGGGGGCTGCCATTTCTCAGCGGTATAAGGCAGAATGCCGAAGGGTACGATGTAAACAGGGACGCCATCAAGCTTGAGACAACGAATATGAGGGCAGCTTACACGAGGATATTCAACACCTGGGATCCGGTGCTGATATATGACACCCACCGTATGGGAAGGCTTACCCATGCCTATCCCATTGCATATGCCGGCTCAAATGTTCCCGCAGCCCATGCCGGACCGAGAGACTATGTAACGTATGATATCTTCCCGGCAATAACTGAAGGCGCAAGGGAAAGGGGGCAGATAGAGATATTTTTCCATGCAGGTTTCCCCCGGGATGAATGGCCCCCTACCGAATTCAACCATTTGTACGGCGCATGGACAACCGAGGGCAAGTTCATGGTGAGCGGGTACGGTTTACGCAACCGCATGGCAATACTTGTTGAAACGATCTGGTACGTCTCATACGAGAAGCAGATCTACTCCCAGTACGTTTGCGCCTATGAGGTGCTGAGGTTTTGCCATGAGAATGCGCAGGAGATGATGGAGATATGCAAGGCGGCCGACGAGGAGGTTGTGAATACGATAAAGGAGAAGGCCGGGAGCGGCAAACTGATGAACTATGTTGACGGCGANTACNTCTCCGAAGGTAAAATTGAGGTGATGGGTTATGAAGAAATTGAATACGAAGCCATTCCCGGAACAAGTGCCAGGAGGGTTGTACCGGAAATGATAAACAGGCCTCCGGAGGTGATTCCCGATGTGGANCTTATNACAAAACCGGTAGGCACAAAACAGGCAGCAGTGCCGAGAGGCTACCTGATCCCCGAAGACCTNGAATTCATAGTGGAAAAGTTAAGGATACACGGGCTGGAGGTTACAACCCTGGAAGAGCCCGTTAAAGCAAGGGGCCAGCAATTTGTGATAAGTGAGATGTCGCATGAAAGATCCGGCGGCTACGAGATGACTGTACTTGACGGGACCTTTGCAGAAGTGCCTTCAAAAGAGATCCCCGCCGGCACTTATATGCTAGACATGGCGCAGCCGCTTGCAAACGTTGCATTCTATGCCCTGGAGCCAGAGGTAGGCGACGGCTTTATAGGATGGAACCTGCTGGACGACTATTTTGAATCGCTGGGAGTAAATGAGCGGAGCATCGTTTATCCCGTTTTCAAATATTTCGAGATAATCGAAGAAGAGGATTAGCCTGCATTATGATAATAAAGGGGGCAGACAGGCGTAAATGAGAGAGGGAGAAAATAGAATAAATAGTCCCGCAAAAAAATAAAAAATATTATATTTGCACCCGCAAAGAAGCAGACATTGCCTGCACACTATTTTAAAAGCAGGCACAGCAGCAAAATTGGCGAGGTAG
>SL_3KL_010_SEDDRAFT_10001670_pt1 | contig 20269 bp, 17 predicted proteins | sample SodLakKL_010_SED_2_FD_10381 | JGI IMG/M metagenome (IMG submission 10381) | reverse complement strand
AAGACGGAAGACGGAAGACGGAGGTCGGTGGTCGGTGGTCGGTGGTCGGTGGTCGGTGGTCGGTGGTCGGTGGTCGGTGGTCTGGAGAGGGGTCAGGGGTCAGGGTTGGGGATTTCGGGATGAGGAGATCGGTTGCGGGCGGGATCAGTCCGGTTCGGGGAGTGGGGCCGGCCACATGAGTTCGGTCGGGACGAAGCGCAGGTAGGCCGACACGAGCTGTTCAGTGTCTTCTGCCGTGAGTCCCGCTTCCGTCAGCGGCCCGACCAGGCCCGAGGCCGAGTCGGCGATCAGTTGCATGTTGGTCTCGCGGGTATCTTCATAGCGGGTCAGGGGCGCTTCGTACATCAGGAACGGCCAGTCATCGTGATGGACCCTGGCATCGCCGGCGAACCGTTCGATTTCTTGCGGGCCAATCCACACCCGGCTCAGGAGTTCCCAGGCATTGCGTATTTCGACGCCATGACTGACCAGGTCCTGACGGACGGGATCATGTGCCATTCGCTCAGTGATCCGCTCCGGATCCAGTTCGATGGGCCGGCCTGACCCAACCAGCAAAACATCCGATCCCGGAATGGTCACGCTCAGCCAGGTATACGGGAAGACTTCATTGAAGGTGCGAACCACCGAGCGCAGATTGTCCGGGCTCATGTCATAGACCTGGATCCATTGGGCGAAAACTCCGTCCGGCTTGAGGGCGCGGGCGCCCAACTCGAAATACTCGCGGGTAAACAGGCTGGCAACACCGGCGATCCAGGGGTTGGAAGGTTGTGAGGTGATCACGTCGTATTGATTCGACGACAACGACAGGTGCAGCCGGCCATCAGTCATGCGGATATTGACATTCGGGTGCTCATGCACCCGGTGGTTGTATTGCGCGAACCAGCGAGCACCCTCGACCATGGCCGGTTCGATTTCGATCACATCGATCCGCTCGACTTCCGGATGCAGGCTGGCCGAGCCTGCCGTCGATCCGGTGCCCATTCCAACGACCGCCACGTCTCGCGGATCGGCATGAATCAGCATCGGCAAGTGAGCGCTGAGCTTCTGTGTCGGCATGTCAAAGTCGGAAGACCCATCGACCTTTCCGTTCGTGGCGATATACAGGTCGGACCGTCGCAAGTTACGCATGACCGATACCGTGGCGGTGCGCCCGTCGCGGTAGTACAACAACTCGGAACGCTGGGCCAGCCTGGCGGCCAGGTCGTCACTGGAAAATTGCTGGTAGGCGCGGGCGTACTCGGAAATGCCGCTGGCCATGACCAGGGCATTCCACGGCGGTACCACAAACCAGCCGGCGCCATATCCGGCAATCAATACAGCACCCAGTGCGACTTGTGCGCGCAAGCCGGTCGAGCCGGAATGAACCAGCAAGACTGCATAGCAGATCGCACCGATGGCAATCAGCAGGGTGGGCAGAATGCCGATGGCGGGAATCAGCGCCAGACCGGCCGCCATTGCGCCGACGACACAACCGGCGGTATTGGCCAGGTAGAGTTTCCCGGTCACATCGGCGGGCCGATCCATGGTGGCCAGGGCCACCCGCAAAATCAGCGGAAACAGCATGCCCATGAACACCACCGGCGCCAGAAACAGGGCGGCCGCCACCAGCACCTGGGTCTGCAACAGACTCCAGCGCGAATCGGCCAGGTCCGGGTCGAAATGCTCGAGAAAGAAGCCCGGCAATGTCGGCAAGACCATGGTGCTGACAAATACCGCGATGATTGCGGCCAAGCCGGCGCCAAGGAACCAGATGACGACTCGATCAGCGGACTTGCGCGCAATGACGGTCGCCAGCCACGCACCCAGCCCCAGCCCGACCAGGAATACCGCCAGAATCGTGGCAAACGCGTAAGCCGAACCGCCGACCACCAGGACGATGACCCGGGTCCAGGCCAGTTGACAGGCCATGGACGCCAGACCCACCAGAAACACGGCGGCCACGAGGTTCATCCCGCCCTGGCCCATTGCGCCCTCGGTGGTTGCCGGGACGTCCCGGCGCGATCGGGATGAGTCTTCAACGGAGCGGCTCAGAGCAAGCACACAAAGCCCGAGAACCAGGTTGGCCAGCGCCGCCATCTGCAAAAGCGAGGTCATCCCCATCACCGGCAACAACCAGAAACCCGCCGCCAGCACTCCAACCACGGCGCCGACGATATTGATGGCATACAAGCCAACCGCGGCCGATGGGCCATTGCGCGCCATGTCCATGGCGAAACGGATCACCAGCGGCAACCCCGCCCCCATCAACAGGGTCGGAGGCAACAACACCAGCAGTCCAAGGACTGCCCGCGCGCCGTTCAACAGCCAGATGTTTTCAATCGCGCCGTGACCCAGCAAGCCCAACACGGGCAGAAACAGGCCGATCAGCAACGGGCTGGCCAGCACGTAAAGGCTGAGCCCGATTTCCAGAAAACCGTAGGCCCGCAATGGATTGCGAAGCCGATCGCCCAGCCGACCGGCCAGACGCGCACCGAGTCCGAGCCCGAGCATGAAGACCGCGACGACGATGGCAATGGCGACGGCATCGGAACCGAATTCGCGCGCGAGCATGCGCGCCCAGGTCACCTCATAGACCAGGGCCAGGGCGCCGGAGATGAAGAATATGATGCCGACCAGCAGCAGGGCAATGCGTTGCAAACGGAAAACTCCGGATGATTTCAGGTGTTTCAGCGATGGCCAAGTCTAGCAGCGTCCACTGCACCCTGCCTGCGGCGGGAGGTCAACTGGGTCAGCACTTTGTGGGACACCAGGCGCCGGGGCTATCGATGGACCCAGATCTCCCTGGCCACCGGCATGGCCTCACCTTGCACCTGCTCCTCTTGTACCACCGCAATCCGATCACCTACTCGCAGAGTGACGGTCTCGCCGTCTTCGGTGCGAACGACGGTCTGGCTGGTCACCCGGTAGTTTTGTCCATCGACCTGCAGGCGGCCGGAGGCGGCGTTGTATTCGGTCACCTCCTGGAGTTGGTCCGGATCGGACATGTCCGGGCGGTGAAGCGCCATGGCATCGGTCGCGATCATCAACAGCGCAATCACAAACGGCAGAGCGACAAGAATTCTGTTCATGGGACTATTCCTCGAATGAACGGTTGAGTTCATGTTACCAGCAGTCGGCGGCATTCAGTCCGTCTGCGGTCGTATCACGCACGCCCAGATGGTTGAGCGTCAGGGTCTGGCACTTGTCACGGGTCTGGTTGCCGGTCGATTGGGGCACCGCTCTTATGGAGAATTCGCGGTCGCCCTCCGACACTTCGAACTGGTAGCGTTCCCGCTCGGAAAGCTCGCCGTCAAAGCTATCCGCCAGGCCGCATTCATTGAATGCATTGGAGCGCGTGCGGCAACGCTCGAACTGCTGGGCGATGGCCGCCATCTCCGCCTGGACATCATTACGATGGGATTTGAGCACCTGTGGCAGGTAGATGGCGTAGGCCAGCACCGAGATGATGGCCAGGATTGCAATGACAATCAACATTTCGAGCAGGGTGAACCCGGCGGAGATTCGGACGCCGAACATCCGCCTCACCGCGTCTGCCTCCAGTTGATGCGCTCACCAAAGGCGCGCGGCATGGCGGCGGCATCGAAATCCGGATCGTCAATATCGATCATGTCGTCACCGACGCTGATGACGGTTGTGGCGGTGGCCTCACCCGTGTCGGGATCGGTGGTCGGCCGGGTGGAATAGATGGCCGAAACCGGGGCGCCGGTCTGGGTCGAAGCAATGGCATCATAATTGTCGCCGCCGATCGGGAAGGCCGCAGTTCCCGTGCGCAGGTTCATCATGTAAACCTCGGTTGTGCCGCCGACCTCGCAGGGGTCGTCATCCGGCCGGAAACTGGTAAACAGAACACGACCGATCAGCTCATCGGGAGTAAACAGCGCGCGTCCACCAGTGCGTCCACCATGATCGAGCTCCACGTACCAGCCAATCGTGTCGTCAAACAGGTCGATCTCGCCGGAGGATCCATTCGGCGTCATGTTCTCGAGGTTGGCGCGAGTCAAGTTGGTCAGACCCGGTCCGCCATTGCCAGTGTCATTGATGACGTAGAAGTACTCGGTCGGCGCTCCGATCAGGTTGTCATCGTTGACCTCGAAAAACTTGCCGGTTCCGAACGCCAGCACGTAGCCTGCACCTTCTTCCGGATAAATCGTCTGCGGTTGCATGGTGATGGGTCGGTCGCCATCGAACACGCGGTCGACCTCGAGGTCGTCATCCTTGTTTTCCCCCAGCTCGACCCGCCACATGTTGCCCTGAAGGTCACCAGCGTAGGCATATCGGCTACGCCCCAGCCGATCGGTAAAATCCTGCACGACCCGTGGCGTGGACAGGCCGTTGGCCGGACCATTCGGGCTGCCGGCATCTCCCAAACGGACGTTATGCAGGACATTGCCGCTGTCGAAAAGGTCCAGGACCAGCAACCGCGCCTCGTTGCTTTCGGAATGATAGCCATTGCCCATGATCACAACCCATTCGCCGCTTGGCAGTCTTGCCGGCTCGGCAGCGGAAAATGTCAAGCCGAGGTGACCGGGGTCGGCAAGGTCCTCATTGGTGACCTCCCAGAGAACCTGTGGCTGATCGGGGTTGGTTACATCAAGGGCAAATACCGAGCGCCCACCAGCGCCGAGGGTCCCGATCAGGATCTGGCGCCAGTCGCTACCGTCCCAGGCGTCAAACAAGCGGACCTCGCCGTCCACCGTGTACTGAAAGTCCTGGGTCATCATCTTGCGAAGATTCGGATACACGCCGCGTGGAACGTAGCCAAAGATCTCCTCGCCACTGCGCAGGTCGAAGGCGTGCAATACCCCGTGATTGCTGCCCACGTAAACGACCTCGCGAAGGCCCTCCTTGTCTTCGACGAAATCGGTGTAGGTACTGCCACCGCCTTCATTTTCCGGCAGCCGAAACCAGCCGAAATTCCGCACGCGCTGAAGGGTCGGGTTGCCGCGATTGAAGGTGCCGATGACGTTGTCATCTTCACGCTCGAATGGAACAATATTGAACTGCTCAAGTTCCGCGGGGATCGTGTTGCCGGCGCCACCCTTGACATAGCGAATGATGTTGCGAGCGATGGTTTCGTTGTCGGGGCTCTCGTCTTGCTGATCGTAGATGTCCTCGAACGCCGAATCGCCGGCAAATGCGGCCTCGGTGAATGCACGGTCCGCAGTCAGAAGATTGCGATCGCCATGGCCTGGCATGAAATCACTGGCCCGCCAGTTCTCCTGCTCGTTGTCGAGGTTTGGATTGATCAGGCCGATCAGATCACCCGTCCAGCTTAACGGATCGCCAACGGTGCGAAAACCAAGAGCACCCTCGACCGCTACCGACCCGGAACTGACTGCCCCGAACTCGGCCTGTGACATTGAAATGATTTGCTGGAATATTTCGTTGATGGCCACGAACAGGTCGGCGGGATTGTTGGCCAGAAACGGGGTGTTGGTGCCACCGGCCTCGGCCAGACGGTCGAGCGCATCGTCGGGCACGGCTGGTGGCATGGAAAAGCCGACCACGTAGACGTCGACGTCGGCATCATCGTGGAAGGATTCGGCCGCATCCACGGCATCGTTCAGGGCTCGCTCGACATCATCGCCATAGCTTGCGCCATCAATGCGGCGTGACGGCATGCCGTCGGTCAGCCAAATGGCTGCGTCGACCCCGCAGCTCTCAGGCAGTGATTGATCGGCATTGGCGCTTCCCTGAGCCGCACCAAAATTCGTGGTCTGGCCCAAGAAATAGTCCCTTGCGGTCAGCAGCGTGCCCTGCAAGGGGGTGTCTCCAGCAATGATGACGGGCTCGTCCGGATCGGTCAGCAGGTCGGAGTTGCTGTCATCGTGATGAACCGGCGCGAGCTTGAGCGCCAGGGCATCGGCATGATCGTCATCGAGCAATCTGACCGGCGAATGAAGATAGCCTCGCCCCGGTGAGCCCTGTGCCAGCCATTCCGGGCGCTCAAAGGCCAACCAGACCATACGTTGGCCCCAGTGAGTAACACCCCGAGCCAGGGCACTGTCGGTCAGCGAACCCTCCAGGTTCTGGGCGCCCCCCGAATAGCCGGCGCCGGAATTGAGTTCATTGCTAGTGCCAGACTTGCCGGTGTAGCAACGAAACCTGAACGGTTCATTCAGGTAGCCACCACCGGGATCCCTTGTAAAACAGTAACGATCCTGGTCTTCGAAAGAGTATCCGGGGACACCGATATTGAAGTGAATGAATTCTCCATCGCTGCTGGGGTTCGGAAATCGAAATGCCTTGGTTTCCGAATCCCAGGGAGCACCGGGAAAGTCAACGTCATAGTCATCCGGGTCATAACTGACGTCATACAAGCGCTGACCCACGCGCACCAGCCGCGTGTTATTGACGCCGCCGCCCAGTGGAAACTGCTGATAAGCCATTAACCCCAGGTTGATCTGATTGCTGTAGGAGACGAGCAAGTCACGTCCCACCTCCCTGATCATTTCCGACTTGCTGAGCGGGCTGGCTGCCCCGACGAGGCAATCATCCGGCGCCGGAGGATTACAATCCGCGGCAACAAGGCCGTCCAGCCCCTCAACCATGGAGTTCGAGTTATCCAGAATCAGCAAGATGTTGGGCTGGTAGCTGCTCACAGCCAGGGTCAGCGGCTTTTGCGCAACATCGCCCGCCTGCAAAGGTGACATCAGGCCAGCCAGCAGCACAGCAGTGGCTGCAAACGCGGTTGCACTGGGTCGAATACAGAAACGGGGAACGCTCGTTGTCGTCATCTTCCACTACTCCTAACTATCTCGGGGTCGGACGCCTGGAACGAAGGACGAGTCATCGATCATGGCTCGTCATCGTCGTCGACCAGGGCGTAATCATCGGGCCCCTTGAAGAACGACTGCACCAGCACCACCGAAGTCCCGTTGGGCGCGATCCCCTGGGCCAGGAACATTCGAGTCTTGTCGATTTCGGGATCGCCATCCTGCCACTGCCCGCCGACGCTCAGCGAACGGCTGATGCCCTCGGGGCGGGCGCAGAAACTGGAACCGGTCTCGTCGAGAATGATGGTATAGGTGACCTGTCCCTCGACACCGGATGGCAGGTTGATACTCTGCCACAGGGAGGACGGGATGGCGTCCATGCAGTCCTGATTGGCCGATATGGCCGCTCCGCTGCATCCCAATTGATCCAGTGGCGGACAGGCTGCCGGCCAGCCCACCGCATTTCGATCATCACTCAGCGGCGGTGTGCGTCCCTCGCGCAGGGCCTCCCAGTACTCACGCTCGGCAAAGCGCAGGCCGGTCTCCGCCAACTGAAAGGCCAGGTTGCGCTGGTCGAAATTGCTGGCCATGCGCTCCTGCAGGGAAGTGGTCTGCATGCTGGCCAGCCCCAGCAGGGTCAACACCAGCAGCATGACCAGACCAACCACCAGCGCCGCGCCGGACTGCAGGCGAAGCAGGGATGGCATGCTTGAAAAACTCTTGGCCATGTCAGTGCACCTTGATTCGGTTGCGCACGGCAACGGTGTTGGAATAAACCTCGCGAATATGGCGATCTTCGACACTCACCGTCAAACCGGCATCCAGCGAAAATGTTTGCTCGCGGACTGCTGAGTCCACCTCGGTGGGGGAGCTGACGATGACATTGACAGCCGCCGCGCGAACCGGCTCCCAGTCATTGCCGGGAATGGAGTCGGCCGCATACAGGTTGTCGTCGCCATCGACCCGGAAGAACAACTGCAGACTCTCGACGCCCTCGACGAGCTCTTCGACCCTGCAACCGGCGGCGATGTTGCTGCCATGACAATTGATGGCGCGAAACAGTGCGCGGCGACCCGCGGTCCGCTGGCTTTCGCCCACATAGAAGTAGGTGACTTCAGGACGATACAGCTCGGTCTGATTGGCATACTTGATGTCCCAGGAATCGCCGCCTTTGCTGATATTGCCACCACCGGCGGCACAGTTGAGGTTGGTCGCGCTGCCGGCATTGGTCTGGCGGCAGACATCCATGAACCCGCCGCCACAATCGACCACCGCCCAGAGATCGCCCTGCTGAACGCCATGGGCCAAAGGCGGGTTGTCACCATCGTTGGCGCGACTGCAGGTACCGATGTTGGCTGCATTGATGTTGTTATTGTTGCAGCCGGTAATATCCGAATCGGATGCATGCATATTGCGAACACCGAGCACATCCGAACCGGCCAGGGCCCGGTCTTGCAGAAACTCCGGCAGACCCGACTGGCCATCCGACCAGTCACTGGCCTGACCGAATTCGATGGCGGTATCCAGCTCGAAATCGTCATCGGCGCCCGAGTTGCCGTATTCCCAGCCAAGCAGGGACATTTGCCCATCGAGCAAGGCGGCCACTTCGGGCATGTCGTCCGGATCCACCCAGATCGTCGGCTCGAGGGGTGCGCCGGCGCAGATTGCGCTGCCGCCGGACATGCGCAGATCACGGTTGACGATCTCCATGGCGAAGCGGGCGTTTTCCTGGGCACGGGCCAGTCCATCGCTCATCGAATAAGTCAGACGACTGGAAGAAAAGACCTGGATGACCGCAGCAATGATGAACAACCCCAGAACCAGTGCGATCATCAGCTCGACCAGGGACAGTCCGGCCTGGCGAGCACCCGGGTTGGCTTTTCGGCACAAGGCGTTCATAGCAACCGGCTCCTCGCGTGAACTATATTGGACTGGGTATCGACGCTGCCGCCGGTGGTTTCCACGCCCAGACGCTCGTCCTGCCAGGCCACGGTCACAGTCAGATCAGGGCCGTCGACATTCAGATTGACGGACAGGGTTCCGGGAAATCGATCGGCGTAGCGGGCCTCGTAACCCTGTTCAATGGTTTGCCGGATATCGGACGGAACCGAACCGATAATCACCCGTCCATCCAGTTCGACCCGTGCCTTTTCCAGCGCGTCATAGGCAATCGTGGTGGCCAGGGTATGGTGGTTTGAACCCTGAGAATTGCTGATCGAGACCGCCTGCATGGCGGCCACGCCGAGCAGGCCGACAGCGAGGACGACCAGGGTGACGAGCACTTCGATCAGGGTGACACCACGCTGGCGCTCGGCTGAAAATGAAAATGAAACTGGCATGTCAGCACTCCTCCCTTTCGACCAGCGAACGTCCCGTGGGGGCCAGATCGATGCTGCGCTGGTAGGGTCTGCCGGTACGACAATTGTCCGGCTTGAGCGTCCAGCGGTAACGGAAATTGCCGCTTCCAGTCTCGACGTTGCCCAGCGGCAGCATGTCGACAAACTCCTCCGAGACCTCCGCCTGGGTGTCCAGGCTCATGTCCAGCGAATCGGGAAGCGGCGACCAGACCCTCAGGACCTCGCCCGCATCACTTCCGCTCTGCACGATGGCGACCCAGCCTGCCGACCAGTCGTCTGAACCACTGCACCCGTCCTGGCTTTCATTGACCGGGCAAAAGCGCACGCTTTCGGCCCGGCTGACGGCCTCGGAACGGGCGAAATTCAGCGCCGACACCATGGAATTGGCATTTCCGGCGACCCGATTGGATTGAATGAATGCGGCAAGACTGGGCGCGGCCACGCCCACGACAATCGCCAAGACGGTGATGGTGACCATCAACTCGACCAGCGTGAAACCCCTGTTCTTTGACACTTGATCCTCCCTGACCGAAGCGAACCGGCCAGCTTGATCCCCATCAAACCCTCAAGCCTAAAGTGGGGATTCCGTCACAAAACTAATTTATATATCAAATATTGTGTGTTAATGCAAGGCATTTGAGGCTATTCGGTATAAAAAAGACGCTGAACGGCCAATCTCTCATATTCAGCGGTGCAGATCAAGCCCTTTACGGCCAAGTACAATAGTCACCCCATGAGTCAACCAGGCAAGTTCAAGACATTCCGGTGGCGGGTCGCCAGCGGTCATCGCGATACCACGGCGGCTGCCAAGTCGGTACTGAACAGTGGTGGCAATGCCGCCGACGCCGCGATCGCCGCCACCCTGGCGGCGACGGTGGCCGAGCCGTTGCTGTGCTCGCTCGGCGGCGGCGGGCATGTCCTGGTTCAGGTGGAGGGACGCGCCCCGATCTCGCTCGACTGCTTCACCCACACACCGCGCCGCTGCCGGGCCGAGCCCATGGACTTCTACCCGATCATCGGGAATTTCGGCACCGACATCCAGGAGTTTCATGTGGGCATGGCCTCGATTGCCACGCCGGGACTGGTGGCCGGGTTGTTCGCGTTGTCCGAGCGATTCGGTCGCATGCCGTTCACCGAGCTGATCCAGCCTGCGGTGCAACTGGCTCGCGAGGGTGTTGTCCTGAACGCGACCCAGCACTACACCCTCAATATCCTCGAGCCCATCGTGCGCGCCAGCCCCGGTTCGGCAAGGTTGTTCGGGCTGACCGATTGCCAGGACGCCATCCCCGAGGTGGGTTGCCGGATCGGAAATCGTCCACTGGCCGATTTTCTCGACGAGCTGGCCCGTCAGGGCGGCGCCTTTTTCTATCACGGCGAGCCTGCACGGCGGCTGGCCGAGGATTCGGTTCACGGCGGCGGTCATCTGACGCTTGCCGACCTGGGTGGCTATCGAATTCGCTGGCGGCGCCCGTTGCGCTGGCGCTACCGCAACGCCACCGTCTGGTCGACCCCGCCGCCGGCATTCGGCGGCATGATGCTGGCCCTGGCCTGCTCCAGCCTGGCCGAAACCCTTTCCGGGAACGTCGCTCACGGCAGCCCTCAACACGTGACCGCCCTGTGCCAGGCCATGAAGGCTTCAGAGGACTTGCGCCAGCAGCTTGAAAAGCCCGAGTTCCTGGGCTCGGCGCGCGCTCTGAAACTGGTTTTTTCAGGTCTGACCCGGCCCGCTCCCGTCGTCAGTCGCGGCACCACCCAGATCAGCATTGAGGATGGCAACGGATTGGCGGTCAGCATGACCCTTTCCAACGGTGAGGGCTCCGGGTATGTGCTGCCGGGGACCGGCGTCATGCTCAACAACATGCTCGGCGAGGAAGACATCAATCGGACCGGCTTTCACACCTGGCCGGTCAACCGCCGGTTGGCCTCGATGATGGCCCCTTCAATCGTACGTCGCGGAGATTGCCGCTGGCTGCTGGGCAGCGGCGGCTCGAATCGCATCCGCACCGCACTGTCCCAGGTGATTTCAAACCTGGTGGATTTCGATCTGTCACTGGATGCGGCCATCAACGCGCCGCGCCTGCACCTGGAACGCGACCGACTGGCCGTTGAAGTCCCGAAGGATGAATGGCCCCCGGCGGCCCTGGAATGGCTGGCCGAGCATTATCCCGATGCCCGCCTCTGGCCGCAGCGCAACATGTACTTTGGAGGCGTACATGCCACCGGACCCGACAGCGCCTGCGCCGACCCGCGGCGTGCCGGCCGGGCAGCAATCGGTTGACTTGAACTGATATTGATCAGGGGCTTATGATGGATGTGGGTTCTTCTGGAGCTTACCCATGAAAACACGCCACTTGCTTGTCCCGATTCTTCTTCCCATGGTCACCGCCGGCCTGCTCGCGATCAGCGGTTGCGCCACCACAACCGACCGAAACGAACAGCAAAGACAGGGTACCAGCTCGGTTGACCATACTTACGTCCGGCAGGTTGAACGCCAGGCGCGCCGTTCCGGCGTCAGGGTTCAGTGGGTCAACCCGCCGCGCCGCGCCGAACGCGACGAAGAACGCGACTAGGGAAGCTCTGATCAATTCCACGCGGAGCGGACCTAGAGTTCAGCCGGATCCATATCCACATGCCAGCGCACCTTGCGCGCCAGTGGCAGGTCGTACAACGCCGGAACACTGGCTGAAAGCAGGTGCGCCAGGTTGGCTCGTCGCTCGGCCTGCAACCACAACTGGAACCTCCAGTAACCGCCACGCCGACTCATGATGGCCGGCATCGGCCCACTGATCTCGATCCCCGGGGTGGTCAGCTTGCGGGCGCACTCGGCCAGAAACCGGCGCGCCGGTTCCGGTTGATGCGCCTGGGCGCACAGCAATGCCAGCGAGGTGGCCGGCGGGAGTGCGGCGGCTCGGCGCTCCTCGAGCAGCGTCCGGGCATAGGGCAGATAGCGCCCCTTGACCAGTTCGGCCAGCAACGGATGTTCGGGGTGGCGGGTGAGCAACAGAAACTCTCCGGCCTGTTGCCCGCGACCGGCTCTTCCGGCCACCTGACAGACGGCCTGACCCAATCGCTCCGGCGCCCTGAAGTCGGCGCTGAACAGCGCCTGGTCGACATCCAGCACCGCCGCCAGGGTGACTCCGGGTAAATGGTGACCCTTGGCCAGCATCTGGGTGCCCACCAGGATGCACGGCTTGCCGCCACGGACCGTCTCCAGGAGTTTTTCGAAATCTTCCTTTCCACTCATGCTGTCTCGGTCGACCCGATGCACGGGGACCGGGGCAAAGCGCTCGCTGAGCAATTCTTCCAGGCGCTCGGTGCCAACGCCCAGCTCGGCCAGTTGCGGGTCTCCGCATTCGGGACAGCGTAATGGGCGGCGAGCCGAACTTCCACAATGATGACACTGCAAGCGCTCATCCTGCCGGTGCCAGGTCATGTGCGCGCTGCAGCGCTGGCAGTCCGCCTGCCAGCCGCAAGCATTGCACATTAGCACGGGCGCATAACCTCGGCGATTGCGATACAGCAGGACCTGCCCGCCACTGTCCAGGTGCCGGGCGATGGTCGTCTGCAGTTGTGGCGCCAGGTAGCCGGATTGGCCACGCTGGTCGATGACCCGCCAATGCGGCTGACGGGCCTGACCGGCGCGTCGGGTCAGTTCCAGCAATCGATAACGTCCGGCCTCGGTGTTGTTGAGGCTTTCCAGCGAAGGAGTGGCCGAACCGAGCACGATTGGAATCCCAAGACGACGCGCCCGCAGCACAGCCACATCGCGACCGTGATAGCGCGCCCCGTCCTGCTGCTTGAACGAACCGTCGTGTTCTTCGTCGACCACGATCAATCCCGGCCGCAACAAAGGCAGAAATACCGCCGAGCGGGTGCCGACGATGACATCTGCATGGCCCTGGCGGGCCGCCTGCCAGGTCGCCAGGCGTTCACCCTCGCTCAAACCCGAGTGGTAGGTGAAGGCGGGTCGACCCAGACGGGCCTCGATGCGGCGAACCAGCTGTGGAGTCAGGCCGATCTCGGGAATCAGGATGATTACCTGGCGACCACGATCAAGCAGGCGCCGGGCCACGTGCAGGTAGACCTCGGTCTTGCCGCTGCCGGTCACGCCGGCCAGCAGCAGTGCCGAAAAACCATGGCGTTGACGAAGTATGGATGCAACCGCCCGACGCTGCTCCTCGTTGAGTTCGGGTCCCGGTCGAGCCGGCGATGGCGGTGGTGTCGGGATGGACTCGATCAGGCCGGCATCGAGCATGCGCGTCAATGCGGTGGTACTGGCCCCGCGCGCCAGCAAGTCCGAGCGCGATAATACGCCCGACTCCAGCCACTGCCGAATCTCGGCCTGGCGAGGCGCACGCTTTAGATCGGCCTCGCTGCCGGCTGCGGTCAGTGCAAGAAACCTGGGTGGCGGAACACGAAACGGGCGTGTTCGACGCAACGCGCCCGGCAACAACAGGTTGACCGCCTCACCGGGCACGAACCCGTAATAGCGAGCGCACCACTCGATCAGTTCGAGCAGGTCCCGGCCAACCAGTTGATCATCGAGCACCCGCTCGATTCGCTTGAGTGCTCCATCAGTCGTGGGTGCCCCCTGCCCCATGACCAGGCCGACCAGTCGACGTCGGCCGAATGGAACCAGAACGCGGGAGCCGGGAGCCGGGAGCCGGCCCGACTCGGGCGCAAGATAATCGAACAACCCCGGCAACGGAACCGGCACCGCCACCTGCACGGCTTGCGGCGCCGGGCGGTTCATGCTTCAGACCGGATGCGAGTTCGAATCAGGGAATGCTGAAATCCAGCTTTTCGTGATGCGCCAGCACCTGCTTTTCGCGATCCAGGTCGATCAGGTCGGCCAGGATGCGAGCTGTTTCGATCAGGTAGACATCCGGAGCGTCTTCATCCTCGTCTTCAGCCGGTTCGGCGGGCGCCTCGGTGTCGGCCGCGGCCGATGGGTCGGCCGCTCCGTGTCCGTGCCCCAGTCTGGCAATGCGGCGTTGCTCGGCCGCTTCGATGGACTCGCGACGCTTGTCGATCTGCAGGCTCACCGAGGTGCGATCACTCTGCTTTTCCCACTCCGACATTTCCTTGAGCAGATCGATCAGGTCCTCGTCTTCATCCAGGCGCTGTTCATGACGTTTGCGCGCCAGGCCGATCAGGCTGGACAGATCGGCGACCGGCTGATAATCGGCCGCATCGATCTCGCCCCACGGCAGTGCAAAATCCAGCGCGCTTTCGCCGAAATCTTCCGGGTCACCCGGGCTGGGCAACGGAAAGTCCGGAATGACACCGCGCGACTGGGTGGAGCCGCCACCGATGCGATAGAACTGGGCCATGGTCAGCTTGATCTGGCCGAGACGGGCATCGTCGCTGCGTGAAAAGTCATCGAGATCGATCAGATTCTGAACGGTCCCCTTGCCGAAGGTGTTTTCGCCCATGACGACCCCGCGGCCGTAGTCCTGAATGGCGGCGGCAAAGATTTCCGATGCCGACGCGCTGCGCCGGTCGACCAGCACGCCAAGCGGTCCTTCCCAGGCCATTCCGGGCTCGCGGTCGCGTTCGAGCTTGACCCGCCCCTGCGAGTCGCGCACCTGCACCACCGGGCCTTCATCGATGAACAGACCGGTCATGGTGGTCGCCTCGACCAGGGCGCCGCCGCCATTGCCGCGCAAGTCGATGACCAGGCCGTCAATGTCCTTGCCCTTGAGCTCGTTGATCAGGCGACGCACATCGCGGGTGCTTGAACGATAATTCGGTTCATTGCTGGCCCGCCCCTGGAAATCCACGTAGAACACCGGAACCTGGACGATGCCGATTCGGGCCTTTTGATCACCCATGGGCACTTCGATCACATCGCTCTTGGCGGCCTGCTCTTCAAGGCGGACCCGGTCCCGGGTGATGTCAATGGTCTTGGGCGGGCCGCTCAGGCCGGTGTCCGCCGGCAACACCTCAAGACGGACCACGGTGTCACGTTCTCCACGAATGAGCGAAACCACGTCGTCGAGGCGCCAGCCGATCACCTCTTCCATCTCCTCGTCACCCTGGGCCACGCCAATGATCCGATCGCCCGGCTGCAGGCGACCATCCAGATCGGCCGGACCTCCTGGCACGATTTCCATCACCGTGGTGTACTCGGTTTCACGCTGCAACATGGCGCCGATTCCGTCCAGGGACAGGCGCATGGAGATTTCGAAATTGTCGACGCTGCGCGGCGACATGTAGGCCGAATGCGGCTCGATCGAACGAGTGTAGGCATTCATGAAAAACTGGAAGACGTCCTCGCTGTTGAGCTCGGAAATCCGTCGCTTGATGCCCTGGTAACGATCGGTGAGCGTTTCGGCGATATCCTCGTCTTCCTGCTCGGCCAGCTTGAGCAGCAACCAGTCATTCTTGACGCGCTTGCGCCAGATTTCGTCAAGCTCGTCCTCGTCCGCGGCCCATTCCTGTTCACTGCGGTCGAAGTAATAATCTTCATCCACGCTGAAATCGAACCCGTCCTCGAGCAGGCTCAGGGCATGCTCGGTGCGCTGGCCGACCCGGCGAACATAGCGATTGAAGATATCGAAAGCCGGCTCCAGGTCGGCACTCTTGAGCGCCTCGTGGAGGTGATCCCGATAACGTTCCAGGTCGGCGATGTCGTCAGCCGTGAAGTAGACCCGGTTGCCGTCCAGCAGACGCAGATACTGGTCGAAAATCCGCTTCGACATGGATTCATCGAGTTCACGACCACTGTAGTGGTAGCCGCTGATGAATCGAGTCGCCAGGCGGCTGGCGAAGCGCTGTTCGGTCTTCGGGGACAGCATCTCCGAATTCGAATCCGGCTCCGGCACATTGGCCTGTCCGGGGTTGAACAGCACTGCTGCAAGGACGACCACCCCTGCCAGGGCGGCCACGAACGAAAATCCGAGAGTCTTGATATTCATGTCAGCTATGACCGGTCATTGCGCCATTAGGTTTCAGTCCATTTGCTCAGCATACAGAGTCGAGCCGTGAGTGAGCAACATCGCTGAACCGAATCGAATCCTGATGGTACCCCAGCAGGCGACAAATGGATGTGCACAATGCATCAGCCATCGCCTGCCAGTTCGCCGATTCGTCGAGGGTTTTCATGTCGGTCATGGCCAGCCCGGAGAATCCGCAAGGGTTGATCCGCGCAAACGGGGCCAGGTCCATGTCGATGTTGAAGGCCAGACCATGATAGGTGCATTCACGGCGCACCTTCAGCCCGATCGAGGCAATCTTGGCCTGGCCGACAAATACACCTGGCGCGCCGTCGCGACGCACGCCTTCGATGCCACGCTCGGACAGCACATCAATCACCGACTGCTCGAGCCGATCAACCAGGCAACGCACCCCCAGCCCCAGGCGCTTGAGATCGAGCAACGGATAAGCCACCACCTGGCCCGGCCCGTGATAAGTCACCTGCCCGCCGCGATCGGTCTGAACCACGGGTATGTCGCCGGGATTGAGCAAGTGCTCGGGTTTTCCGGCCAGACCCTGGGTAAACACCGGATCATGCTCAACCAGCCAAAGCTCATCCGGCTTATCCGGCCCACGCGCATCGGTCAACTCGCGCATCGCCGCCCACACGGGTTCGTAGGGACGACGGCCGAGCTGGCGGACCGTCAATCGGTTGTTGGTTGGTTTGTTCGTTTGTTGGTTGGTTCGTTTGTTTGTTTGTTGGTTTGTTGGTTTGGCGGGCCTCTCAGTCATCACGATCTCTCACCTCATCCCAAAACAAACCAAACCAACAAACCAAACGAAAAAACGAACAAACGAACAAACCAACCAAACCGCCCTAAAGCATCATCACCACATCATCCAGCGCTCGCACCTCGGCATAAATCGTTTCCAGGTGCTCGCGTGAGTGGGCGGTGACGGTCACGGTGATGCTCTCGTAACGCCCGTTGCGGCTGGGCCGGGTGCGTACGTCGTCCTGTTCGCTGAATTCGCCGTGTTCGGAAATGGCCTCGAGCACCGCCCGACGGGCCTGACCAGACGAGTAAACCATCGCCTTGACCGGATAGCGGCAGGGAAACTCCAGCGGACTGTCGGTCGGCTCGGCCATCACCGGATCAGTCGCGTCCGAACAGGCCGCCGAACCAGCGGCGAACGGAATCGGCGCTGCGCCCGAAAAAGCCGGCCTCCTCGACCGCATCCAGGGTCACCAGGGCGCGCTCGGCGACGGTGTCGCCGTCGAGCGTCACGCGCAACTGGCCGACCGACTGACCGGCCTCCAGGGGGGCCATCAAGGTGTCGTCCAGCTCCAGGCGTGCTTCCAGGGCATCGTAGCGTCCGCGCGGAATGCTGACGAACAACTCGTCTTCGATGCCCAGACGAACCTGGTTGTCACGTCCGCGCCAGACGCGCTCGACCTTGAGCTCGTCGCCGGCATCGTAAATCTGGTAGGTCTCGAAGAATCGGAAGCCGTAATTGAGTAATGCCTGGCTGGCCGAGGCGCGCGCCTCTTCGCTGTCGGTGCCCATGACCACGCTGACCAGGCGCATGCCGTCACGATTGGCCGAGGTCACCAGGCAGTAGCCGGCCGAAGAGGTATGGCCGGTCTTGAGGCCGTCGACCGAGGGGTCGCGCCACAACAACCGGTTGCGGTTGTGCTGGCGGATGTCGTTGAAGGTGTATTCGCGCTCGGAGTACCAGGCGTAGAATTCGGGAAAATCGCGAATGATGGCGGCAGCCAACAGGGCCGAATCGCGCGCTGAAGTATATTGATCGGGATCCGGCAGCCCGGTGGCATTGACGTAATTGGTGTTGGTCATGCCCAGTTCGCGCGCCTGTTCGTTCATCATGCTGGCAAACACCGCCTCGGTTCCGCCCAGGTGCTCGGCAATTGCCACGCTGGCATCGTTGCCTGACTGGATGATGATGCCCTTGAGCAGATTTTTCACCGGCACCCGATTGCCGACCTCGATGAACATGCGTGAGCCGGGAGTGCGCCAGGCCACCTCCGAGATCACGACCTCGTCATCCAGCGACATGTTGCCGCGTTCAATCTCGTTGAAAGCGACATACGAGGTCATCAGCTTGGTAATGCTGGCCGGTTCGACTCGCGCATCCGGTTCCCGTTCGGCAATGACATTGCCGGAATGAAAGTCCATGAGTATGTAGCTGGTCGCCCCGACCGAGGGTGCCGCAGGTACCGGCGTCTGTGCCCAGAGCGACGACATGATCGTCATCTGGACGACTGCAAGAATGACAACCTGCATGCGGAAATTGGCCATGTGTTTACTCAACGGTTTCAGGAATTGGGGTTCAGGGATAGACATACTGGGGGCGGCCAAGTCCGAGTGCAACGATCTTCTCGGCCAGTTCGAACACCGTCTCGATGGCCTCCAGGGGTCCGACCTGAACCCGCCAGACCGAACCGGAAGTCGTGCGTGCCGGCTCCGAACGCACCGGCTTGATGCCGGCCTCCGAAAGCCGGGACTTGACAGCCTCGGCGCGTTCGGGCTCGCTGAACGCCCCGACCTGTAGCAATACCGGCAATTGCGCAGGGCTGGTAGAGGCCTGAATCGGGTCATCGAAGGTGATCGCGCGCACCTCGACCTTGCCCGTGCCGGCCTGTTCGATACCGAGTTTGACCGCGGCTGCCCAGGACAAGTCGATGATTCGATCCGAATGAAACGGCCCGCGATCATTGATGCGAACGATGATGTTGCGACCATTCTCGAGATTGCGCACCTCGGCATAGGTCGGCAGCGGCAGGGTGCGATGGGCCGCGGTCAGCTTGTACATGTCGTAGGGCTCGCCTGACGAGGTCGCCCGACCATGAAACCGAGTGCCGTACCAGGAGGCAATGCCGCGTTCATGGTAGCCCTCTGCGGTGGACTTGACATGATAGGTCTGACCGAACACTTCATACGGTGAATGATTGCCATAGGCGCTACGCGGCTCCGGCCTGGGCTCGGGGTGCACGATGCGACTGAAATCAAACTCGCCCTCCGGCGCGCCATCCGGCGCATCGTCATCGACCTCTTCACGCACTGGTTGTCCGGCGCATGCAGCCAGCAGCAGAACTGACAACAGCATGGCCAGACGAAACTTCACGGCGCCTGCTCCTTGATGGCTTCGGCCAGTTGCGTGACCGCCATTGCATACAGCGGCGAGCGGTTGTAGCGGGTAATGACGTAGAAATTGTTCAACCCGATCCAGTACTCGTGTCCATTTTCGGTTTCCAGCTCGACCAGGGTGGCCGGCATGTCATCGGGCAGGCCATCACCCTCGAACCGAATACCCATTTCAGCGAGCTCGCCGAGGGTATGGTCCAGGCTCATGCCGAAATCGGCATCCAGATCTTCAGGCTGCTCGGAGACCGCCACCACGATCGGCTCGCCCTCGCGCCAACGATGGGCGGCCAGGTAATTGGCCACCGAGCCCAGGGCATCGGGCAAGGAGCGCCACAGGTCGCGACGGCCGTTGCCATCAAAATCGACCGCGTATGCGCGATAGCTGGAAGGGATGAACTGGCCGATGCCCATGGCCCCGGCATAAGACCCGCGCACCTCGCGGACCGGAAGCTCCTCCTCGCGGGCCAGACTCAGAAAGTGACCGAGTTCGCTGGCGAAAAATTCGGCTCGGCGCGGAAAATAGAATCCCAGCGTGGCCAGCGCGTCGATCACCCGGAAACTGCCGGTATTGGTGCCATAGTTGGTCTCCACGCCGACAATCGCGACGATGATTTCGACCGGAATGCCGAACTCCTCGGCAATATCCTCAAGCAATTCACGGTTGGCCCGCCAGAACTCCACCCCGCCGGCAATGCGGGTATCGGTCAGAAAGATCGGTCGGTACTGGTACCAGGGCCGCGCTTCAGCCGGCCGGGTAATGGCATCGATGATGGATTGCTGATAGCGGGCATCAGCGAGCACGGCGCGAATCTCGTCCGGATCCAGGCCATGCTCGGCGCTGATTCGCTCGACAAAGGCCTCAGCCCCCGGATGCGGCTCTTCGGCAAAAACCATCGAAGCCCCAAGAAACAACAGCAATACACAGGTCAAACGCGTCATCCGTTCCATTCTCGACATTCGCTGAAAACCACGCACAGTATAGAGAGCCCACACCGGTAAAAGTTTACCCACTACCATTCTCCATTCTACCAAGCCACCCCTCTTCACCTTTCACCTTTCACCTTTCACCTTTCACCTTTCACCTTTCACCTTTCACCTTTCACCTTTCACCTTT
>SL_3KL_010_SEDDRAFT_10001669_pt1 | contig 20269 bp, 10 predicted proteins | sample SodLakKL_010_SED_2_FD_10381 | JGI IMG/M metagenome (IMG submission 10381) | reverse complement strand
CCAGAAAATGTTTTTGGCGGCGTTATCGGTCGGAGATATACGAAAAAGTATAATCTCCTCCCTCTAGCCTTGCCAAAATCATTTTCTGAAAAGCTATAGAAACGGGATGAATTTTCACCCCGGTCATGGATTAACTTTTTCAGGTGCTACGCTTTGTCATCTAACATTAAATGTTTTAAATATCAATGCGCCGGTTAAGATCAGGTTTTCATTATCCTCAAAATACAGCGTTCACCTCATTTTTTTCATAAAATTGTGAAGATAACATGGGATAAAACATAGCCCGAACAAATCCAGAAAGCATAGAACAAATCGAGAGGAGGTGAAAAGAATCCTTTGAGCTTTTAAAAACCCATTTATGGCTACCTGGATTTGAATTTTCCAACTTATGAAAATAGGAGGATTAATCGTGAAGAAAAACAGAAAAAAACCAGGATCAGGAACGGTCAAAATATTGGTAGTCGCCTTTGCTGCCATGGCAACCGTGGCGTTGGTTTTTGCAGTCAATGCGCAATTGCCCGAAGATGTAGACCCTCTTGTAAAAACTTACATGCCGGTGGTCATTGAAGAAGATTTCGAGACGATAATGGCAAAAGATGTGGAAGAAAAAGCAGAATATATGGAGCGTCAAATGGAACTTCTCGAAAGGCGCTATGATTTAAGTGACAACCCGGCCGATGTCATGATGTCAGCTGAGAGAAAATACATTCAGCAGGGTATCCGGGTCAAACTTCCTGAAGGTGTAACCTGGGAACAGTTAGCGGAAATGTCCCCGGCCGAGATTAAAGAAAGGGATCTTTTCCCGGAAGGCTTTTTGCCCCTTCCCCATGTCAAGCATGAAACAGGTGGTCAGGTTTTTCCCGAAAACCAGATCGAGGAAATCGAAAGGTTGGAACAGCGGTCTCTCGAACGGTTCGATGTTGATTTTGATATTCCCGAACACTTTCTCCCGGAATTCCCTCCCCCTATTTTTCTTACGACCCGTCCTGACCTTGGCGATGTCTCACAGGGAAAACTTCTGAGCATCGATAACTACTATGAAATCATGTACGGAATTCTCACGCCGGTCCAAATGGAGGGTTTGAGGCTTCTTCTTACACCGTTTCCCCAACAGCAGTTCAACCAGACCGAGGATAGAAAAGTCGAAAGGCCCAGCTTGGGCGTAAGCTGCCTGGACTGCCACTCCAACGGCCATACCAACGCAGCTTTTCACCTGAATCCGGACACGCGTCCGCAAGTGGCTCGTTTGCGCCTGGACACCGTAAGCCTGCGGGGTATGTTCAACCAGCAAATCCATGGCTCCAAAAGATCTCTTCGCTCCATTGAAGACTTTACGGAGTTTGAACAACGAACTGCCTATTTTGATGGTGACCATGTTATTGCGGCAAAAAAAGGAGTCCACCTTCCCGACAGAGCCAGCCAGGTGGTCATGATGGCTCAAATGCAGAACATTTTTGATTTCCCGCCGGCACCCAAGCTCAATGTCTTCGGCAAGCTGAATCCGGAGAAAGCAACCGAGCAGGAATTAATGGGAGAAGAAATATTTTTCGGAAAAGCCAATTGTGCCGTTTGTCATCCTGCTCCCTTTTACACCGATGACAAGATGCACAATTTACAGGTAGAACGATTCTACGAGCCGCGAATGAGCAACGGTAAATGGATTACCGCCGTAGGCCCGATTAAAAGCTTTACGCTCCGTGGAATCAAGGACTCGCCTCCATATATGCATGACGGGCGTCTGCTTACCATTGAAGACACGGTAGAGTTTTTCAATCTTGTGACACAAATAAATTTGACCGAGGAAGAAAAATCGGCCCTGGTTGCGTTTTTGCGATGTCTTTAACAAGTCTGCTGCAGGCAAATCCACGCCGGCAATAATTTGTGAGGCACGAAAAAACGATACATGATCATCCCAAATAAAGGATGTGAGGTTGCAAAACATGAATGCAAACGTTCCCCCCTTTGGAAAACTGGTCTTTACCCACACTTTACACAGAGGGTGGTATCTCTCGTTTTCACTCAGACCGTGGAAACGATTTTGCAAAAGGTGATCGCAAACGTTCCCCCCCTTTGAAAAAGGGGGGGACAGGGGGGATTTGAGAGGTTTGTAAATCCCCCTAAATCCCCCTTTGCCAAAGGGGGACTTGCTGCACCATCTCTTAGGTTAGCGCCTATACCCCTGTGGGGTGGAAGGCTCAGCTGTGCGAATGAATTCGCACCTACAGGTTGTTTGCATCATAGATGGATTTGTTTGCATCAGAGATAGATTTTGGAGATATCAATTCTGATGTCCATGTGCCCCCCAGTGCGCGAAATAAATCGACCCGGTTGGCCAGCAAAACGGTTTGCTGATCTATCAGGTTACGTTCCAGGCCCTGAACGGTGAGAATCTGGGTAAGCACCGGAAGATAGTCAATCAAGCCGTTCATATAGCGAACAGTGGCCTGGTCCAATGCTTTACGGGCGGTGTCGATAACCTGCATCAACCTTTCAATATGTTCCAGCTGCCGGCTTTCGGTCATCAGGGTATCTTCGACCTGTCTGACAGCAATTAAAACAGCCTGCTTATAAGCAGCCAGGTTTTCATCCTCAACAGCGATCAGCCGGTCTACCTCCGCAGCCCTCAAGTTTGCATCAAAAAGCGGTGCGGTAATATTTGATGCCAGGCTCAGCAGCCAGTTATCCAATAAAAGATCGAGATGCCGGCTGGTAAAAACGCTTCTTGCTGTAAGTGAAATGGACGGCAGGCGATCAGCCCTTGAAGCCGCAATGTTCCATCCGGCCGATTCCAGCCTCAATTGAGCTGCCCGAATATCCGGCCGGTTTTCAAGCAGTTGTGCGGGTATGCCCGCCGCCGGAAAGGGAAGTAAAAAGGGCAGATGGTCACGGGAAATTTCCGGATCAATCTGTGGGGCTTTTCCCAAAAGTACGGCCAGTTCATTGGTTAAACGTTGTTTTCTGGCCTCAACCAGTGGAATCTCTGCCCGTATGCTGTCCAGAACCTGTTGCTGCTGATAGATGTCCAAAATCGAAACCATGGCCTGACGGAATCGGAATCTGATAAGCTCCATCATGATCTCGTTGTTTTCAAGCTGATCGTGCAACAACGTCAACTGCATCCTTTGGGATATGATTTGAAGCCATCTGTTGGTTATTTCAGCTGCCAGGGTAATGGCGGCAAAGCTGAACTCATATTCTCCGGCCTGTGCAGCGAAAATGGCCGCCTGCCTTTCAGCCTGATTTTTTCCCCATACGTCCGCCTGGTAAAAGCCGGTAAGGCCAAAGCTGTAATCTTGCGAAGATCTTGCCGGTTTTTCGCCGTAGTCGGTTTGTCTTCGGGAATGCAGCGTATCTGCGGTTGCCGTAATGTGGGGGTAAAGACCGGCTCCGGCCTTCACCGCCGATGCTTTGGCCTGTTCAACTCTGGCCCATAACGTTTTTAAATCCAAATTGTTTTCAAATGCATCTTCAATAAGCATGTTGAGTTCATTGTCCTGAAAGGTCATCCACCATTTCAAATCCGGATCCACATCCTCCGTAAATTGGGAGAAGGTTTCAGGAACCAGTTTTTCCGGTAAATAGGCCGGTACGGGATGAAAGGACCTGCATGATAAAAGACCAAGCATGATGGTGAATATCACAAAAATGAATCGACATGAAAACATTTAATTTTATCCTTGTCATAATTAATCGGAGTGCGAAAGCTATGATTTCGCAAAAAAATGCAAAAGCACAGCTTTTGCACTCCAAAAAACTCATTGTTATTTTAGGAGCTATAAATACTTTCTGAGAAACCTTCCGGTGTGGGAGTTTTCGTTTTCAGCAATTGTTTCAGGGGTTCCGAAGCCGACAACAAAACCACCGGCATCCCCTCCTTCGGGTCCCAGATCTATAATATAGTCAGCACTTTTGATAACGTCCATATGGTGTTCGATAACCACCACGGTGTTACCGGCATCCACAAGGCAGTTTAAAACCTCAAGCAATTTTCGGATATCTTCCATATGAAGGCCGGTGGTGGGTTCATCCAGAATATAGATGGTTTTTCCTGAGGCCCGCTTGCTGAGTTCCCGTGAGAGTTTTACACGCTGGGCCTCGCCCCCGGATAAAGTGGTGGCAGGCTGACCCAAACGGACATATCCCAGCCCCACATCCACGACCGTTTGCAATTTATTCCGGATGCTTCCGATATTTTCGAAAAACCGGTATGCCTGGTTAACCGTCATGTTGAGCACATCGGAAATGGTTTTTCCCTTGTAACGGATCTCAAGAGTTTCACGGTTATAACGCTTTGCACGGCAAACATCGCAGGGAACATAAACGTCGGGAAGAAAATGCATTTCGATCTTTATGACGCCATCCCCAGCGCAGGCCTCACACCGTCCGCCTTTGACGTTAAAACTGAAGCGGCCCGGCTTATATCCCCTGATTCTGGCCTCGGGAGTCTTGGAAAAAAGCTCGCGGATAAATGTAAACACACCGATATAAGTACCGGGATTGCTACGGGGGGTTTTTCCAATGGGAGACTGGTCGATATGAATAACTTTGTCAACGTGTTCGGTTCCCAATATTTTTTGGTGCCTTCCGGCAAAGGCGTGTGAGCGATAAAGCTTCTGGGATAGTCCCTGATATAGCGTTTCCAGTACCAGCGTCGATTTTCCCGAACCGGATACACCCGTAACACACGTAAAACAGCCCAGTGGAAACTGTACATGGATATTTTTGAGATTGTTCTCCGAAGCACCTTCAATGGTAACAAACCGTTTATTACCGGACCTTCGATTTGCCGGAAGACCAATTTGCCGTTTTCCCGACAAATATTGGCCTGTAAGGGAGGTATCACATGCCCGAAGCTCGCCCGGAATTCCGGAAAACACCACCTGGCCGCCGTGGATTCCGGCTCCAGGGCCCATGTCAACCACATGGTCGGCAGTCTCGATGGTCTCCATATCGTGTTCCACAACCAGAACCGTATTGCCCAGATCACGCATTTGAATCAGAGTGTCCAACAAGCGGCGGTTGTCACGCTGATGAAGCCCTATGCTGGGTTCATCCAGGACATATAAAACCCCGGTCAATTTAGACCCGATCTGCGTGGCCAGACGAATCCGCTGACTTTCTCCTCCTGAAAGCGTATTGGCGCTGCGGTCCAGAGTCAGATATCCTAAGCCGACATTTTCAAGAAATTGAAGCCGCCCCGCAATTTCTTTTAAAATTCGGCGGGCAATGAGCCACTTCTGGTTTTCCAGAGTGAGCTGTTGAAAAAAGGCAATGGCTTTGGATACACAAAGGCCCGTAATTTCGGTAATGCTGTGCCCGGCTACTTTTACCCAACGGCTCTCCCGATTCAAACGGGTTCCATGACATTGCGCACATGGACGAAATGTCAGATAACGCTTGATTTCTTCCCTTGATTGGGAAGATTCGGTTTCCAGATAACGTCTTTCAAGCTTGGGAATGATACCTTCGAAAGGCTTTTTATAGTTAAAACGTCTGTTTTTATTTTCAAAGTAAAAAGTAATCTCATCATCACCGGAACCATAAAGCAGGATATTAACAAATGGTTCCGGAAGATTTTTAACAGGTTCGTAAATATCAACACCATATCGGCGGGTAATGGCATCGATAAATTCGAAAAAAAGCACCGAGTTTTTATTTGCCCACGGCACCACGGCACCTTCCCGCAGGGAAAGATTCGTGTTCGGAATGATCAGCTCAGGATCGATCTCCGTGGTAGTACCGAGCCCGTTGCACTTTTTGCAAGCACCCCGGGGAGAATTGAAAGAAAAACTGGCGGGTGTAAACTCGGAATAGCTGATGTTGCATGAAACGCACACGGCCTTGTCACTGAAAACCATGGGATAACCCCCAAGAACATCCACTATAATCAGGCCGTCGGACAATGATAAAGCCATTTCAAGAGAATCCGTCAAACGATTTCGAATACTGTCCTTGATCACCAGCCGATCCACCACGACTTCAAAAGGCATCTTCTTTTTTTTCTTGAGTCCCGATAAATTTTCCAGTTCAAAAATTTGACCGTTAACCCGAATTCTTGCAAACCCTTCCTTTCGAAGTTGTTTAATTTTTTTTTCCCAACTGTCGCTTTTCTCTATAACTATCGGAGCCAGGATAATAATTTTTGTCCCTTGTGAAAGCCCCAGAACCTGCTCTACGATTTGATCAATACTTTGCGAAAGGATAGGCTTTCCACATTTATAACAGTAAGGTGTACCAACTCTGGCAAAAAGAAGCCTCAAATAATCATAAATTTCCGTAACGGTACCTACCGTTGACCTGGGGTTATGCCCTGCAGCCTTTTGTTCGATCGAAATGGCGGGAGAAAGCCCTTCAATATGGTCCACATCCGGTTTTTCCAACCTTTCCAGAAACTGCCGGGCATAGGTGGAAAGCGATTCCACATACCTGCGCTGCCCCTCTGAGTATAAGGTGTCAAATGCCAGGGTGGATTTTCCGGAACCTGACAAACCTGTGATGACCACCAATCGGTTTCTGGGCAGTTCCAGATCAATATTTTTCAGGTTGTGCTGCCGGGCACCACTTATAATGATTTTATCGGATTGCATACAAGAATGAATTTTACAGAAGCCGTTGTTAATTTTCAAACAAATAATTTTATTAAAAACATAAGGGTGTTAAAATCCTCCATTCATCCTTCTCCTGTCAAAAGGTTAAAAATAAAAGCAAATAATAGATATTCGACCAAAATAAGAGTTTTTATTTTTACAAAATATTGTTCATAAAATGACTATAATTGTCAATACACCGAATATGCTTGGAAATTTTCGTTTGTTTTAAAGGGTCTATTTAAGTAGGGTTCTTAAATTTAAAATTTTATTAATCTAATTTTTTCAATATGTTATAAAATTGTTAATAACGTGTTTGAAAACAATCCGCCAACCTCTTTTCTTCCGGTTTGACACTTCAAGGGTGATAATCTAAATATGCCGCTAACGTTCACCGTGACCGCACCCAAAAGGTTTCAACCCTTATAATCTGTTTATTTCGTCATTTTTCGTTGTTTTTTGGCTATTTTAATTGTTGCTGATAATTTTAAAATGAATCTTTTAAAGAAAAGAGTGTGATGAGCCATGAAAGAGATCTGGACAGAAATCAAAGCCGAGCTGAAAAACCAAATTCCCAAACACAGTTTCAAGATGTGGATTGAGCCATTGGTTTTTGAATCCATGGAAAACAATACGATAGTGATTTCCGCACCCAACTTCTTTTCCAGGAAACGGGTATTGGATTATTATGCAGATCACATCGAGAGCGCATTGAAAGATTCCGGAGGGCAAATAAAGCGCGTCAAGGTTGTCATTTCCGAAAACAAGGAAAAGAAGGTCAAAGATGAATTCGAGGCCGATCAGCAGCTGGTACTGCCCATTATGAATTTTCAATCTCAAAATGGGCGGAGACTTAGAAAGGATTTTACCTTTGATAATTTTGTGGTGGGCATGAACAATGACTTTGCTTTTTCGGCAGCGTTATCCTTTGCATCCAGACGGGAGCCGAGCCAGAGTTCACTGTTTCTTTTGTCCAATACGGGTATGGGGAAAAGTCATCTTTCTCAGGCCGTTGGACACCATATTTTGTCTCATTCAAAAGGTGAACGTGTTTTTTATATCACTGCCGAAGATTTTACCAATGATATGGTAAGGGCTTTCCGGCAAAACTCATTGGACCAATTCAAGCAAAAGTATCGCGACGGCTGCGATGTGCTCTTGTTGGAGGACATTCATTTTCTCACAGGTAAAGAACGTACTCAGTCTGAACTTGCATTGACCCTGGATTATCTTCAGGATGCTAAAAAAAGGGTGGTTTTCAGCAGTTATTTAAGGCCAAACGAGATTCCGAAGCTCAGTGATCAGCTAAGATCCCGGCTTAGCTGCGGTTTGATTTCTCCAATAGATCCCCCGGACTTTCGAACGCGGGTAAGAATCCTGATCAAAAAAGCCAGGGAGAGGGGCAGTGAGCTTCCAATGGAGGTTATCGAATATTTGGCCAGCGAGTTGACAGATGATATTCGACAACTGGAAAGCGGTTTTTTCGGAGTGGTTACAAAATCATCCCTTCTGGGGGTCAAAATTGATATTGGTTTAGCCGAAAGCGTGGTCAAATCCATTGCTCAGAAGCAGAAAAAAGTCACTGTGGAGGCCATCAAGAAACTGGTATGTAAAGAATTCAATGTCAACGAGAAGGATATTATATCCCGTTCGCGCAAACAAATTGTTGTCCGCCCTCGTCAAATAGCCATGTACCTGGCCCGCCGCTATACCGATTCACCTCTTCAGGTCATTGGGAAAAGTTTTAACCGTTACCATGCCACTGCCCTCCATTCCATCAGCGCGGTTGAAAGAGAGATCAAGAAAAACGGTGCTTTCCAAAAACAGGTGGAGATTTTGGGAAGAAAAATCGAGCTGGGAAATTTTTAGATTTACTTTACAAAAATTTTATTTTCATATATTTCAGCAGTTTCTTGAAATGTGTGAAAGGATGGTATCGGATGACATGGGAAAGACAATTGACGGACTTTAAGCCCGGCGATGAGCTGACTCCTCTTGAGCCGGTGGATCTTGACAAGATTCAAAGCTTTGCAGATTTATTGGAAGCCATGGAAAAGACGTCGTTTTCAGGAAGGCAGCTTGGAAAGGCTTTTAAAATTTTAACCGAGTGCTTCACCGATAAAGATACGCTGGTGGTCATGACTTTGAGCGGGGCCATGACAGTTGCCAAACAGGGTTTGATTATCGGAGATCTTATCGACCGGGGTTGCGTGGATATTCTGATATCTACAGGAGCACTTTTGACCCACGGCCTGATTGAGGGAATGGGGATCAAGCATTATCAGTGTTCCAGTGCCGATGACAGCGCATTTTTCAAAAAGGGGTATAATCGCATATACGATACCATCGAGCTGGAAAACTCTCTTCTGGATCTCGAAGCGATGCTGGGCGATTACCTGGAAGAACTTATCCCTGCCATCGACGGCAAGACCCCTCCGGCCGGTTCCGCCGATTTTTGTAGGCGTTTTGGGCTTTTAATGGGCGAACTTTTTCCCAATGATAGTAATATACTGACATCGGCTGCCCGAAAAAATGTGCCTGTCTACATACCGGCATTCACCGATTGTGAGATGGGAGTCGATTTGGCGGTTCGCTATATTTACAAAACAAACGGTTTTCAAAGCGATCCCTTTATAAATGGTATGGTGCTTCCTTACAATCCCTTTGTGGACCTAATGGATTTTTCCCACCGCATATACAGGCATAAAGGCAAACTGGCCATTTTCACCATCGGAGGCGGTGTCCCCAGAAACTGGGGGCAGCAGGTAGCACCGCTAATCGACATCATGTCCCAGCAAGGATTTCCAATGGAGCCATGTTTTTTCAGCCGGGGGGTACGAATCTGCCCTGAACCGGCTCATTGGGGAGGCTTATCCGGATGCACCTACAAAGAAGGGGTCTCCTGGGGAAAATTTATACCTGAATCCAAGGGAGGCAAATACGCCGAAATACATGCCGATGCCACTACGGTTTTGCCCCTGTTGATCAAAGCCGTGTTTGAAAAAATGGAATGATTTCATCTCCCCCTTCTTAAATACCTCTTGATAATCCGGTCGGTTACATCCCGTATTTCGGAAATTTTGAACAGATAGCCGGAAATAACAATTAAAACAAAAAACAACGTTCCCGAGATAACGCATACCAAAAGGTTTCCTGACAGTGTATGCTGCCATGCTTGGGGATAAATTTCTGCACGTATCCAATAAAGTATCAATCCCATGGGGATACTCAAAAGGACCATTTTTCCGCAGGCGGCATATACCTTCCGGCTCCCGTGATTGCCGGTTTTTCTGTTCCAAAGCATAAACAGAAGCAGCATTTGTAAAATAGCCGATATCGAAATAGCGAGGCCTACGCCATTGGCACCCATAAGTTTCATACCCGCAATATATCCGGGAATACTGACTGCAACGGCCAATGTTCCGAAGATAGCCGGAAAAAGGGTGTTTTGCATGGCATAATACCCTCTGACCACCACGGTTTGCGCTGAGAAAGCAAAAGCGCCGATCAAAAGATACGCCAGAGCCGATGAAGTCATCTGCGTGGCGGATTCGTCAAAACGACCGCGCTGAAAAAGAATTCGAACCACTTCTGTTTTCAATACCATCGTCAAAACAGATAACGGAATTACCAGGGATAAATACCGGAGAGTGTCATTTAGAAGCCGATTCATTTCAGCAATTTTGCTCTCAGCGGCAAGTCGTGCCATGAACGGAAATGATGCGGTTCCTACGGCTTGTCCAAAAAATCCCACAAGCATCAATGTCACTCTGAGAGCGTAATTAAGGGCGGCAATGCTTCCTTCCGGAAGAAACGATCCGAAAAATTTCAAAAAAAACTCCGCTGAAAATGTCATGGACAGCCCCAGCATCAACGGCAAGGTCAGCAAAATATAGGTTTTGAGGTCAGGATGAAAAATATCCGTGCTGATTTGAATTTTCATACCGGCTCTTTTTGCGCCCCAGAATTGGAGTGCAAAATTTCCAAGAAATGCGCCCCCCAAAACTCCCCATGAAAAGGCGGGCATTCCCAGAGACGGTCCAAGAAAAAGGCCGCCAAGAATGATTCCAAGGTTGTATATTAATGGTGCAAGGGCCGGAAGGAAAAAATATTCCATTGAAAACTGAATCGCCATAAACAATCCACCGGCAAAGAAAAAAAACTGGGCGGGCAAAATGATGCGGGTCATATAAACGGCCTCGGCGATAAGGGCCGGATCATGAAGTCCGGGGGCCAGAAGAGAAATGAGCTGAGGGGCAAAAACAAAAGCAGTCCCGATAGCCGCAGCCAGAAAGATACCAAACCATGTCAAAATTATGGAAACGATTTTCCAGCCATCTTCTTTTTTTCCGGCCGCAAGATATCTTGAAAATATGGGAATAAAGGTGATCGACAGAAAACCGCTTGCGGCCACATGGTTTAAAATATCCGGAATAATAAAAGCCACCTGATAAGCATCCACCTGAGCCCCGGCTCCGGCCACGTATGCAATGACCATTTCTCGAAAAAGGCCAATAACCCGGCTCAAAAATATGGAAGTCATCATGATGGCAGAGGCAATGCCGATTTTTTTATAAAGTTTACTACTCATAAAAAAAATGATATCAAATGTTTCAATATGGGAAATCTTCCGACTTGACTTGCAACTTTGATTTCTTTATATTTTCAGTTTATATTTGAAGTAACTTATTTGTTAAAAAGGGTAACAAAAAATCCATAACTAAAACAAATGGCAGAAAACAGCGGCACCGTATCAGGGACATTCCCATGTGTCAATGGAGGTGTTTTTAGGTGAGCGGCAATTTATAATTTCCATTCACCTTAATATTGAAATATTGAAGCGATACTGCTGTAATCAATTTATCGGACCAGTTAAGGTGGGCTGTTCAATTCGGACGGGAGAAATGTATGAGCCGTGAAAACTATATCAATTCGCTTCGAATGGAACTTGTCGGGATGGTAGCCGATCATTTGACACCTGTGGCCCTCAAGTACGGATACAGCGAAGTGCCTCTGGAAACCAACATAAAGTGGCGCCCCCAGGTTCTGGTGATAGGAAATTATTCGTCAGGAAAATCCACATTGATCAATGAACTTTTGGGGGCAAATATACAAGCCACCGGTCAAGCACCCACAGATGATTCTTTTACCATATTGACCTATGACGACTCTGTTCCGGATGATACTCCCATTCAAGTGACCGAAGAACGGGATGGCAAATTTTTGTTAAATGATCCCGAATATCCTTTTGAAATGCTTAAAAAGCATGGACAGAGGTTCGCCTCACATTTTCGCTTAAAAAAAATCAATTCACCTTTTTTAAAGAATCTTGCAATCATCGATACCCCAGGCATGCTTGACAGTATTACGGAACGGGACCGGGGTTATGATTATCAGGAAGTGGTAGGAGATCTGGCCCAAATTGTCGATCTTGTGCTTGTTCTTTTTGATCCTCACAAAGCCGGAACCGTCCGTGAAGCCCATAAAAGCCTCAGGGAAACACTTCCGTCAAAAACTTTCGAAGACCGTGTGCTTTATATTTTAAACCGCATTGATGAATGTTCATCACTGAATGATTTGCTCCGTGTTTATGGTACGCTGTGTTGGAACCTTTCCCAGATTACCGGAAGAAAAGACATTCCTATGATTCACCTGACCTATTCACCTCACGCATCGCCGGGTATTATCAACGGAGATAACTGCCAGACAGGATTTTTACACTCTCTGCAAAATCAGCGTGAAGATATTAAAAAGGCCATTAAGCTGACCCCTGAGCGTCATCTGGATCACCTGGCCTCTTTCGTTGAAACCCACAGCGAACGGCTTTGTCATTTATTGGAAGCTTTGATCAGCTACCGAAAACGACTTCGGATTTTTAACCTTAAAAATTCCGCCCTGGGAGTGCTGGTGTCTGTTTTAGCCGGAGCATTGGCTGGCTTTGGCATGATGAATGTTCCGATCTTTGCAGGACAAGGCCCACCGGTTCTAGTGGCAGCAGGAGGCGTTGTTGCTGTTGGTGCAGTGGTAATCTGGTTTATGTTCATACAGAAATTTTTCAGGTCCGGTTTTCACAAAAAGCAGCTTGACGAGATCGATCAATTGACCCCGTTGGAAAATCAAACCCGACGGGATAGCTGGGAATCCGTGCGCCAGTATGTTGTGGCATTTCTGAAAAGAACCCAGGGACGATATTCACTGGGGGATGTTAAAGATGAGCATGCAACCATAAGTCAGCTTTTTCGGGAGGGGGCAAAAGAGATTCGGGAAGCTCTGAGCGAGCTTTCTTCATTTCGAAAAAGCACCCCCATAGAACAAAAAAGCACCCCCATAGAACAATAGATTCGGATATATTTTCCGGATACTGTTTTTTTATCCAACATTACATAAATAAAATTTGCAAAAAAATATGAAAGAAAATTCCATCAGCAATGAAAAGAAATTTGGTAATGAGTTTTCGAATGATTTGAAAATTCTTGGCATCTGCCTGGGAGCATCTACGGTATCCGTTGTTCAGGCAATTAAACCGTCCAATTTTGGTGAAAAACCCAGAATAACGAACTTTTCTGTTTATCCTCATGAAGGGGACCCCAAAAAAATTCTGATCAAAGCTCTTGAACCGCTTCGGATGAGCGATTTTGACCGCATTGCCGCAACAGGCAGAAGGTTTCGCCATTTTGTCAACTTGTCATCCATCTCAGAACCTGAAGCCGTTGAATATGCCTATAAATATATAAAACCCGATGGTATTGACTCTCCTGCAGTGATTTCTGCCGGGGGCGAAACGTTTATGGTTTATGCCCTGGATAAAAAAGGACTCATTGCAAATGTGATAACCGGGAACAAATGTGCATCCGGGACAGGTGAATTTTTGCTCCAGCAACTCCGGAGGATGAATGTTTCTCTGGAGGAGGCGGCCATGTGGGCGGCTGAGGAACAGCCTTATCATGTATCCGGGCGCTGCTCGGTATTCTGCAAATCCGACTGCACCCATGCCACGAATAAAGGTGTTCCCAAAAAGAAGGTAACCGCTGGTCTGTGTAAAATGATGGCCAGCAAGATCCTGGAACTTTTAAAGAAAGTGGAACGGAAAAACCTCATGCTTACCGGTGGGGCTGCACAAAACCGCATGATGGTCGAGTATCTCAAACAGGAAACAGAAAATCTTATCGTTCCAAAACAGGCGCCCTATTTTGAAGCACTTGGAGCCGCCCTTTGGGCTATGGGCAATGAGACGAAAGCTTTTCCCGGTTTTTCTACCCTCATTTCCGAGGATATGGGAACTTTCGATACATTGCCTCCCCTTTCGGATTTTGAAAATCAGGTGGAGTTCAAAACAATTGAAAGGGGAAAAGTACAACCCGGAGATGTTTGTATCCTGGGTCTGGACGTGGGTTCGACAACCACCAAAGCCACTTTGATCCGAAAAGCGGATAATGCGCTTCTGGCCTCTGTTTACCTTCGTACCAGCGGTGATCCTGTGGGTGCGTCGAGAAATTGTTACCAAGATATTCTTGAACAGGTCCAAAAACGCATCAACCCCGGGGATATAGTCATCGAGGGTTTGGGAGTATGTGGTTCTGGACGGCAGATTGCGGGACTCCATGCACTCACAGATGGTGTAATCAACGAAATCATAGCCCATGCGACTGCCGCAGTCTATTTTGACAGCGCTGTGGACACCATCTTTGAAATAGGAGGACAGGATGCCAAATATACCTATATTACCAATTCTGTGCCCTCGGATTACGCCATGAACGAAGCCTGCTCGGCAGGTACAGGGTCTTTTCTTGAAGAATCCGCTTACGAGACGTTGGGTGTCAAAATGGAAGACATTGCGGATGTGGCCATGAAGGGCCGTCGTCCCCCGAATTTCAATGATCAGTGTGCGGCCTTTATTGCCTCGGACATCAAAAATGCCATCCATGAAGGGGCGGCCCATGAAGATATTGTGGCAGGACTTGTATATTCCATTTGCATGAATTACTCCAACAGGGTCAAAGGAAACCGTCCTGTGGGGGAAAAGGTCTTTATGCAGGGGGGGGTATGTTACAACCGGGCAGTGCCCCTGGCCATGGCCGCTCTTGTTGACAAACCCATTATCGTACCACCGGAACCAGGCCTTATGGGAGCATACGGGGTTGCTCTGGAAGTAAAAAATCGAATTGAACAGGGGTTATTGGAGAAACAAAACTTTGACCTCAAAGAGCTGGCGGAGCGTGAAGTCAAATACGGAAAATCTTTTCTTTGCCGGGGAGGTAAAGAAAAATGTGACCGGCAATGTGAAGTGGCCATCATTCACGTGAAGGGAAAAAAATATGCTTTCGGCGGGGCTTGCAACCGATACTACAATCTTCGTTATAACGTCAAATATGACGTGGAAAATCTGGATCTCATCAATGTCCGCCAGCGGCTGATTTTCCAAAAATATGGTATTGATCCCAACAAGCCGGCTGAAAAAACATATAAAAAGCGCATAGGTATCAACCGCAGCTTTCTGGTTAACACTTATTATCCTTTTTACTCAACATTTTTTGACGAACTGGGATGGGAACCTATTGTCCCAAAAGAAGCATCCCCAAAGGGAATCGACCTGCGTAACGCCGCATTCTGTTTTCCTGTGGAGCTGGCCCATGGCTTTTTTTACTCGCTTCTTGAGATGGAAAATCCGCCCGACTTTCTATTTCTGCCTCACTTCAAAGCAACCCCTCAATTAGACGGTAACATCAGTTCCCAGGTATGCCCTTTTGTGCAGGGAGAAACCTATTATATGCAGGCAACCTACCACAAAGAACTGGAAAAGCTGAAAAAAGGGGGTATGCGTGTATTTGCCCCGGTACTTGATTTGACCCAGGGCCTGGAAACAATTAAAGCTACCATGGTTGAAATGGCTGTGGCCGCAGGCGAAAATCGTGCTGCTGCTGATAAAGCCTTTTTAAAAGCCGTTGAAAAACAAAAAAATTGTATACAGGAAATGAGAGCGTTTGGACTGAAGGCCCTGGATGCTCTTAAAGAAGATCCTGAAAAAATCGGAGTGGTGATCTTCAGCAGGCCTTATAACGGTTTTGTGGAAGAAGCTCACATGGGTATACCCCGAAAGCTGGCCTCCAGGGGAGTCATGGTTATCCCCATGGATTTTCTTCCAATCGAGAACATAGCCTCCCGTCGTCATATGTACTGGGGTATGGGGCAGCTGATCATGATGGCCGCAAGAGTGGTCGAGCAAAACCCTCAACTGTTCGGCACTTATATCACCAACTTTTCCTGTGGCCCTGATTCTTTTCTTCTGGGTTACTTCCGGGAACTTATGGGCCGGAAACCTTCTTTAACACTCGAACTTGACAGCCATACCGCGGATGCCGGACTTGAAACAAGAATTGAAGCTTTCCTGGACATCGTTTCATCTTATCGCCAACTGGCAGCCGGAAAAATATTCACGAAAAAATCATCCTCGTTTTCATCGGCAAAGGTCCAGATACAACAGGAAAAGGTGAATATTGTTACTTCCTCAGGTGAGGTACTTCCATTGAACCATCCAAGGGTCACTTTGCTGATTCCTTCCATGGGAAGGCTGGGAACCGAAGCTTTTGCCTCAGTGTTTCGCCAGTCCGGAGTTCGGTCGATAGCACTTCCTCCGGCAGATGAAAGTATTCTGAAAATCGGACGGGCAAATACTTCCTGCAAGGAATGCCTTCCCCTGATTCTAACCACTGGCTCACTTTTAAATTATATCCGGAATAAGAAACGCCCCGATGAAATAGTGGTTTATTTTATGGCTACCGGGTCCGGGCCCTGCCGGTTTGGGCAGTATTACATATTCATGGAAGATCTGGTCAGCAGACTGAAAATTTCCGATGTGGCCATGTTTTCGCTCTCTTCGGAAGATTCCTATGCCGGCATGGATAAACATTTTATTAATCGCGCATGGTGGGCGGTTATCGTTTCGGATGTCATGGAAGACATTCGCTCCATGCTTCTGGCCAATGCAGCCGATACCGATCGGGCAACTCGCATATTCGAGCAGGAATGGAATAAAATGTTGGGCGAACTTGAACAGGGAGATTTCAAAAGCCTTGAAAAACAGGTGGTGCAAACCAGCAATATTCTGCGAAAGCTTGCACTGAAAATCCCGTCCAAACAGGTTCCTACCATTGCTGTCACCGGCGAAATCTACGTGCGCAGAGACAGCCTTTCACGACAGTATCTCACAGAAAAACTCGCCGAGAAAGGTTTTGCCGTCGTTTGTTCTCCCATAACCGAATGGGTACATTACTGTGACTTTCTTTTGGAAAAAGGCTTGACGGAACAGAACCTGACTCCTTCAAAGCGGCTTCGATTTTATATCAAACGGGGGTTTATGATCTGGTATGAGTACAGGCTCAAACGCGCTTTTTCTGCATCGGGCCTGGTCCATGCCAAGCCTTTCAATGTAAAGGCAGTCATAAAGACCGCTAAACCTTATGTATCGGAACAACTGGCGGGAGAAGCCGTTTTGACGGTGGGAAGTTCTCTTTCGGAAGTAGCGTCACATGCCTGCGGCGTAATAGCTATCGGACCTTTCGGGTGCATGCCCAATCGCATGTCCGAATCTATTCTGACCGAAATTATGAACCGGGAAAACAAGCTGGCAACAGATCCAAAAAATCAAAAACTGAAAGCCGTTCTCAGCGAGGTGGAACAATTACCCTTTCTGGCCATCGAAAGCGACGGCTCACCGTTTCCACAATTGATCAACGCTCAACTGGAAACTTTTTGCCTGAGAGCAGAACGGCTTCATGAAAGATTGATGAAAGAAAGTAACTGATCAACAAGGTTTCAATAAAATCCATCTAAACCCCGGCCTATGGATGAAACCGGGGTGATGAAAATTGTCACAAAATTGGCCTGAAAAATCCTCTGGGTTTTGTTCCATTGCATAGTCCTTAGATATCGGTGTCATGCTTAGGTTTCGGGTTTCAGTTGTCAGTTGTCAGTTGTCAGTTGTCAGTTGTCAGTTGTCAGTTGTCAGTTGTCAGTTGTCAGTTGTCAGTTGTCAGTTGTCAGGATATGGAGAATACAACTTACAGATACCTGAAACCTGAAAGCAAATTCCCAGGCCCTTAATATTCCTGACAGATTCGAGATGATAAAACAGATCCCAAAACTGGGTGATTTTCTTCACCCCAAGCTGAAACCACCGGCTATATGATTTTAAAACAACTGAGGGTTTTTAACGGGTTTTTTTTCGGCGGTAGGGCATTAATTTTCAGACCGATCCGGTTTCCATTGTTATCGCCTCAGATATACCATGCCTTAAAGCCAGCTTTTCAAACATCTTGGCCAAACCGGCTCCCAGCGTGAAGATTGCCCCATTATCAAGGTTTTTATCCGCTGTTTCGTCAAAAAAGATATTTAAACTGGATGCAAGCCCATCTTCCGGGAGCCAATAACAAATCATAAGCGGCACTTTTGGAAAAGGGTGCAAAACAACCGAAATATCGGATTGAAATTGTTCCTCCACCCGTTTTGCGCTGAAAAGGTGAACCATATCATCAAAAAGACTTGTATAAGTATCCGCCACATGTTTCATAGGCTCTTCACACCGTTTACGAAAAAGAGGATATCGCTCTTTTCCATCCTTTAACTCTCTGAAAGAAACCCAGTTTCCCGTTGGTGATACCCCTTCCCCGTAAATAATATAGCTGAGAAACGGAATGGCTATCCATGGATTAACATGGATATCTGTATAAATTTTACCGTTTTGATCAACGCTGAAAAGTTTTCCAAGTACTTTAATGGTCAATTTGCCATCGTTAAATCGGCCGCCTGTTTTTTGAGCCATCCCGGCAAGATCTATTTCCGATATTTGGTTTTCCAGCATAAGCAGGTATTCATCCCGGTTTTGCTCAAGTGCACTATGAGCTCCGGAATCTGTTCCATATTGTTCGATTATATTTTTGTCGAGCTTAGGACATTCATCGAGTGATTTTTTCCCGGTAAAGACAGCACCTGCAAAGGCCAGGCATGTTTTTTCATCACACTCAGCGCAGTTGGATTTATCAAGCAGATTAAATATTTCCATTGCATTTTTAAATTGCGGCATAAAATACCTCCTTTTGTATGGCTTTTCATTTCCTTTAACACAAAATATCGGTAATAATCATAATGTATAATGTCAAGGTTGTTCCAAGTTTTGAATCTTGTTCAAGTTTTTCTGGTTATAACGGATTTGGGGGTGAAATTCTCCCAAATCCTTTATAATCAGAGGTTTTTTTATCCCAGGGTTTGTTTCAGCTATAATTCATGGGGCTGCCAGGATTTTATGTTTGACACACCCGTTAAGCGTGATAGAATTCTCCCTGAATTCACCTTATTTAAAAGGCAATGCCTTGAGCAAATCAAACTGTAAAACATTTCATTTCCGCATCCTACTCATAGGTATAAACCTGTTGATGTTTTTTCTGATTGTTTATTTTGGTCTGTTTTTCAGAGGCTTCTCCCTCAGCAATAATGTAAGCTGGATGAAAGATCAAGAAGGTCTTCGATTCGGTTATTATGGCATGGCCTATACAAACACTCTATTTCCTGCAGGGGAAAACAATTATAAACAAGGTGGTTTAAGCATTGAATTGGCCATACGAGCCGACAATTTTAGATCTAATCGGTTTAAAATTTTACTATCCATTCATGGAGGGGTTGATTCGGAACAACTGGTTTTAGGACAATGGCGCTCTGCACTTATTGTGATGAATGGTGATGACTATGACGGGAGCTTACGAACCCCCAGAATTACTGTATTAGATGCATTTCAAGAGAATCAAAACACTTTTATCAACATTATATCCGGCAAAGATGGCACCCGGGTCTATGTCAATGGGGAGTTAAGACAATCCAGCGCCCGGCTGAACCTGGAAATACCCAACAAAATATCGGATGCAGTGATGGTATTGGGCAACTCCCCCTATGGGAGACACTCCTGGAGCGGTAATATTTACGGCCTGGCCATCTATGAACGGCTTTTAAGCGAGGAGAAAACTTCTTATCATTATAATCAGTGGCTAAAGTCCCATGTTTTTTCATTTCCCCGGGATATTCAACCAAAAGTTTTTTATGCATTCGATGATAACGACGGCCGAAGGGCATTTGACAGTGGTCCAAACGAGCACCATTTGAAAATACCTTCCCGGATGAAAATTCTTAAAAAAGAAATTCTTGTAGCACCATGGAATGAAGAGCGCTTGGATTGGCCTTTGGTCCAGGATATGGTAATCAACCTGGTCGGTTTTATAGTTCCCGGCTTTTTTTTCTTCGCCCTTCTTGTCAATTTCAACGGTTGGCTAAAAACACACGCTTTTCTGGTAACCGTTGGCACCTGTTTTATGGTTAGCTTGAACATTGAGATGATTCAAGTCTGGATTCCCTCACGCAGCAGCCAGTCACTGGATTTGATCATGAACACCATGGGGGGGATGATCGGGGCGATGCTGTACACCGGAATGATGAAAATTGTCACAAAAATTGGATTTTCCTAAAGATATTTTGCAGTCCTTTCAGGACTCCAAAAATTATACCGATCTATCGGTGGCTGAAGGCATTGGCGTTAACCTGGGGTGATGAAAATCACCCAGTTTTGGGATCGATTTTATCATCTCGAATCTGTTCCGCATATTAAGTGCCAGAAAATTTGGTGTCAGGTGTCAGGATAT
>SL_3KL_010_SEDDRAFT_10001668_pt1 | contig 20274 bp, 14 predicted proteins | sample SodLakKL_010_SED_2_FD_10381 | JGI IMG/M metagenome (IMG submission 10381) | reverse complement strand
CGCTTTCGCTGATAAACTCTTCAAGGCATTGTTGCTGAATGCCGTCATAACCCGGCAGGCGCTGCGAAACGGTATGGATAACCCCAAAACTTCCATCTGGATTTTTACGGATGATGCCAACATGGGACACCGGAATGTCCTCTTTTAAAATCTCAAGAATGGACTGACTTACCACTCCATGGCCCTGCCGCAGGATGATATCGCCTTCCCTGATGCTTCCAATTTCTTCTGAAGTCAAAGAATAGTCAGGGTTTTGGACGGGCTCTCCGCCAAGGAAGTTGCATGATACCATAAGCAGGGCAAGCATAATTGCTGCGAATAAAACCTTTAACTTTGCAGGTTTACTCATGGTAGCAAGGCTTATTATGTGTAATTTTGGGTGCCAATGCAAATGTATGCCAAATTGAACTTTTTCCGCTTATTCATGTCTGGTTTTTTGTTATGAAAACAAAGGATGATTTTCTTTTTACCGGGTACGAAAAAAAACTGCGGCAACTGGATTTTGACTGTTTGCCCGGCTTGGATGCGCAAATAAAGATGGCCCCGGAGATCCGCCAGCAGGAAATTAAGGAAATGGGTCAAAGCAAAGAAGCCATCAAAAGCAGTGTGTTGTTTTTGTTTTATCCTGGAAAAGACAACCAAACAGCAACCGTTTTTATTCAGCGGCCTGATTACGATGGGGTGCATGGGGGGCAGATCTCTTTTCCCGGGGGACGTTATGAAAGCCAGGACATAAACCTTGCAAATACTGCCTTGCGTGAATCCAGGGAAGAGGTGGGCATTGAGCCCGGCAAAGTGGAAATATTCGGGCAGCTGTCCGACCTTTACATTCCCCCAAGTAATTTCCTGGTACGCCCTTTCCTGGGGTTTTATCCCGCCAGGCCTGAATTTACAATTGATCCCCTGGAAGTTGCGGCTTTGGTAGAAGTGGAAGTATCTGCCTTTTTTAACCGGGCAAACAACCGGGCAATGCCCATAACCATGAGCAACGGCATGGAGATCAAAACGCCCTGTTTTTCCATCAATGGCCATATCATATGGGGGGCCACCGCCATGATCATTTCCGAATTTGTGGAAATGAACCGGACCCTGGAGGATTGAAGCTTAAATGAAATACTTTGGCTATTGGATTTCGTTGTCCAGGCTTTTCAGAAAGTCTTCCGCAGTATCCAGGTAATTGTTTTGCTTCGTTTCGGACATTTTGTCAAAACTCCGGATAAGCATTCCCATCCTTGGATTTTTCAGAAAAAAACCGCGATGCACGTGCATGAATCGCCAGAACAGGGCATCCCATGTTTTTTGCCAGTCGCCTTTGGTATAGTTTCCCATTTTCACCAGGTAATTGCTGCCGCTCAGGTAGGGTTTGGTGGACATCAAGCCCCCGTCGGCAAACTGGCTCATGCCGTAAACATTGGGTACCATTACCCAGTCGTAGGCATCGATGAACAACTCCATAAACCAGCGATAGACCTCATCCGGGTCAAATTCGCACAGCAGCATGAAGTTGCCAAGGATCATCAGGCGCTCAATGTGGTGGCAGTAAGCATTTTTCAGCACTTTTTTTATGGTATGGTCCAGGGGTTCAATTCCGGTGGACCCATCGTAAAAGGATGGAGGGATTTTTCGTTTAAAATCCCAGAAGTTGGTGGTGCGCTGACGGCCTCCCCTGAAAACATACATTCCCCTGATGAACTCCCTCCAGCCAATGATCTGCCGTACAAAACCTTCAGTGGAATTTATCTGAACTTCATGCTCCCGGGCGTATGACAGGGCTTCTTTCAGGATCTCTTTCGGGGTGAGCAAACCGTTGTTGAGCATAGGCGTCAGCACGCTGTGATGCAAAAAGGTTTCGTCTTTTACAATGGCATCCTCATAAGGCCCGAAACCCTCAAAGCGTTGTTCCAGGAAATCTTTCAGCCACTCCCGTGCCTGCCTGTAAGTGTAGGGATACAGGGGCTCCTGCATCAGTTCGCCCGGATTATCTGCAAAATATTTCTTTACATATTCCACGGCTTCCCTGTAAACCTTGTCTGCCCGGGGATGTTGCAAAGCAGGGGGCGTTTTTCCTGAGGGATATCTTTTCCTGTTTTCACTATCAAAGCTCCATTTGCCCCCGACCGGCTTTTTTCCGTCCTCCAGCAAAATATCATGCTTTATCCTTTGATCCTTATAAAAAGTTGCCTGGAAAAACTTTTTCTTCTCCGGGTTGAAAAATCCTTCCAGGTCTTTTTTGCTGTTGAGAAAAAGGGGAGAGGAATGCCAGTCAGTTTTTATTCCGTTTTCCCTGCTTGCTTTTTCTATTCTTTTTTCCAGCCAGTCATCGACCGGGTCAATGTAGTTCAGGGTTTTAACCCCTTTTTTTCCAAGTTCGGTCAGCAACCTTCGGATGTCGGAGCGTTTATCGCCGGCATCAATGTAAAAAACTTCAGTATTTTTAGATTCCAGGTATTGCTGGTAAAATTTCATCCCTGCACGGTGATAGGCCATCTTTTGTTTATGAAAAGCAAACTGCTGGAAAAAAAGATGTTCCTCAACCAGGTAGAAGGGGAGGCCGTTGTCCGGAAGAGGGCTGTCCTCAAAAAGCTGATGCGGGAAAACAAGGTTTGCTTCTTTCATTTTATGCAGGTTTATGCAGGATCCGGTGAAAGGGAGGGTGAAATGCCGCGCTTTTTATAAAACAGGCCCATTTCCTTTTCGTATTTTTTTTGTACGGCGGGCACCAGGTTTTTTTTCAGCAATTCTTCGGTACCGGTTTGTAAACAATACTCCTTTACAAAAGTTTCCAGTGAAAACATTTGCAGGGGTTTGATGTAAAACCGCCAGCACTGGTATAAATTTTTGACCCTTTGTTTTTTGGTCAGTTCCTTTCCAAAGCGGGAATTGTCATCTATGTCAATGCAGATCAGCTCTTCCAGCACATTTTCCTTTTCGGGATTTACGAAAATATGATCCGGTTTGATGTCGTAATAGTAAAATTTTTTCAGATGAAAATCAGACAAGTGGCTCGTCACGACCCTGAAAATCTCTGCCTTTGCCTTTTCTTTTTCTGTACTTTTTTCCAGGTATTGGTTGATGTAATCGCTCAGGAGCATTCCCGGGGAGATTTTGCGCGAGATGAAATAGCTGTAGAAGGGTTTTCCGGGAAGGGAAATTTGTCCGCAGGCGATGGGTTCGGCCACCGAAATCCCATGTTTTACTGCTTCCAGGGAAAGGCGGTAAGCGGCAATGGATGGATCCTGCCTTAGCTTTGAGTAATAAAATTTCCTGGCCATGGTGCGTGGAAAAAACAATTTGACAATCCGACCGGAGGGTGCTTCCAAAACCGCACGCTTCCAATCGTACAATCCTTTTTTAATGAACTTGTTGTCAGGATAGTTTACCCACTGGATCTTTTTAAAAAAACCTTTTTGCAGGCTGCCTTCAATATCCCTCAGGGCATTGAGTAAGTCCTTTTCCAGGGTTTGGCCGTGATGGCTGATGATCTGCGATTGCTTTTTCATTTTTATATTGCTGAGGCCGGGTTGATAATTGCTAAAATAATTTATTTTCAAATGCAGACCGGTTTCCCTGGAAAAGGATTTTCAATTATTACCTTTTTGCACAAAAAAAAGGGTGGCCCGGTCAGGCCACCCCATAAAAATAATGTTCATCATGCATTTACTGAACCGAATCCACGATGGCTTTAAAAGCATCGGGCTGATTCATGGCCAGATCGGCAAGTACCTTGCGGTTGATCTGGATATCTTTTGCATTTAATTTACCTATAAATTGAGAATAACTCATATCGTATTGCCTTACGGCTGCGTTGATACGCTGGATCCAGAGCTTCCTGAACTCCCTTTTTTTGTTTCTCCTGTCGCGGTAAGCATAAGTTTGTCCTTTTTCCCAGGTATTCTTCGCTACCGTGTAAACATTTTTTCTTGCACCAAAATAACCCCTGGTGAGCTTTAACAGCTTTTTTCTTTTGCGCCTTGAGGCGACGTTGTTAACTGATCTTGGCATGGTTTTCTGTTTTTTTTTGTTAAGCGCTTTCCTCACTGCGGGAAAGACTTTTTTAGCTCAAACAAATGTTAATAATTAATGATTTATAAGGCCAACATTCTTTTGATGTTCTTTTCATCTGACTTATGTACCAAAGCGGTTTTGGTCAGATTCCTTTTTCTCTTTTTGCTTTTTTTGGTCAGGATATGACTTTTATAAGCATGCTTGCGCTTAATGCGTCCGGATGCGGTAAGAGAAAACCGCTTTTTTGCTCCGGAGTTGGTTTTCATTTTAGGCATTACAATAACAATTTACAGATTTATAAAAAAATGAACATTAGTTCTTTTTAGCAGTTTTTTTGGGAGAAACCAGCATGATCATCCTTTTCCCTTCCAGTTTGGGCATTTGCTCCACTTTGCCGTATTCTTCAATTTCCTGGGCAAAACGCAACAGGATCAATTCGCCTTTCTCCTTATAAATAATTGTTCGGCCTTTGAAAAATACAAAAACCTTTAGTTTGGACCCTTCCTTCAAAAATTTAATGGCATGTTTTAACTTAAAATTAAAGTCATGCTCATCTGTGTTGGGTCCAAGCCTGATTTCTTTTACAACAATTTTGGATGCATTGGCTTTGATCTCTTTTTGTTTCTTTTTTTGCTCAAAAAGAAACTTCTTGTAATCCATGATCTTACACACAGGCGGATTGGCCGTGGGGGCTATTTCAACCAGGTCCAGTCCCATTTCTTCTGCCATGTTCTGGGCATCTTTCAGCTGATGTATGTCAGACTCAATGTTATCGCCCACAACTCTTACTACCGGTGCTTTTATCCGGTCGTTGATCCTGTGCGGATCTTCTTTTTTTACAAAACGCCTTCTTGGCCTTGGGTTAAATGGTGAAGCTATATTACGTTCCTCCTTAATTTGGTTAATAAATAATAACTAACAGTTAAACTTTAATTGCTGACAAAATTTCTTCATTGACCAGCTTTACAAAATCCTCAATGCGAAAACCGCCTAAGTCGCCCTTGCCGTGCTTTCTCACGGAAATGGTTTCTTCGGCCTCCTCTTTCTCTCCTACAATGATCATGTAAGGGATTTTCTTTGTTTCGGCATCCCGGATTTTCTTGCCGGTTTTTTCACTTCGCTCATCAATAAGCGTGCGAATTTCTAAATTATTCAACAAAGTTAACACTTTTTTGGCATATTCCTGATACTTATCACTGATTGGCAATACGATAGCCTGATCGGGAGTGATCCAGAGCGGAAAATTGCCCCCGCAATGCTCTATCAGCACTGCCACAAAGCGTTCCATCGAGCCAAAGGGGGCCCGGTGGATCATCACGGGGCGGTGCTTCTGGTTATCGCTGCCGATGTATTCCAGCTCAAAACGCTCGGGCAGGTTATAATCCACCTGTATGGTGCCAAGCTGCCAGCTGCGGCCCAAAGCATCCTTAACCATAAAATCCAGCTTCGGACCGTAAAATGCCGCTTCCCCTTTTACCACCTCGGCTTTCAGGCCTTTTTCTGCGGTGGCTTCTATGATGGCTTTTTCTGCTTTTTCCCAGTTTTCGTCGGAACCAATGTATTTTTCTTTGTTATCCGGGTCACGCAAGGAGATCTGCACGCTGTAATCCATGAAGTCCAACGCATTGAAAATATGCAAGACGATATCGATCACACTGATAAATTCCTCCTTCACCTGGTCGGGACGGCAAAAAATGTGGGCATCGTCCTGGGTAAACCCGCGAACCCGGGTAAGGCCATGCAGCTCACCGCTTTGTTCATAACGATATACCGTACCAAATTCCGCCAGCCTTACGGGCAAGTCTTTATAGGAATATTGTCTGGTCTTGAAAATTTCGCAGTGGTGCGGGCAGTTCATGGGTTTCAGGAAAAACTGCTCTCCTTCGGCCGGGGTGTCGATGGGCTGAAAAGAATCTTTTCCGTACTTATCATAGTGACCACTTTGAACATAAAGATTCTTATTGCCGATGTGGGGTGATATAACCGGCTGATACCCGGCCCTGCGCTGTACTTTTTTCAGGAATTTCTCCAGGTTCTCACGCAACTCGGCTCCTTTGGGCAGCCAGAGTGGAAGGCCCTGTCCCACATTCTGGGAGAAGGCAAAAAGTTCCAGTTCTCGCCCGATCTTTCGGTGGTCGCGCTTTTTGGCCTCTTCAAGCATTTCCAGGTATTCCTTCAGCATCTTCTGCTTGGGAAAGGTAATGCCGTAAACCCTGGTAAGTTGCTTGCGGCTTTCATCACCACGCCAGTAAGCACCGGCAATGCTCAGCAATTTCACGGCCTTGATGGGGCTGGTATCCACCAAATGAGGTCCCCGGCACAAATCGGTGAAATTGCCCGATTCGTAAAAACTGATGGTGCCGTCTTCCAGATCGCTGATCAGGTCAACCTTGTATTCGTCGCCCTTCTTTTCGTAATATTCCAGGGCTTCTTTTTTGGGAATCTCTTTGCGCCGGAATTCCTGCTTCTCGCGGGCAATTTCCAGCATTCGCTTTTCTATTTTTTCAAAATCGTTGCTGGAGAGGTTGTGCTCGCCAAGGTCGATATCATAATAAAATCCGTTTTCTATATCAGGCCCGATCCCGAATTTGGTTCCGGGATAAATATCTTCAATTGCGCTGGCCATAATGTGGGCAGAGGAGTGCCACATGGTTGCGCGCCCTTCCTTATCCTCCCAGGTGTTGAGTTTTATCTTCGCATCCTGCTCTATGGGCCTGTCCAGATCCCAGACCTCATCATTTACGGTAATGGACAACACATTGCGCGCCAGGCCTTCCGAAATGCTTTTGGCTATTTCAAGACCGGTAACCCCTTTGGGAAATTCTTTAACGGAATCATCTGGTAGTGTTATTTTTATCATGATACAGCTTTCGCTTTTAGGGGCGCAAAATTAACAAATTTTCCCTTATTAATGCAGTGAATTGTAAAACATTTTAATAACAAGTTATAATTGAAGATGTTTTAAACGACCGGATGGATTCTTTTGATCAGACGGAGGGGATGTGTGTATCTTTTCAGGTCAGAATTATATATGCCCTGGTGGTCAATTCTGTCCACTCGTACTTTTCCATGGGCGTGGATAATATGGCCCTCTTGAAGCAGGATACCCACATGATTTATTTCTTCGTCCTGGTTATCAAAAAACAAAAGATCTCCGGGAAGGGCTTCGTTAATCAGGTGGACGGCTTCTCCCTGGGTTGCCTGGATAGCGGAATCTCTGGGTATTTTTATCCCGGCCATTTTGTATACCAACTGGGTAAATCCCGAACAATCTATTCCAAAGGCCGAGCGGCCTCCCCAAAGATAAGGCACGTTTAAAAAAGTCAATGCAATGCGGGAGATCTTCCCGGGATCGGGTTCTTTAATGACCTTACCTGCGTATTCAAAGACCTTGCCGGCCACCGACAATTTCCCCTTTTCATAAAAGGGAAGGGTAGCGCCTGCACCGATCGGGAAACTGCTGCCCCGGGACTGATCTTCCAGCATCTGCAAAAGGTCGGCACTGATCACATTCCCTAAGTTGGCTGCAATGGCCCGGAAATCGCTCTCCTCAAGGGCCTGTATTTGGTTGGCCGCTACCCATCCCTGGTAATGATCCTGTTGCATTTTTACCTGGTACCAGTCTTTTCTTTTCTCCATTACGGAAAAAATATCACCAAACAACAGCTGGCTTACCATTTCGCTTTGATGCCCGGGAAAAGCCCGCAAAGGGACGGCACTTAAAAGGCAAACTCCAAATTCCATAAGGCTTCTTAGTTTTTTCAGAAGGCATTAAAATTAGATAAAATTTAAGTATCAGAAAAATTATTCCCGCTTCATTATGATTTCCATGGTGGCTGCCAAAACCCTTTGTGCAATTTATTTGTTATTTTCGTAAAAAGGTTTTAATCCAAACCAAAAATGAAGAATCCGGTTCACTGGTTTCAACGTCATTATTCCATTATTTACAAGGGAGTGCTGGTTCTTGCCAGTGTGTTTCTTATTGTCCAGCTCTTTCCGCGGGAAACCCGCTTCGAATATGAGTATCAGCAAGGCCGCCCCTGGTTGTACAATGATCTGATCGCTCCGTTTGATTTTGCAGTGTTGAAAACCGATGAAGAGCTCAGAAGGGAACGCCAGGAAGTTTTAAAAGATTTTCAGCCTTTCTTTACCCGCGAGCAGCGCATTGCTGAGCAAAAACAATCCGAATTTATTGTAAACTTTAACCTTGCCTGGAATCAGAAATATGAAGATGATTATCCTGAAGAGCTCAGGGGTGAACATCTGCGGTTTTCCCTTGATATCCTTGATTCTGTGTATACCCGGGGAATTATTTTTCTGGATGACGAACACCGGGATAAACCGGGCGATTTTGAAATAAGGGTAATAGACGGAAACATTGCCCGAACCCGGACCATTGATGATTTTTTTACCATAGGGGATGCTTTTCTTTTTTTGGGAGCCGCCCTTGCTGAAGAGGACCAGCTGGATACAGACCTTTTGAAGCCCTTGCTGGAAAATGCCCTGGAACCCAACATTGTTTATAATCCTGACCTCACTTCCCAGGCAATTTCTGCCGAGCTGGAAGATATTCCTTTGACCCGGGGCATGGTGCAGCAGGGAGAAAAGATCATTTCGCAGGGAGAACTTGTAACGGCAGAAAAATACCAGGTGCTGGAATCTTTCAGAGCAGAATACCAGCGGCAAGTCGGTCGCGGTGCAACCATTTATTTGCTTTACCTGGGGCAGTTCCTGCTGGTGAGTATTTCCATCGTTGTGCTCATGCTGTTCCTTTATGTTTTCCGTAAGGATGTTTTTGCCGATAACCGCCGGATCCTACTGATCCTGCTTTCGGTATTTTTAATGGTATTGCTTACCAGCCAGGTCATCCAATACAACGTTGACTTCCTTTACCTGGTACCGGTGGTGATCGTGCCCGTGATCATCCGCGCTTTCTTTGACAATCGTCTGGCGCTATATGTGCACATTATCACCATCATCCTGATCGGCTTTCTGATCCCCCGGAGTTTTGAATTTGTGTTTTTGCAATTTGTTGCAGGAATTGTGGCTATTCTCAGCATGATCAGCATGCGGCGCCGTTCCCAGCTTTTCATTACAGTAGGATTGATCTTTATCACCTATTCCTCGGTTTTTTTCGGGCTTTCTTTGGCCCATACCGGGACTTTTGAAAATATTGAATGGATTAATTTTGCTTATTTTGCAGGAGGTGCTTTCCTTACGCTTTTTGCTTATCCGCTGATTTTTATGTTTGAACGCCTTTTTGCCCTTCCCACGGAATTTTCTCTTCTGGAGCTGGCAGACACCAACAATAAGCTTTTGCGGCAGCTGGCCATGGAAGCTCCCGGCACTTTTCAACATTCCCTGCAGGTGGCCAACCTTTCGGAAGAAGCCATCTTTGCTATTGGCGGAAACTCCCTGCTAACCCGTACCGGAGCCCTTTACCACGATATCGGAAAGATGGAAAATCCCTTCTTCTTTACCGAGAATCAGACCACCGGTTTTAATCCCCACGAGGATATTTCCAACAAAGAGAGCGCAAAGATCATCATCAACCATGTGATTGCCGGTATTGAAATGGCCAGGAAAAACAACCTGCCCGAATACCTTATCGACTTTATCCGCACCCACCACGGAACCACCACGGCCCGGTATTTTTATACCCTGGAAGTAAACGAAAACACCGAAGAGAATGTGGACATTAAAGATTTTTCTTATCCCGGGCCACGGCCTTTCAGCAAAGAAACGGCAGTGGTAATGATGGCCGATTCAGTGGAGGCCGCTTCCCGAAGCCTGAACCGTCCGGACGAAAAACAGATCAATGAACTGGTGGATAGCATTATTGACACCCAGATGAAAGAAAACCAGTTTGAAAATGCCGACATCACCTTTAAGGACATCACCACCACCAAAAAGATCTTCAAGCGCAGGTTGCTGAACATCTTTCATGTGCGGGTGGCTTACCCCAAACTCAATTGATGACGCAGTTGAAGGCAACATTTTCTAAGGTAGTCGCCGGCTTCCGGTCCTAAATTGAAAATCAGGTCGATGATGCTTAGGTTGGGCACAAAGCCTGTTTTTTCTGAAAAAACCTGGTAATAGGGTGGAAAAGAAAAATCAGGAATGTTTTTGCGGTGCCGGGGCTTGGGGCTGATGGAGTGGCGGAGATCAAAGTCATATTCCGGCCTTTTATCAAACCGCCGGCTTTTTATCAGGCATATTTTGATGTCCAGTTCTCTCAGAAATTCATTTAAAAGCCGGTAGTTCAGCGTAGTAATCCTTTCAGGAAAGGAATTCATGTAATAGGGTTCCAGCATGTCCTGGTAAAAAACAAAATAAGGGGCCTTTTGATATGCCGAAATGATTGCCTTCCAGTGGTTTTTCTGCCAGTCGGTATGGTTGCTGATCAGGATGTCTTTTGTTTTGGTTTGATTTCCATAGGGTTTACTCACCGGTATGGTCAGATCAAGCGGACCGTTGGCTGTCATGATCCTGCAACGGTTCCTCCAGGTTTGCTTTGGCCAGGTTTCCTGCACCTCAATTACCGCACTCTCATAAAAACACATATGGACAAAATATTCTAAAGGGGGGAGGTATGCCGTTGCAAGCAACAATCTGTCATGATACATAATGATTCCACTTTATATTAACACTTTTCGCAGGCTTTCCAGGGAAGCCACTCTCTGCAATTGAACCCGGGTTATTTCTTTTTATAACCCAGGCCCATCAATGCGCCGATTACCACTGCCAGGCCGATAAATACCCAGTGCACAATGCCTCTGCCGGCTTCATAAACCATCGGCAGGCTGATATGGGAGCCCCTCATTTCCCCAAAATGAATTTCTATGGGAAAAGGGTTTTCTTTTGCGGGTGTAAATGCATTGTGCCTGTCGGCGGTGGTTATGCTTAAACGGATTCGGTGCCCCTTTGGGAAGGTATAGGAGGTGGGGTGCATATCAAAATTCAATTCAAAAATACTATCGACAGGGGAGGGGGAAACATCAACAGACTTGCCCCTGCGCCAGGGAAGGCCCATATTTACAAAACCGGGACGCTGTGTTTCCCGGAACCTGGAGTTGATCACACCTTCGGTTATGTAGCGCGAAAAACCATCAGGCTCCACATCAAGCAGGTAAACAAAAAGGTCAAAATCCCGGTCCATGGAACTTACCCATAAATTGACCAAAGGATGCCCGGTAATGGTCACCGCCTCATCCAATGGAGCAGATGTATAGGTTAATCCTTTTTTGGCGTTGACGGTCATGTCGGGGTAGTCAAAGCCACCGCCATGGGTGGCGGTCCATCGCGATTTATCACCGCTGCTGGCAGTATAATCCGGCTCAAGCAAATCTTTTCCTGAATCTTCGGGAAGCAATCCGGAGTGTAAAATACCATCGTTTTGTGAATTAATGGAATTGGAAACCCCTTCCGAAAAATAAAAGCTTGCATGATGGGCATGTTCAACAGGCCAGTTGCTGGAGGTATTCCAGGCGTGTTCTGCCGGATTGTTCATGGTGTAATACAAAATGGGGTCTTCATCCATGATGCCGTTATCAATACCCTTGAGCCAATAGTCGAACCAGCGATGCCTTTCGGCACTGACAAAATTAAAATAGGACGTTCTCTCAAAAGGATCCCATCCGTTATGTGCCCAGGGGCCGATGAGCAGGCGCTGGGGCTGATGCAGGTTGGCATACCAAATCAAGGCATCCTTTGGCCAGGCATCGTACCAGCCGGCAATATGGTAAACCGGAACATTGGCTTCCCTGATTTTCTTCAGATGGGTTTGCGGGTTCAAATCCACAAAAGGCCTGAGATTCATCTGCTCAATGTAACTGTTGCGGTATTCGGCCAGCCTGACAAAGTCCAGCGGGAAAATATTTTCCCGGTGCTCTTCCATGGCTTGCTGTCTCAGGGATCCGTCGGGGTCTGCATCTACCCTTGCGGCGGGGATATCAAGGTCAAGGGCTTTTACAGCTTTGCTCCATTCTTCAATAAAAGGCAATCGCATAACCCCATTGGGATAAACAAAGTCATAGAGGTCAAACAGGGAAACCTCAGGGACGATGGCTTTTAATGCAGGATGCTGTGTGCCTGCGGCCAAATATTGGGTGATGCCCAGATACGAACCCCCGTACATGCCCACATTGCCGTTGCACCACGGTTGGCCGGCAAACCAATCAATGATATCGTATGCATCCAGGGTTTCTGCCATGGAAAAATCCCCCCTACGGTGCCCAAAGGATGCCCCTGTGCCCCTTGCATCCACTGAGGCAACAATGTACCCATGCCTGAGCAGGCGTTGCAAGCCGGGATCCCGCTCCGCATAAGCAGCTATTTCTCCTTCTCTTTCGAAAGCCCGGTGGTAGCGCGTGTGTGTCCATACCACCGGATAAGCTTTTAAAGTTATTTCTCCGTTGCGGGTAGGCCGCAAATAATCAACTGCCAGCCGGGTACCGTCTCTTACTTCTATATACTTTGAGAAACGCTCCCAGCCATCGTAGCGCATTTCTGAATATCCCCGGTATTCTCCCGGCATTGAAACAGGCCGGATCATGCCGTCGGCATCCAGTTCCCTCCAGCGGGCTACCTCATCGGTAACCTCAATGTTTTCATTCCCAACCGTTAACTGCCTGTTTTTAATGTCATTTCCGGCTTCATCCTGTTCAACAAACATCCAGTCGCCCAATACATATTTGTATTCTATGCTTTTTCCCTCAGCAAACGCAAGCCTTATGGCATAAGATCCATCGTCCATAACGGCAAGCTTATATTTTGGGTTATGCGGGCTCCAGTCGTTAAAATTTCCTGAAATAAAAACCCCCTGGGTGTTGCCTGTGGGGGGTGCCTTTACCGTAAAGCGGATGGTGGTGATTTCTTCCGGGTTGTTTGCCGAAAGGAATAGCAGCAGGGTAATGCCTGATATGAAAAACAATAGGCCGCTTGTAAAGAATGTGGGTAAGGGTCTGTTAAATAATCGATTATGCATGAACTTAGCCTTTCGCTACATTGAAGAATTCGTAAATTTTATTTAACTTAAATGGCGGGTTAAATTTATCATTATTTTTCGTTTCTTTGAAATAAGATTGCTTTTATCAGTTGTTTTTTTATATTTTGATGTATTTTTTTGCCTGTTAACCCCAAAAAAGCTCAGGAAAATTTTATGAATCCCGAAAAAAAAGGAGATTTCCCGATATGATGAAAATTTTGAACGCAGAGCAGATCAGAGAAATTGATGCTTATACCATAGAAAACGAGCCCATTGCTTCTATAGACTTAATGGAACGGGCAGCATCCAAATGTTATGCCTGGATCAGGCAGCGCATGAAGTCCCGAAAAGAAGTCAAAGTTTTTTGCGGGATGGGAAACAATGGGGGAGACGGTCTGGTGATCGCACGCATGCTCGGCGGGACGGGTCATAAGGTTACCGTCTATAAAATAATTCATACACAAAAGGCTTCAGCGGATTTCAGTAAAAATGAAAAACGCCTGATCGGGGCGCGAAATGTGCATAAAGTTGACCTGCACGAGCATGATCCCTTTCCCGAAATTAAGAAAGACGACCTGGTGATCGATGCCATGCTGGGAAGTGGGCTGACCCGCCCCCTGAAAGGTTTCCTGAATGAGGTGGTCAGGAATATCAATGCTTCCGGTGCTGTTGTGGTGGCCATTGATTTTCCTACCGGCCTGTTTTGTGAAGACAACCGGGAAAATGAACCCAAAAATATCATTCGTGCCGATTATACCCTGACCTTCCAGGTTCCCAAGCTTTCTTTTATGTTTGCCTCCAACGATGAGTTTGTCGGGGAGTGGCATTTGCTGGATATTGGGCTGCATGCGCAAGCCATTAAAGAAGCGGAAACCAGGTATTTTATTTTAGAAGCCGAAGACCTGCGCAGCTTTTACCGTCCCCGTAAAAAGTTTTCGCACAAAGGAAATTATGGGCATGCTTTACTGCTTTCAGGCAGCTATGGAAAAATGGGTGCCGCCGTATTGGCTGCCCGGGGAGCATTGCGAAGTGGTGCAGGACTGGTGTCGGTGCATGCCCCTGCTTGTGGTTATGAAATCCTGCAAACCAGCGTTCCCGAATGTATGGTGATACCCGACGAACAAGAGCGCTTTATATCCGGATTAGGAGATCTTGCTCCCTTTAATGCCATTGCTGCGGGCCCGGGCATCGGAAAAGATGAACAGACGGCCCGCACCCTGAAACTACTTATTCAAAATGCCGGCATGCCCCTGGTGCTGGATGCCGACGCCCTCAATATTATCAGCGAAAATCCAACCTGGAGAGGTTTTTTACCTTCAGGTACAATTCTTACCCCACACCCCAAAGAGTTTGACCGCCTGGCAGGGAAATCCTCCAATGACCACGAACGCCTGGAAAAAGCCATGGAGTTTGCTCACAAATTCCAGGTTTATGTCGTTTTAAAGGGAGCCTATACGGCCATTGTATGTCCTGACCAAAAGGTTTTCTTTAATCTTACGGGCAACCCGGGTATGGCCACAGGCGGCACCGGCGATGTACTTACCGGGATGATCCTGGGTTGGCTGGCACAAAATTATTCTCCGCTCCAAAGTGCCCTGGCTGCTGTTTATCTTCATGGAATGGCCGGCGATCAGGCCGCCTCCCGAAGAGGTTTTGAAGGACTTATTCCTGGCGATATGATCGAACAGATCCCCAAAACCACCAAAAAATTATTCCTGACCCAATAAGGAATTTTTTCTTTTTTTTGTTAGCTGGTAATTTGTTATCCATCAGCTAAATAGGCCTTTTGCAAAGGATTCATTATTTTTAACAAGTCTAAATAAAAATAATATTGGGTATCTTTGTCTTGCCAATGGGTGAAAAAATTCATTAAACAAAACCCATTTGACGGTGTTTTAAAATTGACAAAACGAAATCAGGTTACCCAATAATACTTTTAAGAATGGAAACTACTGCAGCAATAGAACAAAAACAAAAATATTCCCTGGATACCATTAACAAGAAGACTTTAAAAAGTTGGTACCATTTGATGATACTGGGCCGCAAGCTGGATGACAAGGCACCCAACTACCTGAAGCAGGCCCTTGGATGGTCGTATCATGCACCCTGTGCCGGGCATGAAGCCATTCAGCTAGCGATGGGACAGGTTTTCGACCGGAAAACCGATCATATGTTTCCCTATTACCGCGATTTGGAAACGGTGATTTCTGCCGGCCTCACAGCCGAGGAGATCATTCTAAATGGTCTTTCCAAAGCAACCGATTTAGCCAGTGGGGGACGGCACATGTCCAATCACTTTGCCAAACCGGAATGGAACATTCACAATGTTTCTTCGGCAACAGGAAACCATACCCTGCATGCAGTGGGGGTGGCCCGTGGTATGAAAAAGTACGGGCATAAGGGTGTGGCCATCAGTTCGCAGGGAGAGTCCAGCGTATCCGAAGGCTATGTATATGAAGCCATTAATGGGGCAAGCAATGAAAAGTTGCCTGTTGTTTTTGTCTTTCAGGACAACGGTTATGGTATTTCCGTCCCTAAAAAAGACCAAACCGCCAACCGAAAGGCTGCGGATAATTTCAGGGGGTTTAAAAACCTGCGGATTATCCATGTAGATGGTAAGGATGTGTTTGCTTCCATGAACGCCATGTATGAAGCGCGCCAGCATGCCATTGAAAACAGCGAACCCGTGATTGTGCACGCCAGTGTGGTGCGCATTGGATCGCACTCCAACAGCGACCGTCATGACCTTTACCGCGATGAGCGCGAATTGCACTGCGTAAAAGCACATGACCCGCTTCCAAAATTCCGGAAGCTTTTGCTAAAAGAGGGAATTTTTAAGGAAGAGGAACTTCATGAAATTGAAGACCAGGTAAATGCTCAGGTAAAGGAAGCCCATAAAAAAGCCATGAAGGCGCCTGACCCCGATCCGGAAAGCATTTTTGACTTTGTGCTTCCCGAGCCCCATCAACCCGAAAAATATAAAGATGGTATCCATAATGAGGAGGGAGAGAGGATCAAACTGATCACTGCCCTGAATGAAACCCTCAAAAAGGAATTTCGCCGCAACCCTGACACCTATATTTGGGGACAGGATGTGGCCTACAAGGAAAAAGGCGGTATTTTTAACGTTACCAAAGGGATGCAGCAGGAATTTGGTATTGAGCGGGTATTTAACGCCCCCATTGCCGAAGACTATATTCTTGGTACTGCCAATGGCATGAGCCGTTTTGATGAAAAGATCCGTATTGTGGTGGAAGGGGCTGAATTTGCCGATTATTTCTGGCCGGCCATGGAGCAGTTTGTGGAAATGACCCACGATTACTGGCGCAGCAACGGGAAATTTGCTGCCAACGTAACCATTCGCCTGGCTTCCGGTGGTTATATCGGGGGTGGTTTGTATCACTCACAGACCATTGAAGGCGCATTGACCACCCTTCCCGGCATCCGGATCGTTTATCCTTCCTTTGCCGATGATGCCGCCGGACTGTTGCGCACTTCCATGCGCTCCAAAGGCCCCACCCTGTTTCTGGAACCCAAGGCATTGTATAATGCAAAGATCGCTGAGACCGTGGTTCCTGAAGAATTCGAGGTTCCATTTGGTAAAGCCAGGATCAGAAGGGAAGGAAGTGATTTGAGCATCATTACTTTTGGAAATACTACCCATATGAGTCTTGCCGTGGCCGATAAGATATCGGAAGAAACAGGGCAGGAAATTGAAGTGGTGGATATCCGCTCCCTTGTGCCCCTGGATAAGAAAGCCATACTGGAATCGGTGAAGAAAACCAGCAAAGCCCTGATTGTTCATGAAGATAAGGTGTTTGCAGGATTTGGCGGTGAACTTGCTGCAATTATCGCTGAAGAAGGTTTTGAATATCTGGATGCCCCGGTCAAAAGGGTGGGTTCTACCTTTACCCCTGTGGGATTCCACAAAAACCTGGAAAAAGTCATCTTGCCTTCCAACGAAAAAATACACAAAGCAGCGTCGGAACTACTGAATTTTTAATCTCCTGTATATTTTTAGTGTTGTTTTTATTTAACCGAAAAAAGGCCAGCCGGAAACGGATGGCCTTTTTGCATTGTTCCTGTGTTATTCCAGAGACCGTATTATTCAACGGTAACAACGATCTCATATTCTTCCACGGTGCTGCCTGCGATTTGTACATAAACCTTCCGGTTCGCAGCATCCGTATAAAAGGCGGCTTCGGTGTGGCGCAGTTGCTGCATGCTGTCGGCCCGGTTCAGCCTTCTTCCGTTTAGAGTTACCTCCGATGGGGTCTCTGTATTCCTGAATCTTGCCCTGTAAACCCTTTCTGTTGTTTCTGCGCTGTATTCCCCTTTCCGGCTTTCTATTTTCAGGGTGGTTTTGAGGCTGCTGCCGGTTGCCTGGTCAAGGGAAAAGGCGGTAGTGCTGTATCTCCCTTCCTGGTAATCGAGGGTAAGGCCGTCATCTTCATACATCACAAAGTGCCCATTTTGAACTTCATCAGGGTAAAGATCCAATATTAAAGTATCCAAAGGATGCTGGGAAGTATAAAGCTGTCGGGTCTGGGTGGGAATGATGGCTCCGGCTTTTACAAATACCGGAATGCGGTCGAGCGGGGTGTCAACGGTTACGGTTTGTCTGCCTCCATGGGTGGTGTTATCCCAGAAATCGACCCATCTGCCTTTGGGCAGGTAAACCTCTTTTGAAGTCTGACCTTCTTCCACTACGGGCGAAACCAGGAAATCACTGCCCCAAAGGTGGGTTTCCCCTTCTTCGTAAAGCTTTTCATCTTCGGGATCTTCAAAAAACAGGGGGCGGGAAACGGGCATGCCATGGGTCCAGGTTTTCCAGGCCATGGAATAAAGGTAAGGCATGAGTTCATAGCGCAGGTGGATAAATTTAAGGCTGGCATCAAGGGCCTCCGGGCCATATCCCCAGGGTTCGGTGGGGCATTGCTCATTGCCGTGGGCCCGGGCAATGGGCGAGAAAATGCCATGTTGTATCCAGCGTACATACAATTCGGGAATGCAGTCGTCACCGGTAAAACCTCCCAGGTCGGAATGATGCCAAACCATTCCTGAAAGTCCCTGGTTCAAAACCATGTGGGGTTGCACGGAGAGGGCCGAAAAAGAACGGCCCACGTCACCCGACCAGGGCATGGTGGCATAACGCTGAATGCCGGCAGATCCCGAACGGCTCAGGTTGAAGATCCGCTCTTCAGGACGCATTTCGGCATGACCGTTAAAAAGTATCTGTGCCCATTTCAGGTTATAGGTGTTGTGCACTTCTTCCACTTCTCCACGGTGGTGGACCATGTCTTCGTGATGACGCTCAGGCTCGCCAAGATCGGTCCAATATCCTGCAATGTTGGCTGTATCGTTCTGCATTACAGGAGGATGCTTGCTCCACCACCATTTACGGGCCTGGGGATTGGTAAAGTCAATCAGCACCCCGGCACACTCCCCGTCGCACGACCACCAATGCTCCATCAGGTAAGTATCCCCCTGTTCATCCATGACCAGGTAACTAAAGATGTCGGCTTCCGGAAAATTTTTTGACCATTCCACCATATAAGGCTGGCTGATCAATACCGTTTGAAGGCCCATTTCCTTGAAATCATTAACCATGGTGTAAGGATCGGGAAAGGCATTGCGGTCCCATTGCATGTCGCCCATGTGTTCCATCCATTCCAGGTCAAGAATGATCACATCGGCAGGAATGTCCATGGCACGCAGGGTATCGGCAACTCCCCGGGCCTCTGTTTCATTGCTGTAGCCGAATTTGCTCTGAATGAAACCCAGTGACCACTTAGGTGGTAAAGGCTGGCGGCCGGTCAGCCAGGTGTAATGTTTCAGTTGCTCCGGCACGTCTTCTCCATAAATGAAATAATAGGTCATTACCCCGCCTTTGCTGCGGAAAGAAAAACGATCCTGTGCCTCCTTTCCCAGGTCGAACCAGCTTCTCCAGCGGTTGTCAAAAAACAGGGCAAAACTTCCGTTGGTAACCGTCATGGGGATATTTACGTTCATGGTCTCCAGGGCGTCATGGTAGCCGTAATTTTGCCGGTTGTATACTTCCAATTCCAGCCCGCGAAGGTTAAACCCCACCCCTCTCATGCCGGTGCCGTAAAAGTTTAGGTCTTCCGGCAATTCAAACTCCGCTTTCCGCGGCCCTTCTTCATTTCCGGTATCCTCAACGGGTAAGGCTTCTTCAATAAGGAGATGGTTTTCTTTGTCCAGAAACAAGACCCTTAAAGGATATTTTTCCACCCGGATGTTTACTTTTTTTCCCGTTATAAAAAAATGATCTTCGGCCTCTTCAACCCCCCATTCCAATTTGGCATCGGGCTTTTGGATCACCGCATAGGAAGAGTCGGGGAGGGCATCGGGGTGGTCAAGGTAATCTACCCTGATCACTTCGGGCTTATACCAATGGAGGCTCAGGGCTGCCTGTTCTCCGGCAAAGGTAATACCGGTTTGTTCCGGATGATGGGAAACGTAATTTCCCGGTGCTTCACTGCCTGTGGAAATGGAAGTGATTAAAAAGCTTAAAAAGATGAATAGCAGGCAACGGAAAAACTTTTGAGAAATCATTTTTCAAAATTTATCGGTTTTTAAAAGGATTGCTATGGATTGTAAAAACCGCAAAGATATATGATTTGGCTTTAGGGTGGAAGGGGTGATTGGCCAGTAATGGTCCATTTAAGTTTTTTTATAAAAAAGAAAGCACTGGCAAAATAAAAGCGAAAAAGTAAAAAGATTCTGCCGTTATAGCTTAATCCGGAATCCCAGCGTAATATTCTCTCCGGTTGACTGTATAGCCGGCAGGATATTATGAAGTTGCCGGGCATTGCGGTTGTGGAAGGCGTAAAGCACCAGGTCAAAAATAAAAAGAAAAGCTCCCTGCAAAATGAGGGTATTGCCATAACCCCGGTACCGATCCTGGTTTTGAGCAGAGTTTTTGCTGCGCTCCCTCAGGTAGAAACCTGCCGCCATGTAGCCCACATCCAGGCCTGCGTTGAATAGCAGCAATTTTTCCATGGAATAATGGGCCTGTATACTTTCTGAGAGGCTAAGTCCCCTGATCTCATCGCTATAAGCCCCGTAAAGCCCAAAACCGGCGAGGGTCAGGTTGACGGTATTCCATAACACATTTCCCTGATGAAAATACATGTTTTGGCCGCTTCCCTGCTGCCAGCCTATTCCGCTTATCACAAAATTGCTAACAGCCCAGGACCCCAGGGTCCACATGCCGTTGCGGTTGATGTCGACCCGGTTTTGGTTAAAGCGGTCCAGGCCGT
>SL_3KL_010_SEDDRAFT_10001667_pt1 | contig 20288 bp, 14 predicted proteins | sample SodLakKL_010_SED_2_FD_10381 | JGI IMG/M metagenome (IMG submission 10381) | reverse complement strand
GTTGTTGAAGAGGCCCCGGAAAGAGTCATAGAAACACAGTATGGACAGCGAACTTATCTGAATTTAAGTGACGGCAGCAGTATAATACTCAATGCAGGCAGTAAAATCAGGCTTCCAGAATATTTCAATGAAGATGCACCCCGGGAAGTCCACCTGACTGGGGAAGCTTTTTTTGAAATAGATCATGATCCTGATCGTCCGTTTGTCGTTTACACAGATGCTTCAGCTACAAAGGTTTTAGGAACGAAATTTCAGGTGAGCTCATATCCTGAAAGTGCCAATGTCGAGGTAGTGGTATCCGACGGCAAAATTGGTCTTCAGAATCGCGATTCGGGGGAAAGCGGTGTACCTGTTACAAGAAATCAGCTTGGGGTATTAGCTGAAGACGGATCGGTAACCGTAACAGCGATTGCCAACCTGTCTCCCTATATAGGCTGGACGGAAGGGAATCTGGTTTTTTACCAAACCCCTCTGGAAGAAACCCTGCTAAAACTTGAAAGATGGTACAATATCGAAACGGATATTGACACCACCCTGACCAAAACAGAAGATCAGGAACTGACTGCAACATTCAGCGAAAACCAAACGATGGATGAAGTTCTTGAAGCCATTTCTATTGCCCTGAATCTCGAATACAGAAAATCAGATAGAGATGGTCATGTTTTTTTTACTAACAATCAATCCCAAAGGTGAAGTTATGCACACGAGTACAAATAAGCATTTGATAATATTTGATAAAGCCATCCGTATAGGATGTTTTGGATTATTTATTGTCCTGTTTTTTTCATTTAGTATAACCGGACAAAACCTGGCACAGACTGAGATTAATACCGATTATCATTTTCCTTTAAGCTGGTTTGCCCAGGAGACGGAAGAATCGGTGTACATGAAGAAAATTGATGTTTCTATTAATGAAATGAAATTGGCAGAAGCATTCGAAGAAATTGCCAGTTTGGGAAACATTCGTTTAACCTATAATGAAAAACAGCTGCCCGATGAAACAGTTTCATTGAATCTTTACGATGTTACTATTATCGAGGCTTTTTACGCCCTGCTTGAAGGAACAGGTTTTGAGGTGCTCGGATCATCCCGGGGTCAGGTTGTATTTAAAACACAAGAGGAAATGGCTGATTTTGAGGAAGATAATTTCACGGTTACCGGAACCGTACGAGATTCTGAAACCGGTGAAACCATGCCCGGTGTTAATATTGCCATCGAAGGTACGACCATAGGAACGGCTACCGATCAGGATGGGCAATACAGCCTCGACATTCCTGATGAAAGTGCAATTCTCATTTTTTCGTATGTGGGTTATGGCACACAGCAGATTGAGGTGGACGGCCAAAATGTTATTAATGTAAGCATGGAGCAGGATCTCGGGAGAATGGACGAGATGGTTGTAATTGGTTACAGTGCAGTTAAGAAAAGTTCGCTGACGGCCGCTATTTCAAAAATTGAGAATGAAACGCTTGATCAAATGCCTGTTGGCCGCCCGGAATCTGCCCTGGTAGGGCGAATGGCTGGTGTTAATATTGCTCAAACAAGAAGTCGTCCGGGAGACGGTCCAACCATCACTATCAGAGGTCCCGGTTCCATCTCGGCAAGCAATGACCCGCTGATTGTGATCGACGGATTTCCCGGTGGTAGTTTTGATGATATCAATATGAATGATGTGGAATCTGTCGAGGTATTGAAAGATGCATCTTCCGCTGCCATTTATGGTTCCAGGGGATCCGGAGGTGTGATTATTGTGACAACCAGGCAGGGACGAACCGGCGATGAACCACGGTTTAGTCTTAATTCCTATTACGGGATCGCCACTCCAATGGTACACGGTGTTGATGCCTGGATACCCGGCGGACAGGAGTTTTTCGAATATACGGCACGGTATGTCAACCGCGATTTCTTTTACCAGGGCGGGGATACTTCCCTTCCGCTTAACAGTCCCGATCGTCCGGCTCAATACCGGGTGGGTGCTGCTGAGGAAGCTCTCTCTGCAGGAAATTACAATTGGGAAGATATTATTATGACCTCAGCCCCAATTCAGAATTACAATCTTTCTGTGGCCGGGGGCACGGACAACACTAATTATTACCTTTCGGGCACTTACAGGACCGAAGATGGAACTGTACCGAACACATGGGCCGATCAGTATGCTGTACGTGCCAATTTCAACGTGAATGTAAGTGAGCGGCTGAGAGCCGGAATTATGCTGAACCCGAGCTATAATCAGAGAAGGTTGTATGGCGGCGGACTTCAAAACCAGATCAAGATGCCCCCGTTTCTTTCACCGGAACGCCAGGAAGATGGAAGCTACTTAAAACCGCTTGATTACTGGGGGACCACTGTATCCGCTGGTGTGAATCCACTGGCACATTTTGAGGGTAATCACATCTATCAGAATCGCTTTAACAATAACGGTGAGATGTTTTTTTCAGCGATTTTGCTGGAGAACCTGGAATTCCGAACCTCTGTGGGAGCCAACGTAACATTTATCAACAATGAAAACTTCACAGAGGCGAGAGGTACAGCTTTGAACCGTCCGGCGGGTAGTGAATTTCGCGGACGAACGATTAACCTGATCAATGAAAACATTCTTAACTATCAGACTACATTCAGCCAGGTACATAACTTTGCAGGATTGCTGGGGGCTTCATTTCAGCACAGCGGTACATGGAATGCAAACATGGCTGCTATACCTGGAGAATTTGCAAACGAAACCATTCGTACACTCAACAATGCCATTATTAATCCCGGTCCAACAAGCTCTACAAAAACACAGTGGGGACTGGCGTCTTATTTTGCCAGAGTGAATTACGATTATGATGAACGTTATTTGTTCTCCGCATCATTCCGGACGGATGGAAGTTCCCGGTTTGGCCCAAATAACCGATGGGGATATTTCCCGTCTGCATCAGCAGCCTGGAGAATATCCCAGGAAAGATTTATGGATGATTTCCAGAGCATCAGTGAGTTAAAAATACGTGCAAGTTATGGTGTGACGGGAAATTTTAATATCGGTGACTTCGGATATCTCGGAACCATCGGGGATGCAGTTTATGCACCAGATGGACAATTAAGAGTTGGCCAGGCTCAGCAAAGTTTCGGCAATCCCGAATTGAAATGGGAAAGGACCCGAAGTTATGATATCGGTTTAGATATAAGCCTTTTTGATCACAGGTTAAGTTTTGTGATAGATTATTATGACAAAACGACCATGGATCTCCTCTACAATGTAAGTACGCCGGCCACTACCGGTTTTACCAACTCTCTTACAAACATCGGTGACATTAATAACCGCGGTTTTGAGCTGGAAGTGAGCACCATAAATGTAAACCGTTCTGACTTTTTCTGGACTACCTCTTTTAATTATACACTGAACAGAAATAAGGTGGTGCGCCTTGGTGGCGGAGTAGATGAGGTGATCAATACGCATTTCCGTGGAATGGGTTGGATTCTGCGGGAAGGCGAGCCAATGTTCTCCTATTACGGACACCAGCAGATTGGAGTTATTCAGACCGAACAGCAATTAAATGATGTGGCTACCATGCCGGGACAGCCAGTTGGGACTGTGATGATGAAAGATTTAAACGGAGACGGAGTGATCGATGCTGCCGACCGTGAAATCCTGGGTAATTTTATGCCGGATTACACTTTCGGGTTTGTGAATGAAGTGAACTGGAGAAATTTTGACCTCAGTATCGTTATGCAGGCTTCTCTTGGCGGGAAGATGTACAATCTGGAAAACCTGTTTTATCAGGGTGCAACCGTAAGTGCATTTCTGCGCCCGATAACGGAAGGCCAGTGGTGGTCTGTCGATGAACCCGGAGACGGACACCATCCGGCTGCTTCACTCGCGGCACAAAATTTTGTAGGGCCTTCCAGCTATTTTCTTGAAGATGCTTCTTTCCTGGCTGTACGAAATATCAACTTTGGATACTCAATGCCATCCTCGGTATTGCAGCCACTTGGCGTACGGGATTTGCGATTGTATATGTCGGTAAGCAATCCGTTCATGTTCACCCGGAGCGATTTCCATGGATATAACCCGGAAGGATATACCACAGCGGGAATCAGCGGAATTGGCAGTATGCCCGGTCTAAATGCAGGTTCAGAACCTATCAACCGAACCATTGCGTTCGGTATCAACATGAACTTCTAAATCAAATTCTTAAACGTTTAACCGGACAAGCCATGAAAAAGAGCATATTTATTACATTGATTGTACTGATGATGAGCGGCATTATCGCGTGCCACGACAGTGTTACGAACCTTACACCGGAATCGGTTTTGACCGAGGCCAATTTTTTCCAGAGCAGTGAAGATATGGAGCAGGCAGTTATCGGGGTTTACGCCAATTATCAGGTTCGTTACTCCCGGTTCTGGACCATTTTTGAAATGCCCACAGAATCGATTCACATGTCTGCCTACACTTCTCCGGCAGATAACTCAATTAACCAAATTGCATTCAATCCGCAGACTGATATTTACCGGAATTTTTGGCAGGCCAGTTATCAGGGTATCTTCCGGGCAAATTCTGTTCTGCATCATATCGATACACCTGATGATCTTGTTCCGGCCCGCCGAACCCAATTGGAGGCAGAAACGCGATTTATGCGAGCCCTGATCTATTTTGATCTGGTGCGTGCATTCGGAGGTGTCCCCGATGTTACAAGCCTACTTACCATAGAAGAAGCGCGTGATAAACCGAGAGCAAGTAAAGAGAGGATCTATGAAATTATCATAGATGATCTTGAGTTTGCACTCAGTAACCTTCCGCAAAAAGGTCAGATTGAAACCGGGAGAGCAACCATAGGTGCTGCTGCCGCACTGTTAGGAAAAGTGCATATATATCTGGAAGATTATGGCGCTGCCCTTACCTACCTCAACCAGGTGGAGCAGATGGACTACACACTGCTGAATGATTTTTCTCATATCTATTCTCTGGATCATGAAGATCATGATGAGGGAATTTTTGTGATGAAATATCTTCAGAATGATGCAGGCCATCCTCTCTCATCCGATTTTATTCCTTACTTTGGTATGGAAGGAGTCAGTGATACAGGAAATGAAGGGGCCGATCTTGGATGGGGTCTTCACAAGATGTTTGATGATGAAGATTCCAGAAAAGATGCCACAATTACCGAATATTGGCGTGCACCGGGAAGCAGCGATGAGCCGGAGTACAGGCCCTTCATCAGTAAATTTGCAGTACCACACCAGGGGCGGGTATTCCACGGGTCAGGACTCGACCTGCCGGTCCTGCGATTCGCTGATGTAATTTTGCTGAAATCGGAAGCACTCTATTTTCAGGGTGACCAGAGCGGTGCATTGGATTATCTTAACATGATACGCGAGCGGGCGTACGGAAATTCAGACCATAATTATGAACTGTCTGATATCGCCTCTGAGAGCGATTATATTGATGTACTGCTCCTGGAACGAAAGCTTGAATTTGCACTGGAAAATGAGCGGTGGTTCGACCTTGTAAGAACCGGAAGATTTATCGATGAGCTTTCGCAGATTGAAAGAACTCCGACTTTAACAGTTGATCTGAATGTTCAGCCGCATCACGCCCTGTTCCCGATACCTCAGCATGAGATCAATCAGACTGAAGGAGTACTGGAGCAAAATCCCGGATACTGATGAAATGCAAATAAATAAGCAAGCCGTTATTAAACCACACAATCTACTATGGATGACAAAACAACATATTACTCAAGACGACAGTTTTTGAAAAAAAACAGCATTCTTGGTGCGGGTGCATTCATGTCGGCGGGACTGGCGCCAACACTGTTAAAAGGGTTTGCCGGCAGTTCGGATACACCGGCAATATTAAACGGATCTGCAGTTCGTACAGCAGGATGGCCGGAGTGGCCACAATGGCGCCCGGAGCATGATGAAGAACGCTTTCTGGATGTGGTTCGCAGCGGCGTGTGGTCGCGTGCAGGAACGGTAACGGAGTTTGAAGAAACCTGGGCAGAAACCGTCGGGGCAAAACGTTGCCTTACCACTGTTAATGGGACAAATGCGCTAATCTGTTCTCTCGCCAACCTGGACATCGGCGGGGGTGATGAGGTGATTATCCCCCCTTACACCTTCATCGCCTGCCCCCAGGCCGTTCTGATGAATGGTGCTATTCCCATTTTTGTGGATACAGATCCCGAAACATTTCAAATTGATGTGAATAAAATTGAAGATCAGATTACCGAACGGACCAAAGCGATCATGCCTGTGCATATTGGCGGCAATCCTGCTGATATGATTCGCATCATGGAGATCGCTGAAAAGCATGATCTATATGTGGTCGAGGATGCGTGCCAGGCTTGGCTGGGTGAAATTAACAACAAACAGGTAGGTACGTTTGGGGATGCGGGCTGCTACAGTTTTCAGAACAGTAAAAACCTGCCGATTGGTGAAGGGGGGGCTATTGTAAGTGATAACGATGAGTTCATGGACAAGTGCTATTCCTATCACAACTTTGGCAATCCATACGGATCGGTAACCGGAGAACCCGGTTCAGGCACACTCAGGCTGGGTACAAAGCTCCGGCTTACAGAATATCAGGCTGCTATTGGGCTGGCTATGCTCAAACGGTTTGAAGAAGAGACACAACTTCGTAACGAAAATGCGCAGTATCTGACAGAACAGCTTGAACAGATTCCAGGCATCATTCCACATAAATTGTACGATCATGTGACCCGGTCGGCCTACCACCTCTATCTGTTCCGGTTCAAAAAGGAGGAATTTGAAGGGCTCAACAAACATCAATTTCGACAGGCGCTTGTTGCCGAAGGAATACCTGTATCACCCGGATACGGGAAGCTGAATAAAATGCCCTATCTGAATGATGCATTTCATTCGAAGAATTTTAAGCAGATGTATCCTGAAGAGATGCTGGACATCGATTTGTACAATGAAAGAAATCATTGCCCCGAAAATGACCGGCTTTGCGATGAAGAAGCGATGTGGTTTACTCAGAATATTCTCATTAGCAAAAGATCAGATCTGGATGAGATTGTCGAATCGATCAGTAAAATTCAAAAACATGCAGGAGAGATCAAAAAACATCTGGAAGCCTGATTTCTCTATTTCCGGACTATGTTGTTCGAATGGCCGCCCCGTTTATCCAGAAATTCTTTGTATAACGGTAAATCTTTTACAGATCGCACTATATGAAAAAGAAGCATTATTCGAGACGTGAATTTATAAGGCAAAATACACTGGCGGGAGCGGGTGCGTTTCTTTCGATGGGGCTCGGATCCGCATTGTACAATGAAAAACAGGATTTTCGGGATTCGTCGAATGGTGATTTACCGCTTTATTTTGATGCCTTCACACTAATCGGCCATCGACAGAATAAACATCAGGCCGAACAGTGGAGTTTATCTCACCTTCTTGAGGAGTTGGATCACTGCTCCATATCGGGCGCACTGGTTGCTCATACGCTCTCTGCTCTGTACGATCCGATGTACATAAACCTGGAGCTGAGTGAAAAGCTGCAAAGCTATCCCCACTTGTTTGCGATCTGGAATGTAATGCCACATCATTCGGGAGAATTCCCTCCGCCTGAAAAGCTTGGGGAATTGATGAAAGAGAATGATGTACGGGCTGTAACTCTGAATCCCGGAATCAACAGCTGGAACTGGCGGGCCGATCAGAGTGAAGAACTGATAGGATGGCTCAGTGAAGAGAAGATTCTTTCAATCTTAACAGCTCCGGCCGTGGGAGGCTGGGATGCACTCGGTCAGTTTCTCGATCGCTATCCCGAACTGCCGGTATTGCTCCGGAATGCCGCCTGGAGTGAACAGCGCCAGGTGCTCCCGCTGCTCGAGAAGCACGGTAATCTGCATTTGACGTTCAATCGGTTTCAGATCAATGAAGGCCCGGAAGACCTGTTGGAACGCGGTTTTGGGGATCAGCTTATTTTTTCTTCCCATGCCCCGGAGATGTCTGCAGGCGCTCACAGAATGTATATCGACTATGCTGAGATATTCGAAGAAGATAAAGCTAAAATTGCGAGTGGAAACTTGATTCGTCTTCTCCACGGCCAGGAACCTCCTGTTACACGTATCAACGAGAATGAAGATGAATTAATGGCAAAAGCAAGGCGAGGAACACCCCTTCAAAGCCCGATACTTGACATGCATATGCATATTCTTCATGAAGGACTGCACGGAGCGGGTGCCCACTACAGAATGGTAAACGGCGGGCCAAAAGGTGTGTTTAATATGATGAACCGCCTCTCCGAAAAGCCAGGCGGCGGGATTATGAGCTGGATTGGTGTTGTAAGCGGAGATGCTCACGCAGGCAATGAAAGTGTCATTAAAGCGCTTGATGCCGCCCCGCAGGGGTATTGGGGGCTGGGTACATTCGACCCGAGCCATTATTCACAGGACGAACTCAGCCGAATGATTGCAGAATTTTATTCCGATCAGCGGATGATTGGGATGAAACCATATCCGCATTACGGTATCCAGTACCATCATCACTCCTATGATGTGTGGTGGGAGTATGGAAATGAACATCAGCTTTACGCGCTGGTTCACCGTTCAAGAGGAGACGGACTGGAAGTGGAAGTGCTCGCGGAAAAATATCCAAATGTTCGGTGGCTGATTGCCCATGCAGGGGGAAGTTATGAGTGGGCCGATATCGCCATTGAAGCGATGAACAAATTTTCGAACGTATATGCCGAGCTTACATTTACATCAGTTCCGCTCGGTATTATTGAATATCTGGCAGAGTATGCCAGTGAAGACCGGATTGTTTACGGTTCCGATCTGCCAATGCGCGATCCGCGTCAGCAGCTTGGCTGGGTTATTTATTCACGGCTTCCGTTAGCAGCGAAAAAGAAGGTGCTTGCTCAAAACGCACTGGATGTAATTCAGCCATGCCTGGATAGATTGCCAGCATATAATCATCCTGTTTTTCTCTGAGAGAGATAAACCGCATGAACAATTAAATACAACTGAAATGAACCGCCGCCGTTTTATTAAAGATACTGTGCTTTTGGCTGCATTGGCTACACCTTTTCAGCCATGGAAGGGGATCCATTCGGATGAAAAGACTATCTCTTCTATTGACGGCACTCTTTCAGCAGACCAGGGTCTGATTGATACCAATATCCATCTCTTCCCATATCCATTCCGTGAGTTGAAATTTGGAAATACTAACAACCTTCTTACCAAACTGAAAAAGCACAACGTGACTGAAGCTTGGGCCGGTAGTTTTTATTCCCTTTTTCACAAAAATATCGATCACATTAACTCATTACTGGCAGAGGAATGCCGGACAAAAGGGGAGGGTATGCTGATCCCATTCGGAACGGTGAACCCTGTTTTTCCGGACTGGGAGGAAGATCTGAGACGCTGCCATGAGCGATACGAAATGCCGGGAATCAGGCTATATCCCGGGTATCATGGATATACGCTTGATAATGACCATTTTGTATGTCTTTTACAGGAAGCATCTGCACGAAATTTGTTGATACAAATTGCAATCGACATACAGGATGAGCGGATGCAGCATCCGAGGGTTGATGTGGAAGCCGTGGATGTTACCCCGCTTGCCGATCTTTTAAAAGATCTGCCGAGCGCCCGGGTTCAGCTTGTCAACCCGTTTCGTCATGTTCGCGGTGAACGTTTGAAGTCGATGATTGAGGAAACAGACGTTCGGTTTGAGATCTCAAATCTGGACAATACTGCCGCGATCGAGCTGATCTTGAAAGGAGAGCATCCGTATGTAAGCGGTGTCCCGTTCCCGGCTGAGAGGCTCCTTTTTGGTTCTCACATGCCATATTTCCCGCTTGAAAACGGGCTATTCAAATTTATGGAATCTGCCTTGTCACAGGATGAAGCGGAAGCCATTATGTACCGAAATGCATCGGAGTTCAAAGAATATACCTAAAAAACTGCCTTGAAATGAACGCCCTTTACTTATGAACAAGAGCTTCGCATTTAATCCCGGAAAATTCGGCCTTCCTACCCGCGAAGAACTTGTGGAGCTTCGGATTTGGGACCTCCACTATCACGGAATAAACAATCACGAAACAGTGATGAAGTATGTGAACCGGATGGGTGTCGAGCGGGTGTTTTCACTGGATATCGGACGTTTGTGGGGGGATTCTCCCGAAGCTGAAATTGTCAGTGAACGAGACCGGAAACTGCTTAGGGAAAACAAGGATCATCTTGCAGGTTTGATACGTATCGATCCCTCACGGGTTGATGAAAGCTTGGAAAGAATGCGGGAATGGATTCAGAATGGACCGGCAATCGGGATCAAATACGCAAACCGAAACCAGGAAGACATCAACTGCAGCCATCCCAATAACGACCCAATTATAGAACTGGCCGATCAGTTGGGTGCAGTAATTTATATTCACACCTGGATTCTGGTGGGCGGGGAGCCAAGGAGGATTGACGGAGGAATGAAAACCGGCGAATCCACACCCATGGATGTGGCAGAGCTTGCGAGGCGATTCCCGGATGTAATTCTGATTTGCGGGCACCAGGGAGGTGATTGGGAGCCGGGAATTCGGGCAATCCGTGCATTTGAGAATGTGTTTCTTGAATTCAGCGGGGGAGATCCGGAGTCAGGTGCCGTTGATTTTGCCGTTCAGGAAATGGGTGTAAACCGACTTGTTTGGGGTGGACACCTGCCGTCCCGAAGTTATGCAAACGAACTTTCAAAAGTGTTTGATGCCGACCTGAATCATGAAGAACGGAAAAAAATATTTGGCTCGAACCTCAGGCAAATTGCAGTTCCGATCATGCGGAAAAAAGGTTATGATGTATAAATTTGCTAGTGTTGTGTCAAGAATAGAGTTTCGCAAGAAAACCGTCCCGAAGCGTCGGGATTTCTTTGTCACCAATGTCAGTAAGAATGGAATTATGCAGCCTTTTTGAAGAAAAAACATTGCGGGTTTTCCCGTCATTTGATCGTTGACTTGACACTAGTATACGGGAAATCATGGACAGAAAGTTCCGCATTTTAAAAAATCATTAACAAACTGTTTCAACCTGATATGAAAATCTCACCTGAATCCGGCATAATCTTCACTGTAATCACAACTCTGCTCTTGCTTGTTCTGAATACTGGCAGTTACAGTAATCCGGAGCCTTCTGCAGAATGGAAGGCTGGTGTGGCAAAATCAGTGATTACTCCGGAGAAGCAGATGTGGATGGCTGGTTATGGTTTCAGGGACCGGCCTTCAGATGGCACACTCCACGATCTCTGGGCCAAGGTGCTGGTGATTGAAGATACCGAAGGCCACAGGGCCGTATTAGTTACTACGGATATCCTGGGTTTCCCAACTGACGTCTCAAATCGGATCCGCGACCGGATTGAGCAGGATTACGGCCTCGGCAGGTCTCAGGTTTTGCTCAATAGCTCGCACACACATACAGGGCCTGTATTGAAGAATGCACTGGTTGATATTTACCCGATGGATTCAGATCAGTTAAAACTTGTTGAAAAGTACACGGCACAACTTGAAGACCAGATTGTAAGACTTGTTGGCAGTGCCGTTGAAAAAATGGAACCGGCAACTATATTTGCTGAAAATGGAGTCACCCGGTTCCAGGTAAACCGACGAAATAACGATGCGGCTACTCTTCACAGACAAACAGAACTGAGCGGGCCAAATGATTACGCTGTTCCTGTGATAAAAGTTGTTAACGCTTCAGGAGAGATCATGGCCATTGCTTTTGGGTATGCGTGTCATCCGACGGTTCTGAATCATTACAAATGGTCGGGCGACTATCCGGGATTTGCACAGATTGAGCTGGAAAAAGCCTATCCTGATGCTTTAGCACTCTTTTTCCAGGGTGCCGGAGCCGATCAAAATCCCCTTCCGAGACAAACCATAGAACTTGCCGAACAATATGGACGTTCCCTTTCTGCCGCAGTCAAAAGAGTGTTGAATGAAGATATGAGAAAACTGGAACCAACACTTTCCACAGCGTACACCGAAGTTGACCTGGCATTGACTGGTCATCCTTCACAAGAGGAGCTGCTGGAAATGATCCAGGAGCGTTCAGGTTATCAGCAGCGGTGGGCGGAACGATATTACGATAAAGTGGAAGGGGGCAAACCTATCAAAACGGAGTATCCGTTTCCGTTGCAGGTGTGGAAACTGGGAGATCAGGTCGTGTTTGGCCTGGGTGGCGAGCTGGTTGTTGAATATTCTATTCGGCTGAAACGTATTTTCGGGCAGGACATTTTTGTACTGGGATATTCCAACGATGTGATGGGCTACATTCCTTCGGAGAAAATATTGATGGAAGGTGGTTATGAAGGAGATTTTTCTCAGATGGTTTACGGCCTTCCCTCCAAATGGACCCCGGATATTGAATCTGTCATTATTCATGAGCTGATTCAATTGGCAGAGGAAGCAGGTATACCTTTTTACAACTATTAGAATCGTGTTTACAATCAAAAGGAAATGTTTAGAATAAGTAAGAAATTCGCAGAATATTTAAGAATCGGCATTATAGTTATATCCTTTTTTGCGGTGTTGATAGCAGGATGCGCTAAGCCGGAACCGTATCCGATTAACGAGGATGATTACCGCTCCTGGACTTCTTATATGGGAGACAAGGCCCGCACTCATTATTCATCGTTGAATCAGATTAACGTGGATAATGTGCAGGATCTTGAAGTGGCATGGACGTTTTCAACAAATGATGCCATACCTGAAGCCAATACGGAAATCCAGAACAACCCGCTGATTATTGATGGGATTCTTTATGCCACGTCGCCTCAGCTAAAATTATTTGCCCTGAACGCCGGTACCGGTGAAAAAATCTGGATGTTTGATCCGTTCGAAGGGGAGTCGCCAAGGGCGCGGAATCGCAACCGGGGAATCAACTACTGGACCGACGGAAATGAGCAGAGGCTATTCTACGTGGTCGGTTCGAGGCTCTATTCGGTGGATATCAAAACCGGACAGGCAGCAGAAGGTTTCGGCGAGAATGGCTCGGTTAATTTTGCCCTGGGTTTGGACAGGGATGAGCTCAACATTGAAATAACAGCTACTTCTCCCGGAGTTATTCACAACGATCTGTTGATTCAGGGTTCCACGGTATTTAACCGAGCACCCGGCCATATACGGGCGTTCAATGTACGCACGGGAGTGATCGAATGGGTGTTTCGTACGATTCCACATCCCGGGGAGTATGGCTACGAAACCTGGCCGCCCGATGCATGGACGCATGTTGGGAATGCAAACAGTTGGGCAGGAATGACGCTGGATGAAGAGCGCGGGATAGTGTACGTGCCCACGGCCTCTCCGGGACATGATTTTTACGGCGGAGAGCGATTGGGGAAAAATCTGTTCGGCACTTCGCTGATCGCTCTGGATGCTTCCACCGGAGAGAGGATCTGGCACTTCCAGTTTGTCCGCCACGATATCTGGGACCGGGACCTTCCGGCGCCTCCCAACCTGGTTACTATTCGCAGGAATAACCAGTTCATCGATGCCGTGGTCCAGGTGACAAAATCGGGGCATTTATTTATTTTTGATCGCGAAACCGGTGAGCCGCTTTATCCGATCGAAGAGATCGAAGCCCCCCCGTCCGATGTTCCGGGTGAAGAGGCCTGGCCCACTCAGCCGCTGCCGGTAAAACCGGAACCTTTTTCAAGGCAGGGAATGACTGAGGACGATATTACAGAATTGACACCCGAATCTCACGAAGCTGTGATGGAGCGGTTTCGTGAAATACGAACCGGTCATCTTTTCGATCCGCCAAGCAAAGAAGGAACGTTAATCTTCCCCGGTTTTGACGGCGGAGCTGAATGGGGTGGAGCGGCTGTAAACCCGGCAACGGGCGTTCTTTATATCAATGCGAATGAAATGCCCTGGATTGTAACGTTAGTGGAAACCGGCAGAGGTGATGGCAGCCCGGTTTCCACTGTTGCCAGCATATATGCGCTGAACTGTGCAAGCTGCCACGGCGCCGGCCTGTCAGGACAACCACAGGGGGATTACCCTTCGCTGCTGGATATTGAAGAGAGGATGAGTGATGATGAAATTCGGGATGTTATCGTAAGCGGTAGCGGCGTGATGCCTCCGTTCGGCCACCTTTCCGATGATGAAGTTGAATCTCTGGTTGGTTATCTGAAAGGTGTAGAATCGGAAACCGGGGAAGTGGTTGATCTTGCTGAAACGATTGAGCAGCGCAATCATGTACCCTATACCCATACCGGTTATAACCGATTTCTGGACCCGGAAGGATATCCTGCAGTGAAACCGCCCTGGGGAACGCTTAATGCCATCGATTTGAATACAGGGGAATACCTTTGGAGGGTTCCTTTGGGTGAATTCAGTGATCTGACGGAGCGAGGTATTCCCCAAACCGGCACTGAAAATTACGGAGGGCCTGTCGTTACGGCCGGCGGGTTGCTCTTTATCGGGGCCACACAAGATGAAAAATTTCGCGCTTTTGACAAGAAAACCGGAAAAGTATTGTGGGAAGCAAAACTTCCTGCAGGCGGTTATGCAACACCGTCAACCTATGAAGTGAATGGAAAACAATATGTTGTGATTGCAGCCGGTGGCGGGAAAATGGGCACCCCCTCAGGGGATACATTCGTAGCCTTCTCTTTACCAGAGTAAAGGCAGTGTTTTTCCGCTGAAACGCAGAGAAGCTCATCTTTTTCCAGCATAAGCGAAATCTCCTGAGGGCAGACTGTTAAAGACGACTTTCCCATCTGGAGGCTGGGAAGTATCGAGACTTAACAAAATAACTCAGTGCCCAGGATTCTGTTGAATACCCACGCCTGTGGTGACGAAAAAAACAGACTGTAAGAGATTATATATCAGAAGCTTACTATTCTATCATATTGTTTTCTCTGAGGTCTCCGGGTTAGTCTGCATCGGTAAGTTCGCGCCAGGCCGCATCAATATTTCGGGGGAGCGAGAGAAAATCACTGGGGCTTTCATGATCCGGGAATGTTTCAAAATACCGGATTCTCCTCAGCTCTTCACGGTTTTTGCCTTCCAGAATTCCCCGTTGAGTATATTCCAGCAGATGAGAAAGAAAATCGCGCATGTACAGCAGGTCTGCCCGCAATCCGGTTACGCCGAATTCCGGATTTCCGTGTCCAAAAATAAAGAGTGTTTCAGCATCGGCTTCAGAATAAACGGTTTCAAGAAGATCAATCCATCCGGTAATGAGGGCGCCGCCGTCACGGTCGATGAAAGGGTAACGCCGGTTAAAAATCAAGTCGCCCGTATGCACGATATTCGCATTCCGGAACCAGATCACCGAATCTCCTTTGGTGTGAGCAGGCCCATAATATTTTGCATGGATGGTTTCGTTCCCCAAATCAAGTTCATATTCTCGGTCAAAAACCGTTTTGGCATAAGCTTGATTATTTTCGGTTTCATTAGCACGAGCGGACCGTTCCTGGAGCATGGGTACATTTGTGTGGGCGATGATGTGGTATCCTTTCCTTTCAAACACCTGGTTACCTCCGGTATGGTCACCGTGATGGTGGGTGTTGAACAGAAATTTTTCCGGGCCGGCTCCGAAACTCCGGATTCCGCTTACAAATTCACCAGCCGGATCGGGAAATTGTGAGTCGATGGCTGCGATCGCATCATCGTTTACAAACCAACCGATGGTTCCTCCCTGCATGGAAAACTTACCCACACCGTTTCTCAGCTCGGTAAATGGTGACGGTTCACCATGTTTCATCGCAGAGGCAAATATTGCCCAGCCAGAGATCCAAGCGACATGTTTCAGAAAATCAGAGCGGTTCATATGCAGCAGGCTTTATTCAAGTTGATGATCATCCCGGATCAGCAGCAGGATGGCAGCGTGTGGGATGATCAGATATTTTTCATTTTCAAATTCAATTTCATGTGCCCTGCTTTTCAGGAATATGGCCAGATCACCCTCTCTTGCCTGCATTCCAATATATTTTGGCTCGGCTTTGTTATCTTTCCAGGGTTCGTCAATCTCTTGTGAAGGTATTGGATAGCCGGGCCCGGTCTTGATAATATACCCGCTTTGAATCTCCTCCTTTTCCTTAACTGTGGCGGGCAGCACCAGCCCGCTCTTGGTGTGCGTTTCCATCTCTCTTGGCTTTATGAGAACACGGTCGCCCACAATGATAAATTTGTCAACGGAGTTGAGATATTCCTGTATCATATGAAAACAGATTGCTTTAAAAGTCACATTTCAATTTGATAGAATATAACCATTTTGGGCTATTTATATCGTTTGATGCAAAGGACAGTGTGGTGAAAATTTAATGCAGCATTTCTGTGGGATGTTCATTCTTGGCATTTTTGGTCTGGGTATCTTCCACGGTACTCAGGAACGGGGCAATAACCAAAAGCAGAACAAGGAGTAACAGGCCAATAATTCCAAATATTTTTGCTTTGGAAGACTGATTTTCTAATCATTGTTACAATTGATTTTTGGAAATCAAAACAACCCGGTTTATTATCTGACAAAAACACTGAGCCAAACAGAAAATGAAATTTACTCTTTTTGTAAAATCAATTAAACTTTTTACAGTTATTATGACATTTCTGACTAATGATCCGCTTTTTGCTCAAACAGATCGTGAAACCGGAGAACCGTTTGCCACCCGATCAGAAGTTATCGCCCAGCGCGGAATGGTGGCTACAAGTCAGCCGCTGGCCACTCAGGTCGGGCTTGAAGTTCTTCGCCGGGGAGGGAACGCTATTGATGCCGCGATAGCCGCTAATGCCGCTGTGGGCCTGATGGAACCAACCGGAAACGGGATCGGGGGAGACCTGTTCGCTTTGATCTGGCATGCAGAGAGCGGAGAGCTTTACGCATTAAATGCAAGTGGACGATCACCAATGAACCTTTCCTACGATGAACTCATGGAAATTCTGGATGACCAAGGTGATGATTCTATCCCGCCATATGATCTGCTCTCGGTATCCGTTCCGGGTGCAGTGGACGGTTGGTTTGAAATGCATGATAGGTTCGGTTCCGCCCCGATGGAAAAGATTCTGGCTGAACCGATCTACTATGCAGATGATGGATTCCCCGTAAGCGAGGCTATTGCCGCATCCTGGCAGCGGAGTGTGCCGATGTTGAAAGATCAGCCCGGAGCATTTGAAGAGACGTTTACCATCGACGGGCGAGGGCCGGAAAAAGGAGAGGTGTTCAGAAATCCAGACCTTGGCAATACGTTTCGTCTTCTGGCCGAACAAGGACGGGATGCGTTTTATCGTGGTGAAATTGCCGAAAAAATCGATGTATGGATGCGTGATAACAACGGCTACCTCCGTTTCGAAGATTTTGAAAATCACACTTCCGAGTGGATTGATCCGGTTACTGTTAACTACAGGGGGTATGATATATACCAGATTGGCGGCAATAATCAGGGTAAGGCCGTTCTTCAGATGTTGAATATTCTGGAAGGATTCGATCTGGCCGAAAAGGGTTTTGCCACCGAAGAAACCCTGCACCTGATGGTGGAAGCCAAAAAGCTGGCCTATGAAGACCGGGCCAAACACTATGCAGATCCCGATTTTTACGACATTCCGATGGATCATCTCCTGTCGAAAGAGTATGCCGCCGAACGCCGGGAATTGATCGGTGAACGGGCAATGAATGATCTTTCCTCCGGGGTGGAAGTAATGGAAGAGGGTGATACCATCTATCTGACCACTGCAGATTCCGAAGGGAATATGGTGTCATTGATTCAGAGCAATTTTCGCGGAATGGGTACCGGGTTTGTGGTTCCGGGCACGGGATTTAGTTTTCAGAATCGCGGTGAGCTTTTTTCACTTGACCCGGACCACCCGAATGTGTATGCTCCCGGCAAAAGACCGTTTCACACCATCATACCCGGTTTTGTGATGAAAGACGGTAAACCATGGTTCAGCTTTGGGAATATGGGAGGAGCATATCAGCCGGTGGGCCATTTGAGCATTCTTACCAATGTTATTGACTTCGGAATGAACATCCAGGAAGCGGGGGACGCTATTCGTTGGATGCACAACGGATCAACGGAACCGACCGATGACCTGGATTCAAGTCTCGAAAGTACCGGAACCTTACATCTTGAATCTTCAATCGACTATGAAGTGGTACGCGCCTTGCGAAGCCGGGGCCACATCGTGCGCATCGGTGAAAGCTTTTTCGGGCGCTACCAGGGTATTCTGAAAGATCATGAAAAAGGAGTCTACTTCGGAGCGTCTGAATCACGAGTGGACGGACAGGCTGCGGGTTACTGACCCGCCACATGGTACGGACTCCAGATTTATCGTTTCAGCGATGGTATCAAATTTCGATCTCTTGTCAGACAGAGGCCGCAACTAATCACCTTAAAAATAAAAATATCTGTTTATGATGGAACACGGTCCCCGGATCAATTCTCCTGAAGAAATCTCCGCCCGGTTTGCCGAAGCCTGGAACGAACGGGATGCCGGGAAACTTGCCGCTCTGTTTGATGAGGATGCCGACTTTGTGAATGTAGTCGGAATCTGGTGGGACAGCCGTGAAGATATCCGCAAAGCTCATGATTATGGGCTGCGTGTGATATTCAATGACTCCGAATTAAAGGTTACCAAAACGAAGGTGAAATTTCTTTCCGATACCATCGCAACCGTACATGCTCGTATGAGGCTGAAGGGACAGGCACCAATCGATAACATTACACCCGGGATGCGTTTCAATATCTTCACTTTTGTTGTACACCATACGGAAAACGGATGGAGCTGTGCAGCAGCGCAGAATACAGATATCGTTCCGGGGAAAGAAACGAACCTCGCAGAAGGAGGAGAGATAAAGGCAGCGGATTACAGGAAATCAAGCTGACAGCAACCGCTGAATCTGTCAGAGTTCTTCCCAATAGAACTGTTTTAAAAAAGGTAAATTCATGAGTCCCTATTGCCGTCTGTATCACTTTTTATTGTTTTACCAATACTGATTTTGAGCCGGCCTTAACTTTCAATACCCAAAATGGGGCTGTCTTTAAATTTGAATTGTACATTTATCGACATTTTTTAAATTCCTGTTTTATGTAGTAAACACGGTTTTCTCACCAGGAGATTTTTTCCTCAGTAAAGCCCTGCTACACTAAAACTTTGCAGGGCAGGTGAAGAACATTAGACACTTGCCAATTCATTCATAAAAACAGAAAAGTAATAGTAATACAATAACGCTTTGAAAAAGGGGATTTAATGCCGGGAAAGTATCACAAAAATGAGATGGGGCAACAACGAAAACCTGAATCTCATGATGCGTACGAGCCAGGCCTGATCGCAGAAAAGGTTCTCAGTGTGGGTGTCAAGAAAGTGCGGTATCCCATCTACAAGACATTGATTCTCGGAATTATGGGTGGTGGATTTATTTCAATGGGGGCACTTTTTGAGCTGTATATGTATGCTGATCCATTTATTGAAACGAGCACAGGCGCTGTTTTGGGCCCGCTTTTTTATGCCCTGGGCTATGTGCTGGCATTTATCAGCGGGGCGCAAATTTTTACCACCAATAACCTGGCAGTAATGGGTGCTGCAACAGGTAAAATTTCTTTGCTGGAGTTAACCAAAAACTGGACAATTGTTCTTGTTGCAAATATTATTGGCGCGGCCACTATAGTGGTGCTGTTTTACTTTTCTGGTTTGATTTATCAGTTTGATTTTGGCCTGATTGATGTAGCAAAAACTCTGACTTCTCAAAAGTTGCATTTTACACCGGTTCAGACCATTATCATTGGAATATTTGGCAACATTATGATCTGTGCCGGTTTGTGGCTGGCAATGAGCGGAAAATCTCTTATCGATCAATTTGTAGCCCTTTACCTGCCGGTTGCCGCTGTACCTGCAATGAATTTCCAGCACAGTACCGGTAATATGTTCCAGTTTTTTCTTGCCCTGATCACCGAAACTGAAACAGTAGATCTTGAATTGCCTTCCGAGGTTACTTTCTGGGCAGTTACCAGCAATCTTGTGTATGTATCATTAGGAAATATTATAGGCGGTGGAATTTTTATAGCTCTTATCTACTACTTTGTATTCATCAGGGAAACACGATTCGACAAACGCAGTGAGGAAGGTTCTGATTAGCCAGTATTCCTCCCGACAAACTTGTATGGGACAGGCGTGAAACGAAATACGGGTTTAAACTTCGAGGATCAGGATAGCTTCGTTAGCCCGCATTTCTCACACTAAAATTATTTGAAAACGATATGCATCTAATTGTTATCAACTTATAATTCAATATAAACTTTTTTTAAAAAACACCCTGTCAAACGCTGCGAAATTTAACCGTGAGCTGCGTTGTCCCAAAAATGGT
>SL_3KL_010_SEDDRAFT_10001666_pt1 | contig 20288 bp, 14 predicted proteins | sample SodLakKL_010_SED_2_FD_10381 | JGI IMG/M metagenome (IMG submission 10381) | reverse complement strand
CTTCTTTGCTGAGGCTCCCGACCTAAACCCTGCACGAAAATTGATCAAGGGTGTTGTTTGTGGGGTTCGAGTCGAAGATATCGAAGAGCCAACCATGCAGGAAATTCGCTATTTGGACAAGTTGATCGATGAGTTAGCCAGAGGGAAAGCGATGGAGAAGATTTTGCGGGGGTAATATACCTCTCTATGCTATCAGATCTTATAAAGCTCTCCTGCACAACATTTACTTTTCCCACCCGGTGTCGAAGTTTTACAAAAGCAGAACTCTTTCAACAAAGGGGTAATTACATTTCTTCATTTACTTGATTTCTTCAAATGTAATTATCCCAATGGAAATACCTTGCCGTAAAACTGTAACATTTTTCAAAAACAATCCTCTTTATAAATAGACAGTCTAAATTCAAAGCTTGAGAGTTTGGTCCGATTAGACTGTTAATAGAGAAGTATTTGGGGCCTTTTTTAAAGGCCCAAATTAGTATAGTAATTCCAAATTTGAGAGAAAGAAAATGAGAGGTAAAACCAGAATTGCATCCGCTTCAGAGATTCTACAGCAAAACATTGAAAACGTAGTTCAGGTGGGAGAATGGGCTCGTTTAATGGGATATGAATGCCCAAAAAAGTTTGCCCGGCAATTTTTACGACACTACTCTGTAAGGCCGCAAACATACCTAAAATACCTACGCCTGAAACACATTTCAACAGATCTGAGAAACGAAAATAGATCCAACTTTGAGGTAGCCCGTAAATACGGCATACCGGATGAAATAGCACTCAATAAATTCATCAACTATCATCTAAATTGTTCTCCTACCGACCTTAAAAGCATGCCTCAAAATCAATTAGAAGAAAGGGTCGAAAAATTAGGTAGTAATATTCGGTAGTGAAGTTAGGTAGTGAAAAATATCGTTTTTATATAAATAATAGTGAATCAAATAGGCTTGTAGTTGATACTGAAATGTACACGAAGGCCTGTAGACAAGAGAAACCAGTCAACCTGAGGCAGAAACATGTTAAAAACAGCAATGGAATTTTTGTCCGACACCCTTAAGTATGCGTTGGAACTGGATGAAAATGATATTTCTGTTGACAGCCTCCAGGTTTTACAGGAAGGAGGAATAGATGGAATTCTGCTTTCGCTTCTCAACATAGAAGAAGAATCTACACTGAAAAATTCTCCTCACCACTTCGTAAAGGAAAAAGATAATGGGGAGAAAGAGCTGCTCCATCAAATCCCTCCCCTCTCATTAAACCTCCGAGTGGTTTTTGCGTTTAATTGTGATAATTACATTAAATCTATAAGGAAGCTATCCCGAACAGCTAACTACTTTCACCAAAATTCATGGTTCGCACCTGGAGAAACACAGGACATTATCCAGACAGGTCCACCCGGAAAGTTAATTATGGATATGGAGAGTCTTTCCCTCGAGCAGCTTAATCACATCTGGAGTATTTCGGGGGGTGTGCATTACCCGGCGCTTTTTTATAGGGTGAGACTTATAGAGCTCGAGCAGGAAGAAGCGGTTGAAGCTGAACACGTTGAAACTGTAAAAGTAAATCCCGATGAAGAGGAGCCAGTAAGCTTTTTATCACCTGCACACATGAAAAAACATCTTAAGGAAAAAAAGAAAAACGGAGATTAATATATGTCGAATTATAGAACACCCGGGGTATACATAGAAGAAATTCCTTCTTTCCCCCCATCCGTCGCACAGGTAGAGACCGCCATTCCCGCATTTATCGGTTATACAAAAAAAGGACCGGATGAGCCTACTCGAATCAGCTCGATGTTGCAATATCGAAAAGTATTTGGCGGGCCAAAATTGGAAATCGGGGAGTTTGAAATTGATGATGATACACTTAAACCCCCTAATATTCCAGCCACGCCTGAATACCGGCTTTACTATACCCTTGAAATGTTTTTCGCAAATGGCGGAGGGGACTGCTATATCATATCAGTAGGAGATTATGATGACGGAATAGATGAGTCCGATATGGAAGAGGGATTGAAACTGTTGGAAAAAGAGGAAGTACCTACCCTGATACTTTTACCGGATGCCTACGACGAACCATACGAGCTCTATAAGAAGGCCCTTGCTCAATGTGCTGATCGGAAAGACAGGTTTTTGATATGTGATGTAAATCACGTGGATGAAGATATAAATGCCATCTCTACATCTGCTGATGACTTCAGGGACGGAATCGGGTCAAACGACTTGCTGTTCGGTGCGGCCTATTATCCCAACTTGAAAACTACACTCACTCATCAGTACAGAGAAGATGAAATAGCAGTTGAGGTAGGAGATGTTGATATGACATTGCGCCATTCTGATGAAACCATCGAAGATGACGATGACATGAAAGAAAAGTCCCTGTATCACGCTGATAATGGAAACTACAGGGATAAGTACAACCTAATCAAAAAAGAGATCGACTCCGTGAAGTTGGTTCTTCCACCGAGTGGCGCAATCGCCGGTGTTTATGCACGGGTTGATAACTCAAGAGGCGTCTGGAAAGCCCCGGCCAATGTTTCCCTGAATCGTGTATCGGCGCCGGAGGTGAAAATCGATGATAATGACCAGGAAGATCTGAATGTAACCCAATCGGGCAAATCGATTAACGCCATTCGAAGCTTTAAAGGCAAAGGCGTGTTGGTTTGGGGCGCAAGAACACTGGCCGGAAACGACAATGAGTGGCGATATGTGTCTGTAAGGCGATTTTTCAATATGGTGGAGGAGTCTGCCAAAAATGCCTCCGAAAAATTTGTATTTGAACCGAACAATGCCGACACCTGGATGAAAGTGAAAGCAATGCTGGAAAATTTCCTAACAACACAATGGAGATCAGGTGCGCTGATGGGAGCCACGCCCGAAGAAGCCTTTTTTGTAAATGTGGGACTCGGCGAAACTATGTCTGCCGAACAAATACTCGAAGGACAAATGATTGTAGAAATCGGAATGGCTGTAGTCCGACCGGCTGAATTTATCATACTCCGGTTTTCTCACAAAATGATGGAGTCCTGAGCCGGCCGATTGAAAATGAAACAAAGAACGTAAACCAAGCATAATACTATGAACTACAGAACACCTGGTGTTTACATTGAAGAAATTTCCACATTGCCTGCATCGGTTGCGCAATCCGAAACTGCTATTCCGGCATTTATTGGATATACCCAAATCACAAAACAAACTGATGGCGAGTCATTGATTAACGAGCCGGTCAGAATAGGCTCGATGATGGACTATGAAAAAATCTTTGGCGGGCCTCCCCTGCAAGAATTTGAGGTAACCCTTGAAGAAGACGAGCCTCATAAGCCAGAAACTGTTGAGTTTAAGGATGAAGAATCTCCCTTCCTTATGCATCATGCCCTGAACATGTTTTTCGCCAACGGCGGCGGTTCCTGCTACATCGTTTCCACCGGTGGGTATGTTGATGATGATGATAATCCTCATGTCCCAGATTACGACGAATTAAAATATGGGCTTGATGCCATCATAAAAAACGATGAGATCACACTGGTAGTGATTCCTGAAGCAGGCAGCTTGTCACACAAGAATCAGCACGAACTTTATGAAGACGTTCTTTCTCACAACAAAGGGCAGGTTAACCGCTTTGGTATTTTCGACGTTAGAAAAGATGATGATGATGCCTCTGATTTTCGGGATGAAGTTAGCTCCGGCCCCATGGATAAAGCCGCAGCCTATTATCCCCACCTGAAAACCACGATTCGGTATCCATGGCAAAAAAACGGGGTACACTTTTCAGGTGGCCCTTTTGATGGTTTGAGCTGGCAGAAAGTTGATTCCGTATATCAAGTTCTTGAACTCAAAAAGCAGTTTAAAAGATTAGAAGAGAAGGTCGAAAAAAACAAACAGGAAAGTAAAGATGCCTTATCAGATGAAGTAAAATCGCTTTACAAAAGCGGGCTAAAACACTCACAAAATGCATTTCAAGTCATCAACGAGGCGGCTCTTCTAATTGAGGATGAGTCATTCGATGTTGATGGACCTGAAGACTTTCTTGACGAAGTGGATGACAAAGGTCTCTTCGACGACCTTAGTGAAGATGATAAGAAGTTGGATTTACTTAGTGATATTGCCGGAAATGATGGGAATAAAGGCAAAAGACAAGATGCTTTAGATGTTTTAGTACAAGCGCTTGGAAATGCTGAAGATGAGTTTGATGAAATCATCAATGAAATTACCCAATTATCCGGCAACGAGAAGGAGGAGATTGAAAATTACTACACCAGCGATTTTAACTCTGCCTTAAACACCCTTTTGGATGAGAAAAGACTCACCATGCCCCCTTCATCGGCGATCGCAGGAGTTTATGCCAAAGTAGATGCCGATCGCGGTGTCTGGAAAGCACCCGCCAACGTGAGCCTGAGTAGGGTAAGTGCCCCTTCCGTGAAACTTACCAAATCAGAAAACGACAGGCTGAATGTTGACACCCAAAACGGCAAGTCGATCAATGCCATCCGATCTTTTCCCGGCAAAGGCACTGTTGTTTGGGGTGCCCGTACCCTGGATGGCAGTAGCAATGAGTGGCGATACGTATCTGTCCGACGATTCTTCAATATGGTAGAGGACTCCGTAAAGAGTGCCTCGGGGCGCTTCGTGTTTGAGCCAAACGATGCGAACACCTGGGTAAAAGTAAAAGCAATGATTGAAAATTTTCTTACAACGCAATGGAGATCCGGCGCCCTGATGGGATCGAAGCCGGAGGAGGCCTTTTTTGTGCATGTTGGCCTTGATGAAACCATGGATGAGAAAGATGTACTGGAAGGGCGAATGATTATTGAGATAGGTATGGCTGTTGTTCGACCCGCTGAATTTATCATACTCCGGTTTTCTCATAAAATGATGGAGTCTTAAACCAAGATTTTCATACCCAACAAAATTTTTTAACCAGAAACAAAATCAACCATTATGAGCGACTATCCTCTTGTAAAATTTCATTTTTCGGTAGAATGGGGCGGAACCAAAATCGGCTTTACCGAGGTTTCCGGCCTGGACATCGACATCGAACCGATCGAATACCGCCACGGCGCCAGTCCTGAATACACCCCTACGAAAATGCCAGGACTAGTAAGTTACAGCAATATCACGCTGAGACGAGGCTCGTTTAAAGGGGACAACGAGTATTACGAATGGATGAACAGCGTGAGAATGAACAAAATTGAACGGCGTGATATTACCATAAGCCTACTCAATGAAGAGCACGATCCCATGGTGGTGTGGAAGATCAAAAATGCCTGGCCGGTTAAAATAGAATCCACCGACCTGGATGCCGACGGCAACGAAGCCGCAATCGAGACGCTTGAACTGGCACACGAAGGATTAACCATCGAGTACACCTGATGTCAGACAAATACCCGCCAGTCAGCTTTCATTACATCGTCTCCTTTAATGGAATAGGCGATAAAACGATCGATACGCAGTTTCAGTCGGTCTCCGGTTTATCAGTAGAGATGGACACGGAATCAATAAATGAGGGCGGTGAAAACCGTTTTGCCCACCAACTGCCTGGCCGTGCATCCTACACAGACCTTGTTTTAAAACGTGGTTTTGCAAAGGATTCCGATCTAATCGGATGGTTTCGTGACACATTCGAAAATATGATTATTAAGCCGGTTACCATCGATATCAGCCTCCTGAATGAAGAGCATGAGCCGCTTGTGTCCTGGAACATCGTTCACGCATGGCCAAAGAAGTGGAGCATGTCTGATCTGGATGCCGAACAAAATGCCATTGCAATCGAAACGCTTGAAATGCATTACCGCACGTTTTCGATCAGCAGCTAATGTATTGACTTTTTAACGATCAATTAATTATTGACAAAAATGCCCATTGAGATCAAAGAGTTGAACATCCGTGTAAATGTTGGTTGCAACGACAACGACTCCGGCCCGGATCCTGACGAACCGGAAAACGATCAATCCTCTTCAGCCGGAAATATTGATAGAGTAGTAGAACAGTGCGTAGAGCAGGTTCTTGAGGTAATAAGAAAGCAGGATCAGCGGTAATGAGTGAAAATTGTAACACCAATTATTATTCCACATGAGTGAAGTGCTAAAAATGACGATTATGGGATTTTCAGACCCGAAGTTTTCGGTAAAAGCATTAATACCCCCTTTTACCGCTCATGTTAACCCGGATTCTTACACACAATCCACTTCGATCTGCTACTCCGACGAGCAGGCACCGGGCACCAGTTCAGGTAGTGAAAAGCAAAGCCATACAAAATCCAGGGAAATGTCTTTTGAACTGCTTTTGGATCGTACCGGTGCCCTTGGGCATACCCAGCCCGGACCAATAGGGGTGGAAAAAGATATCAAACATTTTAAAACCCTCACTCTCGAGTACGACGGAAAAATCCACAAACCTCGCTACCTGGTACTGCTGTGGGGCACACTTATTTTTTACTGCCAATTAAAAAGCCTCAGTGTTGAATACAAAATGTTCAACAAAGACGGTATTCCCGTTCGTGCCGTGCTGAAAACCAAATTCAAAGAATTTATAGAGATAAAACTTCGCACAATTTTTGAACATAAAAGCTCACCGGATCTCACCCACGTGCGCACAGTGAAGGAAGGAGATACTCTGCCCATGCTGTCCCATGAAATTTACGGTGATTCCGGTTACTACATGGAAGTGGCACGAGTCAATAACATCGTCAATTTCAGAAATCTGGAGCCCGGGCGTGAAATAAAATTTCCACCTATTGAAAAGCTGGAGTCTGACTGATGATGAACGGAACTTTGAACCGCGATAAATCGACCGACCTCGTTACATTTGAACTGTTGGTGAATGGTGTACCGCTGCCCCAAACGGTAGAGGTTTTTTCTATCGATATCTGGAAAGAATTGAACCGGATTCCCCGCGCCAACATCGTAATCCTCGACGGTGATCCTGCGGAAGAACGCTTTAAGGTTAGTGAAGAAGACTGGTTTATTCCCGGTAACGAGATTGAAATCCTGGCAGGATATCATTCCGACAACCAGCGAGTGTTTGGTGGTATCGTTACGACCCACTCCATCAAGGTGCGACAAAACGGAGCAAACCGGCTTATCGTGGAGTGTTGCGANAAGGCGGTACAAATGACCACCCTGCCAAAAAGCCGTTATTTCTACGAAGTGAAAGAGAGTAACCTGTTTCGTGAAATAATTCAACAATATAATGGGTTGAAGGCTGATGTTGACGACACCGGTTATACTCATAATGAGTTGGTGCAGTACCAGTGTACAGATTGGGATTTCATACTTAACAGAGCAGATGTAAACGGCATGTTTTGTAGTGTTGACAGAGGTACAGTCGCCATAAAAAAACCTGATTTTACACAGAGCCCGGTCCATAAAGTCGTTTTCGGCAGAAACCTCTTTGAAATAGATGCCGGCATTGACGCATCCACACAACTTTCCGGTGTGAAGGGCACTTCATGGGATTTCTCAAAAACAGAGTCCTCCGGTATGGATGCTTCTTCTCAAAATCCGGCTTCACCCGGTAACATAGAAAATTCTGACCTTTCGGAAGTCTTAGATAACCGTGAATGGATATTACGAAGCGGCGGTAAAATTCCTGTTGAATTGATGCAGGCCTGGGTTAACGCAAAGCAGATGAAGCATGAACTTGCAAAGGTTCGCGGCCGGGTTAGAATTGAGGGTGCTGAACTCTCCCCCGGCAATATCATTTCACTTAAGGGGCTCGGAGACCGCTTTAATGGCAATGCATTTGTAAGTGGCGTAAAACATTCAATCGGCGGTGGCGAATGGATGACTGATATCCAGTATGGCTTATCCCCGGAGTGGTTTGCGGAACAGTATAAAATATCATCTCAGCCTGCATCGGGTCTGCATGCTTCTATCAGCGGCTTGCATGTGGGTTTGGTAACCCAGATTCAAGATGACCCTGATGGTGATGAACGAATTATGGTGCGGCTGCCAATCGTAGATGCCGACGATCAAGGGGTATGGGCACGACTCGCAACGACCGGTGCAGGCAATGGACGCGGTTTGGTGTTCAGGCCTGAAATTGGTGACGAGGTAATCGTCGGTTTTGTGGACGACGACCCTAACCAGCCTGTCATTTTGGGGTCAGTTCATAGTGCAAATAACCCCTCTCCGATTGAAGCAGATGATGAAAACCAAGAAAAAGGGTGGGTAACCTTCAGCGGAATTGAATGGAAAGTCAATGAAGAAAAACCATCGCTAAAGGTAAAGATGCCATCCGGCCGGGCAGTTAAAATGGATGATGATGAAGGGAAAATACAGTTTAAAGATGGAGAGGGTAATAAAATCACCCTCAACTCAGATGGTATAACCATTGAAACAACCGGGGATCTGAACCTAAAGGCGGGCGGTGATATCAATATTAACGCCGGGACAAACCTGAATGCGGAGGCCAATGCCGGTTTCACGGCAAAAGGGAGCGGCTCCGCAGAAATTTCGTCAAGCGGGCAAACCGTTGTTAAAGGCTCCCTGGTGCAGATAAACTAAAATTTCAAAATTATCATAGTTCTATATTTATGAGTCTTGCAGCCAGAGTTACTGATATGCACACCTGCCCGATGACAACGGGCACAACTCCACATGTTGGCGGGCCGATTATGCCCGCAGGTGCTCCAACGGTATTAATTGGTGGCATGCCTGCTGCCCGAATGGGTGACATGGCTGCCTGTACCGGTCCCGTGGACAGCATCATTCAGGGGTCATCAACAGTGTTAATTGAAGGAATGCCTGCCGCACGAATGGGTGACGCTACGGCTCACGGCGGATCCATCACCGCAGGAGAAGCAACCGTTCTGATAGGAGGTTAATTATGGAAACGAATCCAGACTTTACAGGGCGTGGATGGAGCTTCCCTCCAGAATTTGACAAATCAAAGAGGGGCGTGGCTATGACGACCGACCGTGAAGACATTGAACGCAGCCTGGAAATTCTATTAGGCACTATTCGCGGCGAACGTGTAATGCGCCCTGATTACGGTAGCAATCTTGATGAAATGATGTTTGAATCATTTGATCAATCAATGAAAACATACCTTACTCAATCCCTTGAGACCGCCATTTTGTATCACGAGCCACGCATAGAACCCCTGAGAGTCGAGTTGGATGATAGCGAAATTTATGAGGGTAAAATCCTCATTGAAATTGAATATAAAATCCGCTCAACCAATTCGCGGTTTAACATGGTTTATCCATTCTATATCGATGAAGGATCTGAATTATAGACAATACACACATGAGTAAAAGCTGTGAACATACCAACCCGCTATCGCGCCAGGGAACTTCCCAGTCCGATAGAGATTCTGCAGCACTGAGTCCGGAAAAAGTAAAACTGCATGATCTTGGGCCAAACGAATGGATGGAATTCGCAGAAGAGTATGCTAAGCATGTAAACTATTATTCTCCCGGGAATATACAGCAACCTTCCGGAGACTGGCAGAATTTTTTTGAACAACGACAAGAGAGCCTCAACATCTCCGCTGATTATACCGGTGGAGATAATGATCCCTATTTAGGGCTTTTTATTGCGTTCCTGAAGCTTCTGAATTTCCCGCAAAAAAGCCTGAATGAGCTTCCCAGAAAGCACCTGAACTATTACTACAGGGATGTACTGCGCCTTAAAGAGAAACCGTATCGGCCAGACAAGGTTCATGCCCTTTTTGAACTCGCTAAAAATGCCCGTGACACCCTGGTTGAAGAAGGGACTTTACTGGATGCTGGAAAAGACACCGACGGGAACCCTCTTCGTTACAAACTTACCTCTCCGCTGGTTGTGAATCATTCAAAAGTGGAAGCTATAAAGTCGGTTTTTACAGATGACGGATTTTTAAGATTTGCACACAACGCCCGTCACCCTGAAGGGAAGAATGATAATCCTGATGAACAGACGACGTGGAGTGCCTTCGGAGATAAAAGCTGGCAAAAAGCCGATCTATCTTTTTACATGGCTTCCCCCGTACTATTTCTGAAAGAGGGCGAGAGAACCATTACAGTGAGGTTGAAATTTGATGACACGACTGATTTTTCCGGGATTGAAATGAAAGCAGCAGTTACCACAGAAGAAGAGTGGCTTTCATTCGATAATGTTTCGCCAGAGGTAAATGATAAAGAGATCAAACTGGACATAAATCTAAAAGCTGATGATGACCCGGTTACCGGATATGATGAAAAGGTTCACGAAAGCGGCCTGAAAACGGATCACCCGGCTCTTAAAATCACCTTCACCGACCCTGAAGATTACACGTTGATCCGAGACCTGGAACTGGAGGAAGCAACCATTTCTGTGGAAGTAAAAGAAGTAAAAACGCTGCAGTTGCGCAATGAGCTTGGAAACCTGGATCCATCGAAACCATTTATGCCATTCGGGCCCCAACCAAAGATTGATTCAAAACTAAGCGTTGCTTTTGACGAAATGGCTGGAAAGCCGGTGACTAATATCGGGCTGAATTTACACTGGTTAAACCTCCCTGATGATTTTACAGATCATTACAGCGCCTACGAAGACTTGATTGAAATGCCTCTAAAAATGACAATGAAGGCTACTTTTGTACCGATTGAAGAAGAACCAAATAACTTTCAAGATAGATCAAAAGCTTCATTCTCGAAATATTTCAGACACTCCCTGAAACCGGGTAGTGGACCTCACACCCCCTCCCTTTACCAACACACTCCTCAAGCTGATGAAGTGCTTAAGAAAGAGTTTGTTGATCAAATTAAACCTATTTCTGAACAGAAAATACCAGTAAAAGAAGACCCCAAAGACCCACTTCGAAAGGAATATAAAGTAGATGTAAATTCAAATTATAGCGATTCAAAAGATCCTTTTAAGCTATTTCCAGATGATAGTACCGTTACTAATATTAAAATAAGCGGTGCGCCAGTAGCCACCAGCGATCCAAACGTAGACCTAAGGCTTAAAAAATCATTTTTCCACGACCTCTATCCGAAAGTTTACTTGAAGGCTACTATCAATGCAGATGGTAACATAGAGGCGGACGACATACCCAACCCACCCTATACACCTCTTCTGGATGAATTAACTCTTGATTACACAGCCGAAGTCACAATTGATACAGACACTTCTGGTTATGCTGCAGAAGATGCGAAGATTACTCTTTTCCGACAGCATCCCTTCGGCACAGAACATGTAACAGAGAGAAACCCATCGCTTCTCCCGGATTATCGAGAAAATTCGCTTTTTATCGGTCTTAAAGGTCTCAAACCGGGCAACAATCTCAACCTGCTTTTCCAGGTAGATGAAGGGAGCGAAAACCCCGAACACAGCCACTTCGAAGATGGAGAAGAACCCAAGTGGTGGGTGCTGACCGGTGACAAGTGGCATGAGCTGGAGGGAAGCGCCATCGTGCGGAACAACACCAACAACTTTCTGAGGTCGGGAATCGTGGAGCTGCAAATTCCGCGTGAAGCCACTCATGAGCACAGCCTTATGCCTTCCGGTCTTTCCTGGCTTTGCATCCGCCTAAAGGAGAAAAAACAGACCGATTCTGTTCCGAAGTTTATCAACATACACGCACAGGTGGCTGAAGCTGTTTTTGAGGATAATGAGAACGGTAAAGACCACCTCGAAAATTCATTGCCGGCAGAGAGTATCAGTCAACTCGTGTACCGCAGATCTTCTGTGAAATCCGTAGAACAGCCTTATTCGTCGTTCGGAGGGGCTCAACCTGAATCATCCGCCTCTTTTTACAGGCGCGTTAGCGAGCGGTTGCGGCATAAAAATCGCGCTGTTTCAATCTGGGACTATGAACACCTGGTTCTGGAAGAGTTTTCTGAAATCTACAAGGTGAAATGTCTGAATCACACCCAAAGCAGCGGGGATAATCTCAACCAGCTTGCACCCGGTCAAATCACGCTGGTGCTTGTACCAAAGCTACCGGAAAGCAGTTCTCCAGCCCGCTTTTACCCGAAGGCAAGCCAGGACCTGATGGACAGAGTGCACAATTTTCTTAAACCAAAAATGTCTCTGCACACAAACCTTCATGTTGTAAATCCGGATTATGAAAAAATCTCCTTTGAGTTTGGAGTAAAATTCAAAAGCGGCCTTGATTTTAATTACCACAAAAACCGCGCTGAAGAAGACCTGAAAAAACTGCTTACGCCCTGGATGTTCGACCACTCAGAGGAAATCCGCTTCGGCGAATCGTTCTACAAGTATGAAATTATTCACTACCTGGAAAGCCTCGGTTATATAGAATTTGTAGAAAAGTTCAGCATGGTGCATATACCAGCAGCGGGCGGTGCAACAGAATCAAGCCATGTGAGTCCAAGCCATCCGGCAGCGATTTTGGTATCTGGCAACCATGATATTGAACCTGCAAAAGAGTGTTGATATGGAATCAGTGAAGATCAAAAAAAATATCAGAACCGATGATGATCGCGACTTCGAATTTCTGCGAAGTGAAGGGTTGAAATACATTGAAGACCTGAGCAGAAAGTTGTGGACCGATTACAACTCGCACGATCCCGGCATCACTATCCTTGAGGCGCTTTGTTATGCAATAACAGACCTCGGAAACCGCACTCGTCTGCCCGTTCAGGACCTGATTGCTGAAAGCAACGGCGACACATCCACCACCCTGCCCCCTGCCAAAGAGATTTTAACCACTGCCCCTGTTTCAGAAACCGATTACCGTAAGCTCTTCATCGATATTGAAGGAGTAAAAAACGCATTTATCCGGCCATCAAAACATCAGAAAGTATATACCCACTGCCTCAGAAAAAAAGAGTCGGAAAAGGGGATTCTGAAAGGAAAGCTCAGCTATGAAAAAAGCCTGGGAAAGCATTACAAACAAACTGATGAATTTCTGTTAAAGGGCCTTAACCGAATCCTGTTTGAGCCGGACCTCTCGGTTCAAATGATGGAAGAGTCGAAAAAAGAGAAGGAGATCGAACGCATCAATGAGCAGATTCGGAAAAAATATCATGCCAACCGCAATTTGTGCGAAGACCTTGACGAAGTAAAACAAGCAGAGGCTCTCGATATACTCGTTTGTGGAGATATTGAAATTGAAGACAGTGCCGATGCTGAAGTGGTGATTGCGGAGTTTTTCTTCCGGGTTCAGAAGTATCTTTCGCCCCCGGTAAAACGATATTCACTGAATGATCTTCTGGAAATGGAGATGCCTGTTGAAGAAATTTTTGAAGGGCCGGTTCTGCAAAACGGATTTATTTTAGATGAAGAGCTTGAGCAAGCCAATTTTCGCGACAGCATCCACCTCTCTGACCTGATCCGCATCGCAAAAGAGACACAGGGCATTAAAACCATCCGCCACCTTCGCATGAAGCAGTGCCTAGATAAAGATAACCCTGATGGCTGTTCAGAAACCAAAGAACAAGAAAATGAATGGGCTCTATGCTTTCCGGCCGATCACGAGAAAACCCTACGTTTAAAGCTGGCTCCTTCCATCCATCGCACCAACCTTTTTAAAGATGTGGTGCCTATGCCTGCAGACCCGGAAACGGTAAAGGAAAAGCTTCTCCAGAAACAGCTTGCCGCTGAGAATAAACTTCGACCCGGTTACGAAAACCTTTCGGTTGAGAAGGGGACTCCACAAGGCGCCGGTTTTTTCAGTACCATTCAAAACGATCTTCCCGATATATACGGTACCGGGCCAAACGGTCTCTCGTCTAAACTCCCTCCGAAGCGCCATGCCAAGGCGTTACAACTGAAAAGCTATCTACTCTTTTTTGACCAGATTTTGGCTACTTATTTTGGCCATCTCAAAGAATTTGGACTGCTTTTATCCCCTTCGGAATCTGGATCAACCTACTTTCATAATCGCATAAATAATGTGCGCAGTTTCGAAGAGCTCGTAGATTCCGTCACCGATTACGATGATGACGTGAAAGAAGTTCTTGCCGGCCTGGACTCACCAAAAGAGCGGAAGAATAAATTTTTGGACCACCTGCTCGCACGTTTTGCAGAAGAAGTGAGCGACTATGCATTTATGTTGATGAATGATGAGATGAAAGCTGAACGGTTGTGGCATAAAAGCGAGGTACTGGAAAACTACCCGGAGATGAGTTACCGGCGGTTTCAATCATTCGATTTTTACTGCGATGACTGTGCTGCCTGGAATACGGATAACGTAGCCGGGCTTAAAAAACGACTGGCCAGGCTGCTTGGAGTACGCGGCATCAACCGTGAAAACCTGACAAACTATCGTTTTGAATTGGCGGAAGATAATACGGAAGAGTGGAGCTGGACCCTGAAAAATGATGACGGTGAGATACTCCTGGTAAGCCCGAAGACGTACGAAAACCGCCGCGAAGCTCACGATGCCCTTTGGGCTGCGATTAGGCTTTCTGATGACCAGAAAAATTACTCGGTTGAAGATTCTGATGACGCATACCGCGTCAAACTTCACAACGAAGATGGTGATTCCATTGCAAAACTTGAGAATGATTATCCCGTTGAAGAAGATGCCCGGTCCGGAATTGAGTCCATATCATCGGCCATGGAGGCGAAGCAGCTCGAAGAGGGGGTTTTCCTGTTTGAGAATATTCTGCTCCGCCCAGATCCGGATGACAGCGAGGCGGATAAAAAATTTATGAAGATTTGTATGAGTTCAGAATGCACTCAGTGTCCGCCGAATGACCCCTATTCCTTCCGGCTGACCGTCGTTCTGCCAGGGTGGCTCAAACGATTTTCAAACATGTATTACCGTGAGTTTGCTGAAAAGGTAATTCGAACTGAAATCCCCGCCCACATAGTAACACGAATTTGCTGGATCGGGTATGGCTCTGACGAAGAGATTGACGTGCCGGAGATGAAGCAGCTTGAAGAGCTTTATAAAAACTGGCTTACCCACAAAATGGCCCATCCCGGGAAACAGCACGAAAACGAATATCTGAAACCTTTGGTCGATGCCCTGCACGACCTTCAAACCATTTACCCGCAGGGACGTCTTCACGACTGCCAGGACACCGATGAGCAGCATGCATCGATTGTGCTGGGAAGATCAACCATTGGTGAAATCAAAGAGGAGAAAAAGAACGATGAATAATTATCTGAAAAATCCGCCACCTGTTTACAACCGATTTATCAATAACCAGGTTTTGACTGAGTCGCAGCTTAATTCCGTGCTGAACCACCTGAATTACCAGGACAAAGCCACGCGGGTTGATTTAACCGGAGTGGGTATTGTCTGCGGGCTGGAAATATCACGGTCTGGCAACAAAATATCACTTACAAAAGGCGTGGGCATTACCACCGACGGAGATTTGATTCAGATAGATGAAGAGGGTGATGAAGACAAAAAAGATTATGAATATTTCAGGAAATTCAGTGACTCCAACGCTCGATACAGCCGTTTTATCCGAGACGAAAAAACTATGGACCTTTGGGAACTCACTAATGATGCGGATTCCTCGGATGTAAAACCTCTTAGCGATTTTAAAGGGGAAGCAGGGATTAGTTTAGACTCTGCAGTTGCTGTTCTCTACCTGGAGTATTATCACCAGGAACCGGAGGACTGCTCGCCCGTTGACTGCAATTCCCAGGGTAAAGAAGTGATTAACCGACCCAGATTACTGCTCATTTCTCCGGAGGATGCGGAGTCCATTATTCAACGTGATTCCATCCACACCCAACTTCTGGATGAAAAGCTGGAATCCATAAAAGAAAAGCTGCATCCAATTCGTGTGCCCCGTGTAATTCACTCCGATAAAGAAAAAACATTGGATCGATTTGCAGCGGCTTACAGGGGAAAAACAGATTTTGCGTTGATTAGAGATCAGTTAGAGATGCTGGACCGTTTGCCTCTTTTCAATGGCCAGTTACCAAATGTGGATGTGTCAGCCAAACTTAGCTCCATACCTCAGGATGTAGATCAACCGCAGTATCATTACGATTTTTACCGTGATCTGGCCGCACAACTGAACGAAATCACCAATTTCCTTCGGCAGAATATTTCACTGTGCCGCCCGGACGTCGAAGCGTTTCCTAAACACCTTCTCATAGGAACACTGCACAGAAGAAAGCATGATTTCAGACACGGATTTTATCCGTCCCCTGCACTCAATCACCCAGTGGATATCGAGCGGATTCAAACTGCCTTTCGACGGCTTAAGCTGATGATACGTGATTTTAAACCCGCTCCTCAAAAAGAGGTGAAAATCACTCCATCTGTTTCGGATGACTATCCGCTTAAGGATCGTGCTATTCCCGTCTATTATAATTTAGCCGGCTCTGATGAACATGCTAAAGAGTTTACAGCGACTTGGCGACAGAACGGAATCAAGCCGGTTCCCAACTATTTTGAGTTTGGGTATGGTAGGTTGGAAAACCCAATCGATGTACACTTAAAAAACCACGATTTTTACAGGGTTGAAGGAATTCACCATCAGTCAATCAGAGATGCACAGGAAAAACTTCAAGACCTGAAGCATAAGTATGGCCTTGCTTTTAAGGTTATCCCCGTATCCATTGCGGGAGATGCGGACGAAAATACAATTGATTACGATGCATATCGATTCTATTTCGAAGATTTGCAAGCGGTTCTTGAGGCGTGGAATGAAGAAAATGAATGCTTGCTGGAACGTGCAAGCAAATTTCTGTCCGGGTTCAGTATCGAAGAGCCCGGCCAACATAAACCGGTAGATATCAAAAGAAAAGATCTGAAGAGAGAAGCAGAAAGATATCGATGGGAACCCAAGAAAAAGTACGGTGCAAGAACAACAAGAAACGCTGCTATAGCCGGTCTTACTTCAATTGAGGGGGCCGTGGGCAAGGTCATGTCCGAAAATATGGACACAACCGATTCGGCCAATGATATACGCGCTTATTCCCGCGATTGGATTGACGCTTCAAGGTTTGAAGTGGAGCCACAAATTCTTGAGCGATTTGTATACGAACCGGTCGAGATGATTGGTGTTATAAAAGAGACAGAAGATTTTAAGATTACGGATATTTCTGATTTTACTGAGGATAATCTTGAGAAATATATAGAGGCCTTGGAAAAACAGTGCGAACGTTTTAAAAGAGCCCGCACGGAGTTGTTGCGCTTTCTTGCAACCTCGGGAAGTCACCTTAAGGAAGAAGCATGGATCGACACCTATATCCAGATCTTAAATAATGTAAGTGAGTCGTGCTGCCTGGCCAGAAAAGTACGCGTACTGTTTGAACAGGTTTTAGCGCGAAAGAAAGAGCTCTTGGATAGATTCTCTTTTGATTCTTTCATCCAAAAACATCCCGGGGCAGAACATTTGGCCGGTGTCCCAAAAGGAGGAACCCTGGTCCTTGTTTACAATTCAGCAGATGGAAATCAAAGACTCCATCACGGTCGCGTGGTTGGAGATCTCTGCCTCCCTTATATCTGCTGTTCTGATACTCCCTCTACAACCTTCGTCTTTCACGATCAGCCGGTGCACCTTGCAATCCCCAGGGATCGAATCTGCTTAGGTGATAAACAGAAAGACCCTCTAAAGTTGGATGTATCACCACTGGGTGCGGATGTGAAGGCCTTCATCGAGGATAAAGAGCTTGAAAATGTGATTCAGAGAAAAGAAAACGGGGTCTTTTTTAACCCTAATAACGTGGAAAAAGAAGACTATGGAGAATCGATTCGGTTTACTGTGAATAACCAGGTCACCGAGCCCACGTTAACTATTTTTGAAAAGCCCAAACCAAAATTTAAGGTTGACGATAAAATCAGGTTCGAAAAAAATAATAAGATCGCTGTTGTTACACTTATAAACCTGACGGAAAAACGCTCATCTTTTGAGTACACATGGAGCTTTGGTGACGGCGACACCTCCAATAGTGATGAGAAACAAATAACAAGAAAATATCACGTATCACCCGGTGAAAGCTTCAAAACAGAGATTACCCTGAAGGCAAAAGGGAGGTATTGCCACGATGTATTTAGCGATACAATAGCATTCGACATTCCTGAAACTGAAAAGGATGAAGAGGTGAGTCTTGCGCTGCCGGTTGACCATCTCTGCCTAAATCCACAGATAAAGCACGACCCACTGGCGTTGAAAGTCTCTCCGCAAGATGCAGAGGTAAAGGTTTTCTCAGAGCAGTCTGAACTGGAAGGTGTAATCGAGCGAGAAGAGCAAGGGTTCTTTTTACACCCAAACCGAATACCTGAGGACGCCTATGAGCAGAAGTTAAGCTTCAAGGTTAACGGTCAGAAAGTAGTATCCACACTTGCCATTTTCGAAAAACCGATCCCACAATTTTCTTTTGAGGATGACATTAAATTCGATGAAAAGAAATCAACGGCGAAAATAACCCTGATCAATCAAACGAATAATCGTGAAAAGTTCGATTTCGAATGGGACGTTGATGGCAGAGAGTCTGTGGATTCTAATGAGAAAGAAATCACTTACTCATACCCTGTCAAACCAGATCAAGTCTTTGATATAGAAATGTCGCTTCGAGCAAAAAATGGCCCTTGCACGGCAGAAAAAACCGATACGTTTACGTTTGAAACTCCAGACCTTCGGGACGATCGAGAAGAAAAGGAGTGTAAAGTGTACGCCGTCGGACAAATCAACCGTGCGAAAAAGGTGATCAACAGTTTGGGCTTTAACCGCAGAACAGAATTATTCCAAGATACAGCTTCTAACCTGATTGATCTTTATGACTCTTTACTGAGCGACATTGACGTAGTGCTCGGAGGTAGATTAGACAATAGAATATTTCGTCAAATCAGTAACCTTCAAAATAGAATACAGGGACAACTATTCGGTGAAAGAGACATATCTGATGATAATAAACAAATAGGATTGGCCCTCTATTATGAATTGGCGCTTCTCTATTTCTATGTGCACACTTGTCGTGAATCTACTATTGAAAAACTACCACGAAGTGCCAGAACTCCTGACTGGAATGACATCACTAACCGGTTGCAAAGGAATGAACCTGAGTTGCTAATTAAATTTCTGGAAACAACAGAGACTGTAAATAACTTTACCGATGTAGATGATCGATTTAATGGAAGATATGGTGAAGATTTACAGGTTATTATGCGCGGTATTCTCGCTGTTTTCCTTAAATACGGGCCCAGGAACTAATGAGCCGAAAAGGCACACATATCATCAATAAACTTCGGATTGATCTGAATCTACCGGAAAGCCAAGAGTCGTACCAAAACGAACTTTCTGCGAAGGTAAAATCGAATGTGCTGTCCGGACTTGAACAAGCCGGCAAACGATTGGAGGATCATTCAACCAGCACAATCATCCGCTTTGAACAAGTCACCCTCGAAGTGAACGTGCAGGCTGATCACCTGAACACGCTTAAAACAGATATTGAGGAGGCAGTTCTGGAAAAAATAAAATCAGCAGTAAACAAGATAACAAAGCCGGAAGCAGGAAAAGAGGAGTTTCCGGAACAGAACACACCCGAAAAACGCACTCAAACATTGCTGGCTTTTTACCTGCGTACCGGCCGTTTCCCATGGTGGGCGTCTGCCAACGAATCATTGCAGCTGATTGAAACAGAACTCCTTGAAATGACGAATCATCGGCTGGAAAATGAACTGATGCCGCAACTTCGCAGCTTGCCTTCAGCTCGCCGCCGTCTGGCCATGCAGTTTTCCGAGGAAACTATTTTTAAACTTCTAAAGCAGTTTGTTTCCAAAAGTGATCATGCGGAAATCACAACTTTTTTTTACGCATTTAAACAATTCATCAGGGAAACAAAACCGAAGATCTCACCGGGCAAACTCCATTATACAGAGCGGTTGCTTTATAACGAAGCCATCGGCTATGCTGCCGAAAGTGTCAGGGATAAAAATGAACTCATGGATCGATGGACAAGAGTGATTTTTGATGCAGTGCCTGAATCCGGTAAAAATGCTGGCCATCCCTGGATTGACTGGCTAAATTCATCGACCGAAAAGTATCCAAATGAGTGGCTCTCCACTGCAAAAAAGAAGGGATTAAAGCAATTCAGCCCGAGTAGTAAAAAGGAGGTGTTTTTTGAGGATGATGATTTGGCAAAGCAGGCTGGTACAGCTGAGATTGTGAAAGAATTGTCTGACTCAGCTGAAGAGTTCGATATTCCGCAGGCCGGTGTCGTTTTACTGCATCCGTTTANCAAACGGTTTTTCAAAAACCTCGGACTCCTGGATGATGGTGTTTTTACGGATGATGAAAAAAGGGAACGTGCCGTCTGTCTTCTGCACTACCTTGCCACTGGCGAAGAGCAGTTTGACGAGCCCAAACTGATTCTGCCAATGATGTTGTGCGGCTGGCCAATAGGTACGCCGGTTCATCGCTTTTTACCTGTGAGCGAATATGAAAAAGAAGAG
>SL_3KL_010_SEDDRAFT_10001665_pt1 | contig 20292 bp, 19 predicted proteins | sample SodLakKL_010_SED_2_FD_10381 | JGI IMG/M metagenome (IMG submission 10381) | reverse complement strand
TAGGGAAGCGCTGAATAAAGCCATCCTGGCTTTCTCAGCGCACGCTTCGCTGCAAATGTGATTTGCAGCTTGCTTCAGAATCAACCACCTACGATGGTCGATTCTGGCGGCACTTCCGTGTGCCGCAGGGAAACGCCGATAAATCAGCGTTTCCCTAGCCGTTCCAGGGATTCAGTAAGGAAACGCCCATCGGGGCGAAATCCTCAATATCCCGAGTGACGACGGTCATCCCATGCACCTGTGCCGTGGCCGCGATCAGCGCGTCTCGCACGGGGCGGGGGTCCGGCACGTGCAACTGCGCGGCCCGGAGTGCAACTGCCTCATCCACGGCCAGGATGCGACCCGCGAACGCTGGTTGCACCCGAGCATCCAGCCACGTTCGAAGAATCGTGCCCTGTTCTGGATCGCGTCGTTCCGCCAGCAATACACCCAGCTCCAGCTCGTGCAAGGTAATGACCGAGATGAACAGTGCCGCAGCCGCGACATTGTCCGCCCAGGCCTCAACGCAAGGGTCCGCCTTGCCGGAACGAATCTTGCGCAGCTCGGACACCACATTAGTGTCCAACAGCCACATCAGGACAGATCCGCTGGCTCGGGCAAATCGCGCTGTCTCCGGATCTCCAGCTCCGCGGTCTCGGCCCCGGACAGGGCCAGCAAATCTGCAATCCGTGCGCCCTTGTCGGTGAGCCGCCGGTACTCCTGGATACTCAACAGGACATGCGCTGGTCGTCCCCGATCGGTAATGAATACCGGCCCCTGCCGAGCGGCCCTCTTGGCACGTCCCACATCCTGATTGAGTTCGCGGCTTGTGATCGTGGTGATGTTCATCGGTGGCTCTTGCCTCAGGCATGCCCAAGCCTGATTGTAGTTATGTTGCTACACGCAGTCAACGTGAAGAGGGGAGAGACTGGCACCACGGGACACCCACTCGACCGACTCGACCGATGGAGGAACACGCCCCCCACCGGTCAACTAGCTGGGTGTCCCGCCGTAGCTGCAAAAAAAGCTGAGGAGCGCGAAGGTCACATAAACGACGGGGTCAACGTCACCGCGTGATTGTGCGGTCCGGATTACGGGTATATAGTGCGCGTATATAGCACCGGAGCCCACCCATGACGACCAGCACCGTNTTCACCAACAATCGTACCCAGGCGGTGAGACTGCCCGCGGAGACCCGGTTTCCNNGCCATGTGAAGACCGTGGATGTTCGCGTCGTCGGCAACGAACGGATCATCGCACCCGCAGAATCGTCCTGGGATAGCTTTTTCCTTGGAGATTACACGGTTACCGACGATTTCATGCGCGAACGGGGCGATCAGGCACAGCCCGAACGTGAAGCCCTGTGAGTTTGGCCCCGCTGCTGCGCTTTCTGCTCGACACCAACATCGTCATCGACGTGATCAAGCGCCGGCCGCTGGCGGTACTCGATACCTTCAACCGCAACCATGGCCGCATGGCGATCTCGAGCATCACGTTCGCCGAATTGCTGCATGGTGTCGAGAAGAGCAGCGACCCGGCCAGAAACTTCAGGGTCGTCCAGGATTTCACCAGCCGCTTGAACATTCTCCCCTANGAGGAGAACGCGGCGGCGCATTACGGACAGATACGGGCCACCCTCGAGCGCAACGGGCAGACCATCGGCGTCAATGACCTCCACATCGCCGGTCACGCCCGAAGCCGCGGCCTAACCCTGGTCAGCAACAACGAACGGGAATTCCGTCGCGTCGAAGGACTGTGCATCGAGAACTGGATCGCGTCTTGACCCGCCGATCGCGAGCCGGGTCTCATCCCTACCCTTGATCCTCAACAAGATGGGTGTCCTGTATTAATCCGCCTCGTAAACGAGGCGATAGCCGGCATTCCGCAGCTTGATCTTGTAGCGGTCACGCTGACCGGAAAAGGCGGGTTGAGGCAAGGCGTGGATGTTCGAGACGCTCCGCCAGCCACTTCTTGAACTGCTCCCGAATCGCGCCATCGAGCCTGGCCCATTCCTTCAGCGCGCTACCAAGGAACACAAGCTCATAGGTCATCCAGCGTGACTCTGTGCAGCTTTTCACCCCCTCGCTTGTCGGCGATGCGGTTCAACTCGTCGTCCTCCAGCCTGTCCATCAGGGCCTCGTAGGCCTCGGCCGGAACGCAGTAGATCGCAGGCTCGTTTCGGTTCAGGATAGCCACCGCGCCACCCTCACCCGCTGCAACCGTGCCCATCGGGTTCTTCTTGCGCTCCGACACACTCGCGGTCACTTCCGCCAGAATCACATGGGCCATGGTGCACCCCAGCCGTCTGATGAGACCTGATAAGAGCACCCTTAGCCGCACCTTTTACAGATCTCGCCGATGCGCGTTAAACCCGGATGACACCCTCCCGACCCATGAAGGGCCCGAGCCTTCCCCCGGTTACCAGGGTGGGTGTCCTGCAGCATGCTCCCGGTCCACGGTGCTTCTACGAGCCCGCCGAGAACCGCCCCGCAACAAAAAAGCCGAGGGTGTATAGGTCACCCCCGGCTTTAAGCACTGCAATGGCAAAGGCCGCACCTCGCCTTGTTGAATCTCAGTCGAGAACGCGCGGCGTCACGAAGACGAGAAGCTCCGCCTTGTCGGACTGTGACGTGCGGTTGCGGAACAGGTTGCCGAGAATCGGGAGGTCGCCGAAGAAGGGCACCGACTCCAGGCGCTCCAGGTTGCTGATCTCGTAAACGCCACCAAGTACCACGGTCTCGCCATTCGCGACGACGACCTGAGTCTCGACCTCGCGCTTGTTGATCAGCGGGTTACCCTGCACGGTACGCGAGAAGTCGGGCTCATCCTTGGTTACCTTGATGGCCATGATCACGTTCCCGTTCGGCGTGATCTGGGGGGTGACTTCTGTAAGCAGCACCGCGTCGCGGAATTCGACCTGCGTGCCCTGATCACCCACACTCAGGAACGGGATCTCCTGGCCCTGCTTGATGCTGGCGGTCTCCCCGTTCGCCGTGATTACCCGCGGGCTCGAGATGATCTCGCCCCGGCCCTCCACCTGCAGGGCGCTCAACTCGAGGTCCAACAATAGGTCCCTGCGAAGGATTGTAAACGCCACACTGGGTGCATCGGGAACCGGTAAGGCGACATTAAGGCGATCACCTAACTGGGGTCTTCCAGTGGGTCGATCGTCCCCGCGGAACAAACCCTCGCCAGCGATTGCATCTGACCCCTCCAGACTGCCAGCAGTCCCGCCGACGGTGCTACCGTCGCGCCGTCCGCTGACCCCAAACCGCACACCCAGATCCCGACGGAAATTGTCGTCCGCGATCACCACGCGGGTCTCGATCAGCACCTGCTGCGTGGGCACGTCGAGGCGCTCGACCAGGCGGCGGATCGACTCGATCTGATCCTGGGTGTCGCGCACGATCAGGGTATTGGTACGGGCATCGACCGAGACACTGCCCCGATCGGACAGGAAGGACATGCGGCGGTCCGCGCCATCACCGGTGCGAGCGCGATCACGGTCGTGGATGAGCCGCCGGATCGACTCCGCCTGGGTGAAGTTCACCGAGAGGAACTCGGTACGCAGGGGCGCCAGGTCCTCCTGCTCCTTCATTGCCTCGAGTTCGCGGCGCTCGCGCTCCGCGATCTCCTCGCGGGGCGCCACGTAGATCACGTTGCCGGTCATGCGCTTGTCCAGGTCGCGGACCCTCAGCACGATGTCCAGGGCCTGGTCCCACGGCACGTTGTTCAGGCGCAAGGTGATGTTGCCGGTGACCGTGTCGCTGACGACGATGTTCAGGTCCGTGAAGTCCGCGAGCAGCTGCAGCACCGACCGGACCTCGATATCCTGGAAGTTCAGGGAGAGTCGTTCGCCGACGAACTCTTCCCGCTCGATCCTGAGCGCCTCTTGCTCCGCCTCGGCCAGCGGCGCGACCTCGATCACGAAGTTGCGGTCCGCCTGGTAGGAGAGCACGTCGTATTCGCCCGTGGTGTTGACCACCATGCGGATGCGCTCGTCCCGCTCGCGTTCGGTGTCGATGCTGACCACCGGTGTCGCGAAATCGACCACGTTCAGGCGCCGAATCAGGTCGTCGTCCATCAGCACGCGCGGGAACACGACCTCAACGCGCCCGGCCTGCTCCTGCACCTCGACCGTGACGCCCGGACGCGAGAGTTCCACCAGCACGCGGCCCTGGCCTTCATCACCGCGGCGGAAATCGATATCCATGATCTCCGGGGGCCGCGCACTGCGAACGCCCGCGCGACCCGGCGCGGGCTCTGCCTCGGCCGCGGCACGCGGCTCGGGGGTGGCCGCAACGGGCTCCGCGCGGGCCACCCCGGGGCCGACCGTGAGGATCAGGTTGTTGCCCTCGACCCGGCTACGGTAGTCCGAACTCTGCCTCAGGTTCACGACCACCCGCGTCCGCTCTCCGGCCTCGACGGCAGTGAGGGACTCCAGGGGGCCAACGTTCAGCTCGGTGGTTCGGGCCGCCATGCGGTTCGAAACCCCCGGCAGATCGAGCGCAAGGCGCGGGGGAGAATCGACGGCGAAGATGCTGGGGTCAGGGGGAACGTCGGAGAACTGGAGGGAAAGCTGCGTCTGGCCGGAACCGAGCCCAGTGGCTCTCACGTCCCGAAGTTCCTGTGCCGACAACGGCGCAGCCGCGGAAAGGGCCAGGCTTGCCAGCCAGAGCAGCACCGCTCCCGTTGCGCGCCATTGCGTGCGCGCCTGGCGCGTCGTGCCAGACGTGCTGTCACATTCCACGTTCATGCCTGTACCCCCCCTGAGATGTCATTCCGTCAACGCGATGGAGTTCTCGCGCTCCATGTACCCACCGAAGGCATCCGGAACCACTTCGACCAGGCGAATCGACCGCGGCGTGATCTCGGTGATGCGTCCGAAATTCTGCCCCATGTGATTGCCCGCGGTCACCGACTGGATCGTGCGGTCCGGCGTTCTTACCAGAGCATAGCGTACACCTTCCTGCTCCAGCGAGCCCACCATGCGCAGCGAATCCAGCGGGAAGCTCTCCAGCGGCTCGCGCGGCCGGTCGAAATCGACATCCACTTCACCGGGAATGCCGACGGGTTCCGCGGGAAGCGGGCGGGCGATCACGGTGGAGTCGAACGGCGAACGTTCGTGTCCGGGGTAGAGGAACGGTTCGTGCGGCTCGACCGTTGGCATGGGCTCGATGTCGCCGCCGGGCCGTGCCATCACATCATCGATGTACTGCTCCAGATCGGAAGTGTCGCGCTGGCACCCGGTGAGGGTCAGTACGACCGCTGCAGTCAGGATCACGAACCACGGGAGGGAAACGCCACGGGTGACCATCAACCTTCCTCCAGGTAGCGGTAGGTCCGGGCCACCGCGTCCATCAGCAAATCACTGTCCGATTCGCCAGGCCGAATGAAGACATTGTGCACCGTAACAATGCGCGGCATTGCAGAGACACCGCTGACGAACTCGGCAAGCTCCTCGTAGGTACCGCGCAACCGCAGCTGAATCGGGACGTCGGCGTAAAAGGTCTGGTTGACCTCGGGCCTTGGCTGGAAGAGTTCGATCTCCAGGCCCACCGTAAGGGCCGTCTGGGAGATGTCCACGAGCAGGCTCGGAATCTCGGCAGTGCTCGGCAGGAGCTGCAACAGCGAGGCGAACATGCGCTCGATCTCTTCGAGCTGCGCCTCGTAGGCTGGCAGGTTGGCCGCCCGGCTCTGCTTTTCCTCGAACTCGGCGCGCAGCTGGGTTTCGAGACGCTCGCCACGCTCGAGCACCTCCATCTGGTCCTTGATCAGGAACCAGTAGCCCGCCCCGAGCAGGGCCCCGATAATCAGCACGACGATGAAGCCCTTGACGATTCCGGGCGCCTCGCCAAGGTTCTGCAGGTCGACTTCGTTGATCGCTTTCCAGTCCATTACGAGGCCCCCTCTTCTGTCTCCTCGTTCGCCGCCGGCCGTGTCTGCTCGGCTTCGAGCCGGAAGTCACGCACCTGCAGCGGACCCTCCTGGCGGGTCTCGATGATCTGCAGTGCCGGCTCCTCCAGCCACGGGGAGTCCTCGAAGCGGCGCATCAGGGCCGAGATGCGGGCGTTGGACTCGGCGAGGCCCACCAGCCTGATGCGTTCACCCTCCTGTCGAAGTTCGCGGAAGAAGGTGCCCTCGGGGAGGGTCGTCACCATCTGGTCGAAGAGGTGCACCGCTTCGGGCCGGCTGGCCTGCAGGGTCTGAATCACTTCGATACGGTCGATAACCGCCTGCCGCTGCTGATCCAGCTCCTGGATCCGCGCGATCTGGCGGTCCAGCGCGCGGATCTCCGTCTGCAGCATCTGATTGCGCGTATCCTGGTGGTCGATCAGAAGATTTACGTAGGCTTGCGCACCGAAAACGAGGCCGGCTCCGACAAGCGCGGCGACCCCGAGCATCGCGTAGAACTGCTTGCGGCGCTCGGCACGGCGCTGTTCCCGCCACGGCAACAGGTTGATGTAGATCATCCCACGAACCCCCGCATGGCCAGGCCGCAGGCCGTCAGCGTGGCCGGCGCGTCATTGAGGAAGCGCTGCCGGTTCACCCGGCGCGCAACGGGCATCCCCCGGAACGGATCGGCGATCAGCACCGGCGTGCCGGTGACCTCCTCGAGTTGCTCGTCGATGCCCGCGATGGAGGCGCAGCCGCCACCGAGGAAGATCTGGTCGATGGTGTCCTGGGGCCGGGTCACATAGAAATACTGCAGCAGCCGCTGGACCTGGTCCATCATGCGTTCCTTGAAGGGCTCCAGCACCGACACGGCATAGTCGGGCGGCAGTTCGCCGTGAATCTTGGCATTGCCCGCCTGCTGCATGTCCATGTCGTAGCGGCGCATGATCTCCTCGGTGAGGAGCCGGCCGCCGAAGTCCTGCTCGCGCGTGTAGATAACGCCCTGCTCCTGGCTCATCACGTAGACGCTGGTCACCTGCGCGCCGACGTCCACCACCGCGACGATCGGCTTCTGCTCGCGGTCCGGAAGCTGATCCAGCAGCAGCGACGACGCATTCTCCACCGCGTAGGCCTCGACATCGACGAGGTCTGCGGTCAGATTCGCCGCCTCCGCGATCGCGACCCGCGACTGGACGTGCTCCTTGCGCGACGCCACCACCAGCACGTCCAGCAGCTCCGGGTTCGCCTGGTTCTTGCCCAGGACCTGGAAGTCGATACTGACGTCCTCGATGTTGTACGGAATGTACTGGTCCGCCTCGACGCTGACCTGCCCTTCGAGCTCGGCCTCGCTCAGGCTGCTGGAAAGCCGGAGGGTTCGCGTGATGATCGTCGACGACGGCACCGCCATCGCGCAGTGCCTCAGACGCGTTCCGGAGCGTTTCACCGCGCGCTCGAGGGCGGCGCCGATGGCCCCCGCATCGCGGCATTCCTTGTCGACCACCGCGCCTTCCGGAAGCGGTTCCACGGCGAAGGCCTCGACCTTGTAGCCGCTGCCACTGCGACTCAGTTCTAGAACCTTGATCGCGGCAGCGCTGAAATCGACCCCGAGCAAAGCCTGGCGCTTTTTCCCCAGTCCTAGCACACTGCCCCCCTGATGTTCGCGTGCCGCAGGGCTTATACTATAGCCGTTCCCTGCTGTTTACACGTATTTACCGTTCGATGATAGTCCGCTTTAACAGGTCGTCGCAAGCGGCTTGCTCATCGTCTCAAATTCCTGTTCGAACCCAAACATGACGCCATGCCACTCCTACTCCGTGTAATCCTCGCGCTTCTGTCCCTTGCCGTGGGCGCGGGCATGGCCGCGATCGCCGTCTTTCTGGGTCTATATCTCTACTATGCACCAGGGCTCCCCGCCGTCGACTCGCTGCGCGAGGTGCGGCTGCAAACCCCGATGCAGGTCTACACCGCCGACGGCCGGCTGATCGGCGAATTCGCCGAGCAGCGCCGCGAGCCCGTTGCCGTTTCCGAGATGCCGGAACGCCTGCTCCAGGCCTTCGTCGCGGCCGAGGACGAGCGTTTCTACCGACACCGCGGGGTGGACCCGCTAGGCCTGCTGCGTGCCGGCATCCACGTCTTCAGCACCGGCGAGCGCACACAGGGCGGCAGCACAATCACCATGCAGCTTGCGAGAAATTTCTTCCTGACCCGCGAGCGAACCTATGAACGCAAGCTCCGGGAGATCTTCCTCGCGCTGCAGATCGAACGCGAGCTGACCAAGGACGAGATCATCGAGCTCTACCTGAACAAGATCTTCCTCGGGCAGCGCGCCTACGGTGTCTCTGCAGCCGCCAGAGTCTATTTCGGCCGCGACCTCGAAGAACTTGAGCTCGATCAGATCGCGATCCTTGCGGCATTGCCCAAGGCGCCCTCCACCACCAACCCGATCACCAGTCCCGAACGTGCCCAGAACCGGCGCAACTACGTGCTGCGGCGCATGCTTCAGCTCGACATGATCACTTCCGAGGAACACGCGGATGCGGTCGCGCGGCCGGTGCTGGGCCGGCGCCATGCGACCACGACCGAAGTGGATGCCCACTGGGTCGCGGAGGCCGCGCGCCAGATCGTGGTGAACCTCTGGGGTGACGATGCCTACGTTCGCGGTCTGCGCATCTACACGACCCTCGACGGCGATGCACAGGAAGCGGCGAATGCGGCCCTGCGCGACGGCCTGATCGCCTACGACCAGCGCCACGGGTACCGCGGTCCCGAAATGCGCCTCGAGGGCACCGTGGTCGACGACCCCGATGCCCGCAGGCAGGTCCTCGCGGAAATGGGTGCCAGTGGGCGCCTGCTGTTCCCGGCAGTGGTGGTCGAATCGGACGCGGAGGGCGTGCTGGTGGACGGCGCCGGAGTCGGCGAGCACCGCCTCGCGGGCGAGGCCCTCGCCTGGGCGAGACCGTCCGGGACCTCCGTGTCCGACTGGCTCCGGCGGGGCGACGTGGTGCGCATCCAGCCCACCACCGAGGGCGACTGGCGACTCAGCCAGGTCCCGGAGGTCACCGGCGCGGTCGTCGCCCAGGCACCCGGAGACGGCGCGATCCTGGCGCTGGCGGGCGGCTTCGACTTCTTCGAGAACCGGTTCAACCGTGCGCTGCAGGCCGAGCGACAGCCCGGTTCGGCGTTCAAGCCGCTGCTGTATGCACTGGCGCTGCAGGACGGCATGATGCCGACCAGCACCGTGATGGACGCACCGCTGGTCCTCGGGGACCCCGCGCTGGGCGCGGAGTGGCGTCCGGAGAACTACTCGCGCAGCTTCCGCGGCGCCACAACCCTGCGGGAGGCGCTGGCCAGTTCGCTCAACCTCGCCTCGATCCGCCTGCTGAATACCATCGGCGTGGAGAAGATCCATGCGGATCTCGGCCGCTTCGGATTGCGCCTCGCACAGCACCCGCGGACCCTGTCGATGGCGCTGGGCAGCGGATCCCTGACCCCGGTCGAGATGAACAACGCCTACATCCCCTTCGCCAACGGCGGGCGCCTCACCACGCCGTGGCTGATCGCCCGCATCGAGGCGGTCGACGGCACGCTGCTCTACCAGGCGCCGACCGAGCGCGCCTGCCCGGCGCCCTGCGACGACCCCGCCGGCCAGCAGCTCGAGCTCGCTGCCGCCCACGGTCCATTGCAGTTCGCCGAACCGGTCCCGACACTGGAGCCGGGAATCGCCTGGCAGATGAGCCAGATGCTGGGCGGTGTAATCCGCTCCGGCACCGGACGCCGCGCGCTGGAACTGGGGCGGGACGACCTGGCCGGCAAGACCGGCACCACCAATTCCTACCGCGATGCGTGGTTCGTGGGCTTCAACGCCGAGATGGCAACGACCGCGTGGATCGGTTTCGACGACAACCGCGAGCTCGGTTCGCGCGAGACCGGCGCCCGCGCCGCGCTGCCGATCTGGATGGGGTTCATGCAGCGTGCGCTGGCCGGCACGCCGGAGGCTCCGATCGAGCGCCCCGAGGACCTGGTCGAGGTGGCCCTGCTCCCGGAGACCGGGCAGCGCACCACCGACGACGATCCGCGTGGCCGCCGGGAGTGGCTGCTCCCGGAACAGATACCGGAACGCAGCGCGAGCATTCCCGCTGTTACTGACGACCCGGAAACCGGGGAAAACCGCAGTCCCCGCATCGAATCCCAACCCGAATTCATCTTCTGAACCGGCCGATGGCGATACCAGAATCCAGGGCGCGTCAGCGTCTGGCCGAGGAGGCCGCACGCATCATCCTCGAGGAGGGCGTGCGGGACTACGGTCTGGCCAAGCGCAAGGCCGCCGATCATCTCGGGATGAGCGGGCGGCGCGAAATGCCGGCGAATACCGAGGTCGAGGCCGCGGTGCTGGAGCGCAACCGGCTGTTCGCGGACGCCGAGAACCGGCGCGAATACCGGGACCGCCTGCGCGCGGCAGCGGTGGTGATGGAACGTCTGGCCGGGCTGGAACCGCGGCTGGTCGGTCCGCTGGTCATCGGCATCCTCGAGCCGCAGCCGCTGATCAACCTGCACGGCTTCGCCGAGACGGTCGAAGAGGTCATCTTCCAGCTGGGGGACATGGGCATCCAGTGCCGCAGCGGGGAACGCCACTACCGGGGCGGTCAGGGCACGCGGGCGCCCTACCTCAGCTTCCGCGGTCCCGAGGGGCTCGACATCGAACTCACGGTGTTCCCGGCCGACGGCATCCGCCAGGCGCCTCCGTCACCGATCGACGGCCGCCCGATGCGCCGACTCGGCCTGCCCGCCGTGCAGGAACTCATCGCCGAAGTCGAAGCCGAGCTGGAACACACCGACTGACGCCATGCCCCACGCCACCCCCGACGCTTAACACCCTCCCCCGCTCGCGGGGGAGGGATGCGGAGGGGGCCGGCCGGGAAAGCAAAGGCCTGGGACGCGCCCCTCAGCCCCGACGGTAGCCGTGCACCGTCTCGACCAGGGCCGCGACCCGCTCCGGGTCGATGCCGGGGTGGATGCCGTGGCCGAGATTGAAGACATGCCCGGTGGGAAACGGAAAGCCGTCGAGGATCCGCGTCGCCTCGGCCCGCACCACGTCGTCGCCGGCGTAGAGCACCGACGGGTCCAGGTTGCCCTGCAGAGCAACCCGGTCCCCTACCCGTTGCGCCGCCTCCGCGATGTCGATGGTCCAGTCCAGACCCAGGGCATCGGCACCGGCATCGGCCTGCGACTCGAGCCACGCACCACCGCCCTTGGTGAAGAGGATCACCGGGACCCGCCGGCCGTCGTGTTCCCGCGGCAGTTCGTTGATGATCCGCTGCATGTAGGCCAGCGAGAACTCGCGGTAATGCCGCGGCGTGAGCGAGCCGCCCCAGGTATCGAAGATCATCACCGCCTGCGCGCCCGACCGGATCTGCGCCTGCAGGTACGCGGACACCGCCGCCGCCACCTTCTGCAGCAGCGCGTGCATCGCCTGCGGTTCGCCGTAGAGCAGCCGCTTGGTCTCGGCGAAGTCCCGCGAGGTGGCCCCCTCGATCATGTAGGTGGCCAGCGTCCAGGGACTGCCCGCGAAGCCGATCAGCGGCACCGCACCGTTCAGTTCGCGCCGGATCAGCCGCACCGCATCCATCACGTAGCGCAGCTCCTGCTCCGGGTCGGGAACGGGGAGCCGTTCGATCGCATCCAGCGACCGCACGGGTTCGCGGAAGCGGGGACCCTCGCCCGTCTCGAAATAGAGACCGAGCCCCATCGCATCCGGCACCGTCAGGATGTCCGAGAACAGGATCGCCGCATCGAGCGGAAAGCGCGCCAGCGGCTGCAGGGTGACCTCGCACGCCAGTTCCGGATTCTGGCAGAGGTCCATGAAGCTGCCCGCCCGGGCGCGCGTGGCCCGGTATTCCGGAAGATAGCGACCCGCCTGGCGCATGATCCAGATCGGCGTGCGATCCACGGGCTCACGGAGGAGCGCGCGCAGCAGTCTGTCGTTGGCCAGTTCGGTCATCGTTGTCATCCGGTTGGTTATGGGCAATGCAGGGCCGGGGGGCCGGGGGGCCGGGGGGCCGACGACGGATTCAGCCGCCGGCCGGGCCCTGCAGCCGCGCGCGCAACTGCCGGCTCACCTCGGCCATGTCGGCGCGCCCCAGCAGCACGGGCTTGAGGACGGCCATCACCTGGCCCATGTCTTTGGGGCCGGAGGCGCCGGTCTCCGCGATGGCCTGGTCGATCAGGATCGTCACCGCGTCCGGTTCCAGCGGTTCGGGCATGAACTCCCGGATCACTGCAACCTCGGCCTCTTCGATGGCCGCGAGGTCGTCGCGCTCGCCGCGCCGATACTGTTCGATCGAGTCGCGTCGCTGCTTGAGCATGCGGTTCAGGATCGCCAGCACCGCTGCGTCGTCCGGCTCGCGGCGCTCGTCGACCTCGAACTGCTTGATTTCCGACTGGATCAGCCGCAGCGCAGCGAGCCGGTTCCGGTCGCGCGCACGCATCGCGGCCTTGACCTCCTCGCCGATCCGGTCTTTCAGGGACATCAGGGGGTCCCGCGCGCTGGTCAGTACAAACGAACGCGGCGGGTGATGTCCCGCGAATTACGCTTGAGTTGACGCTTCACGGCCGCCGCCGCCTTGCGCTTGCGCTCGGTGGTGGGCTTCTCGTAGGACTCGCGGCGGCGGACTTCGGACACCACACCCGCCTTTTCGCAGGTGCGCTTGAAACGCCGCAGAGCGACTTCGAAGGGCTCGTTTTCGCGTACTCGAACGTGGGGCATAAACTCTCCATAAACAGGTTGAATGGTTGCAGCGGCGATAATCGGCTGCGGTTGTTGTAATGTACGCATCGGCCGGGGCCGGCTGCAGTCGGGCATGAGACGAAACCGGCAATGATAGATCAAAGTCCTTGCAAGAAAAAGCACGAATCCGCCTACGCAGCCCGCGAGGGTCACGCTATCATGCCTGCCATGAAGACCCTGAACGTCGATCTCGGTTCCCGGAGCTACCCGATCCACGTGGGCGGGGGGCTGCTGAGCGAACCGGAACTGCTGCGCCCGTACCTGCACGGGCAGCGCCTGGTGGTGGTCAGCAACGAGACCGTTGCGCCGCTCCACGGCGAGCGTCTCAGGGCCCTGCTCGCCGGCCATGACTTCACCTGGATCGACCTCCCGGACGGCGAGCGCTACAAGACGCTGGCCACGGTGGAATCCGTCCTGACCCGCATGCTGCAGGCGCGGTTCGACCGCGGCACCACGCTGATCGCGTTCGGCGGTGGCGTGGTGGGCGACATCGCCGGCTTCGCCGCGGCCATCTACCAGCGCGGCATCGACTTCATCCAGGTGCCCACCACCCTGCTCTCCCAGGTGGACTCCTCGGTCGGCGGCAAGACCGGCGTGAACCATCCGCTGGGCAAGAACATGATCGGCGCCTTCCACCAGCCGCGCGCGGTGATCATCGACATCGACACCCTCAAGACGCTGCCGCTGCGCGAACTGCGCGCCGGGGTGGCGGAAGTGATCAAGTACGGGCTGATCCAGGATGCCGGGTTCTTCGCCTGGCTGGAGACGCACATCGAGCGCCTGCTGGCTCTCGAGCCGGAGACCGTGATCGAGGCCATCCACCGATCCTGCGCGTGCAAGGCCGAGGTGGTCGCGGCCGATGAGCGCGAGTCCGGACGGCGTGCGCTGCTGAACCTCGGCCACACCTTCGGACACGCGATCGAGACGGGAATGGGCTACGGCGAGTGGCTGCACGGCGAGGCGGTCGGCACCGGCATGGCCATGGCGGCCCGGATGTCCGAGGCGATCGGCTGGCTGGAACCGGCGGACCGGGAGCGCGCCGAGTCGCTGATCGCCCGGGCGGGCCTGCAACTGCAGCCGCCGGAGCAGATCGACGCCGCACGCTTCCGCGAGCTGATGGCCATCGACAAGAAGGTGGTGGACGGCCGGCTGCGTCTTGTCCTGCTGCAGGCGATCGGCGCGGCGGTGGTCACCGCCGACTTCCCGCCGGAGGCCCTGGAGAGCACACTGCCGGCCACCTCCAGCCTGGCGACCGGTGTCGACTGAAACGCCAGCGGCGATGGGCCCTGTCGTCGCGCCTCGGCTCGCACCGTACGCGGCGCTGGCCGAGCGTTCCGCGGGCCGGCGCCACCCCGAGCCGCCCCCGAACCACCGGAGCGAATTCCAGCGCGACCGCGACCGCATCGTGCACAGCACGGCCTTCCGGCGTCTCAAATACAAGACGCAGGTCTTCGTCAGCCACGAGGGCGACCTGTTCCGGAACCGCCTCACGCACTCCCTCGAAGTGGCGCAGATCGCGCGTTCCAGCGCGCGTGCGCTCGGGCTGAACGAGGACCTCACCGAGGCCATCGCGCTGGCGCACGACCTCGGACACACGCCGTTCGGCCACGCCGGTCAGCGAGCGCTGAACAACTGCATGCGCGATCGCGGCGGCTTCGAACACAACCTGCAGTCCCTGCGCATCGTCGACCTGCTGGAGCAGCACTACGCGGAATTCGATGGCCTGAATCTCACCTTCGAGACCCGCGAGGGCATCCTGAAGCACTGCTCCCAGGAGAATGCGCACCGGCTCGGGCCGGTCGCCGAGCGGTTTCTGAACGGGCGTCAGCCGAGCCTCGAGGCCCAGTTGACCAACGTCGCGGACGAAATCGCCTACAACAACCACGACATCGACGACGGACTGCGCGCCGGGTTGCTGACGATGGAGCAGTTCTGCGAGGTCGAACTGTTCCGGGTGCGCTACGAACAGGTTCTCAGAAGCTACCCCGGCCTCGAGCCCCGCCGCGTTCGCCACGAGACCGTGCGGCGCATGATCGACACCCTGGCGTCCGACCTGATCACCGCGAGCCGCGCCGCGCTGCACGGTGCCGGCGTCGACAGTCTGGAAGCGGCGCAGCGCTTCCCCGACCCGCTGCTCCGCTTCAGCCCGGAAGTTGCGCGCCAGAATCGTGAACTCAAGCGCTTCCTGCGGCAGAACCTGTACCATCACCATCGGGTATACCGGATGACGGTGAAAGCGGAACGCATCGTGACCGACCTCTTCTCCGCCTTCATGGAGGATCCCAAGCTGCTGCCGGAACACTTCCAGACGCACGCGCGGCAATTGGCCGAGGCGGAGGAGCACGGTCTCGCGCGCGGGGTCGCCGACTACATCGCCGGAATGACCGACCGTTTCGCCATTCACGAACACCAGCGCGTCTTCGACCTGCGCACCCTGATCTGAGCCCGTCGCCATGTCCCTGCAACCCGACTGTCTGGCCGAACTGAACCTGCACCAGGCCCCGTTCGACTCGTTGCCGAACGAGGACTTCATCTATACCGACAACCTGATCGAGGAGACGGTGGCCGCGGCCAGCCAGGCGATCGACATGTCCGGGGCGATCCTGCTGCTTACCGGCGAGGTCGGCTCGGGTCGCAGCATGCAACTGATGCGGCTGCTCGGTTCGCTGCCGGAGAACTTCGAGCTGATCGCCTTCCGGGCACGGCTGAACACCCGCTTCGAGGCAGTCGACTTCACCATCCGCAGCCACCTGCAGGCCGGTGGCCACGACGATCCCGACCGGGCGCTGAGCGACCTGATGAGCGAGCGCATCCGCGCGGGCTACGACCCGGTCATCGCGGTCGACGACGCCCACCTGCTGGGCATGGACATCATCAACATCCTGCTGCGCATGCGCGGGGAGATCCTGGGCGTGGAGGGTCGCGCCCCGCGCCTGGTGCTGGTGGGCGATCAGGTCCTGCTGCGTCGCCGCCTGCAGATGCGTCCGTCCGACGAAAACCAGATCGCCCGCTTCACGCTGCGCCCGTTCAGCCTCGAGCAGACCGCCGCGTACCTCACGCACCGTCTGCGCGCGGCCGGCATGGCCGACCCCGGGGAGATCCTCACCGAAGATGCGATCGCCGACCTGCAGGCAAGCGGCAGAGGGCTTCCGGGACCGCTGAACGAGCAGGCGAACGCGTGGCTGGAACGGCTGTGCCGGGCACGNCGGGGCGAGGAGGAGCAGGAACCGGAGCCGGAGCCGGAACCGCTTCGGGACGACCGGATGGCGGCCTTCACGCGCGGAATGCCCCCACTCGGCGTGACCGGGGACCCGCCGGACGAGCCGCCGGAGGACCTCACGCCCGTCGGGCGGCGCGAATCACCACAGCCGACCGGGGAGCCGGAACAGGCGCCAGCGCCGGACGAAGACTGGGACCCGTACACGGGCCGCATGCAGAAGCGCGCTTCGGAATCGGATGACGACCGGGTGCCGTTCTGGAGCCGCAGCTGGTTCGTACCCGTGGTGGCCGCGGTGGTCGCCTTCCTGATCCTCGCGCCGTTCGCGCGGCACCTGTTCGACCGTCCCGAACCGCCACCGACAACCACCGTGCAACTGCCGCTGCCGGTCGCTCCCGAAGAGGAGCCCGCGCCGACCCCCGAGGTGGCCTGGCCCGACGAGCAGGGCGTGGTGGAACTGCCCTTCGACGACCGGGTGCCCGCGGAAATGCCCGCCCGCGAGCCACCGGCGCCCGAACGCCCGGATGCGCCCGCGGCCCCCGAGCCCGCGCCGGAACCGCCGCCGGAGCCCGAGCCACAGCCCGCACCGGAACCGGCGCCCCCGCCGCCCGAGCCGGAACCCGAGCCCCCCGCCACGCCGGCACCCGAACCCGCACCCCCGGCCGCGGAACCGGTGGATCTTGCCGCGGACCGGGCGTGGCTCGGCCGGCAAAGCAGGGACAACTTCACGATTCAGCTCATCGCCGCCCCGGACCTCGATGGCGCGCGCCGCTTCGTCGATCAGCACCAGCTCGCGGGCATCCGGTACATCCCCACCCGCTCGAACGGGCGCGAGTTCGTGGTAGCCCTGGCCGGCAGCTTCACCACGCGCTCCGCCGCCGAACAGGCCCTCGGGAACCTGCCCGCCGCGGTGCGCGCCGACCAGCCCTGGATCCGGTCGCTGGGGTCGGTCCAGGACATCCAGCGCTGAACGGTCCCCGGACAGCGGGCGGAGGCGCAGGCGGCCCCCGGACCCGCCGCAGAGCGTGATGGCAGGACGGATCCCACAGGCCTTCATCGACGACCTGCTCGAGCGCACGGACCTCGTCGAGCTCGTCCAGCGCCATGTGCCGCTGAAGAAATCGGGCAGCGAATTCTCCGCCTGCTGCCCGTTTCACGCCGAGAAGACCCCCTCCTTCTACGTCTCGCCCCAGAAGCAGTTCTATCACTGCTTCGGCTGCGGGGCCCACGGCACCGCCATCACCTTCCTGATGGAATACGAGAACCTCAGCTTCCCGGAGGCGATCGACCAGCTGGCCGAATGGGCGGGCCTCGAGGTCCCGCGGGAATCGGCGGGTCCGGAGACCGAGCCGCTCGCCCCGCTGCTCGAGGCACTGGAAGCAGCGTCCCGCTTCTATGTCGAACAGCTTCGGCAGCACCCGGCTGCAATCGACTATCTGAAGGCGCGCGGCATCGACGGCAAGACCGCGCGGGACTTCGCTCTCGGCTGGGCTCCCGCCGGGACCGACACCCTGGCGCGCGCGCTCGGCAACCGCTTCGGCACCGAGACCCTGCTTGCAGCCGGGCTGGCCGCGCGCCGTGACGACGGCAGCATCCGCGACCGTTTCCGCGCGCGCATCGTGTTCCCCATCCGCGATCGCCGGGGCCGGGTCACCGGCTTCGGCGGCAGGCTGATCGAGGCCGGGGAACCCAAGTACCTGAACAGCCCGGAGTCCGCGGTCTTCCACAAGGGACACACGATTTACGGCCTGTACGAGGCCCGCCGCGCCGAGACGCGCCTCGCCGAGCTGGTGGTCACGGAGGGCTATATGGACGTGGTGGGCCTTGCGCAGGCGGGTTTTCGACGCGCCGTCGCCTGCATGGGCACCGCGCTCACGCGCAGCCATCTCGAGCTGCTGTTCCGCCAGGTGCCCCGCCTGGTGCTGTGCTTCGATGGCGACGCGGCCGGCCGCCGGGCGGCCTGGCGGTCCCTGGAACAGGCTCTGCCGGTGATTCAGGGCATGCGGGAGGTCCGAACGCTGTTCCTGCCCGAGGGCGAGGACCCCGACAGTCTCGTGCGCCACGAGGGCCTGGAGGGCTGGGAGCGGCGTCTGGCCGGCAGCGCCGTGCTCTCCGAGACCTTCATGCGTCTGCTCGGCGAGCGTTACCCCCTGGACACCGCCGAGGGCCGCAGCCAGTGCGCCCACGCGGCGGTCAAGCTGATCCGCACGGTGACCGACCCGCTGTTCCGGACCCAGCTCTGCGATCTGGTGGCCGACCACACGCGCACGCCCCCGGCGCAGGTCTTCGCGATGCTTGGCGAGCCTGCGGACACTCCGGGCGCGGGCGACGTGTCCGGAGCGCCCGCGTCCGGCGCGACGGCCGGCACTGCGAGGCAGGATCGGCCGGGTCAGCGCACGAGCCAGCTGTGGGCGGCGCTGCTCGCACGCGTGATGCAGTGGCCGCAGCAGGACTGGCGCGATCCGGCCCTCGAGCGCCTGTGCGCGGCCGGCGGGCGGGGGCCGGAGATCCTGGGCGCGATCCTGGATCGGGTCCAGGCGAGCCCCGGCATCACCACGGCCCGCCTGCTCGAGCAGTTCCGGGAGGAGACCTATTTCCCTCGCCTGATGGCACTGGCCGGTCAGCCCCTGGGTGATGAAGATGCGGAACTTTCGCGACGCATTGCAATCGACAGCGCTAACCGTTTGTTTCGGGAACACTGCCGTGAGCGCATCCGGGACCTGGCCGCGCGCGAGGACCGTCCGCTCAGCGACGAGGAACGGGTGGAACTGCGCAACCTTCAGGCCATGCTCGGACGTGGCACGGGGCCGGACAGGAGCCGGGAATAAGCCTGACGCTCCCACGTCCAATCGGAATCGAGGCTTTTGGTCATCAGGCCGAGGCTTGAATCGACAGGCCACGCCCCAACCCTTGTGACAGGCGCGGGAATGAGCCTCCGACAATCGCAGTGACCGGACCAACGAAGGCGGAAGCGCGAACTATACTCTCGGCAGGGTGAGATCGAAGTCGATCGGCAACCACCCTGTGCGTCTGCCCGGCACCGTTTTTCGCACCTGCAAAATCAGTATTCTCTGCTATACTGTTAGATTCGACATTTTATACGTTTTCCCCGGAGTACACACGCGATGAATCGTGAAGAGCAGCAGTCACAGCTCAAGGAGCTCATTGCCAAGGGCAAGGAACAGGGCTACCTGACGTACACCGAGGTGAATGATCACCTGCCGGATTCGATCATCGATTCCGAGCAGATCGAAGACATCATCGCGATGATCAATGACATGGGCATCGCGGTGCACGAGCAGGCGCCGGATGCCGATACCCTGCTCCTGGCCGACGGCAGCGTCTCCCCCGACGAGGACGCCGAGGACGCGGTCGCCGCGCTGGCCGCGGTCGACAGCGACTTCGGCCGCACGACCGATCCCGTGCGCATGTACATGCGCGAGATGGGTACGGTGGAACTGCTGACGCGTGAGGGCGAGATCCGCATCGCGAAGCGGATCGAGGAGGGCCTGATGCAGGTCCTGTTCGCGCTCGCCCACCATCCGTCGGCGATCAGCCAGCTGCTCGCGCAATACCAGCGCCTGGTCGAGAACAACGGGCGTCTGACGGACCTGGTCGTCTCCTTCATCAACCCCGAAGTTGCCGATGGCGAGGCCGTTGCCCGCGGCCTTGCCGATCCGGCTGACGCCGTGGCGACCCGGGCCCCTGCCCCGGCGCCGGCGAAGCCCGCGGCAAGCGTCTCGCGCGACGATGGCGACAGCGATGCCGACGACGACTCGGACGAAGACGAGGAGGTCGAAGACACCGGTCCCGATCCGGAGGAGGCGCGGGTCCGGTTCGCACGTCTCGCGGAACTGCACCGTGCCGCGAAGGAGGCCTGCGACCGGCGCGACCCCGAGGCCTACGCCCGTGCGCGGGAAGAAACCGCCCGCTACTTCATGGAGTTCAAGCTGGTCCCGCGCGTGGTCGAGGAACTGACCTCCAACCTGCACAGGACCATCGACCGGATCCGCCGGCACGAGCGCCAGATCATGAAGCTGGTCGTGGTCGACTCGCACATGCCTCGCAAGACCTTCCTCGACTCGTTCCCCAAGAACGAGACCAACCTGAACTGGATCCACCAGGCACAGAAGGCGAAGGGCCGGTACACCGCACAGCTCGCGCTGGTCGCGGACGACGTCGTGCGCCTGCAGAAGAAGCTGCTGGAGATCGAGCGCGAGGCCAACCTCAGCATCGCCGAGATCAAGGACATCAACCGCCGCATGTCCATCGGCGAGGCCAAGGCCCGCCGCGCGAAGAAGGAGATGGTCGAGGCGAACCTGCGCCTGGTGATCTCCATCGCCAAGAAGTACACCAACCGCGGGCTGCAGTTCCTGGACCTGATCCAGGAGGGCAACATCGGCCTGATGAAGGCGGT
>SL_3KL_010_SEDDRAFT_10001664_pt1 | contig 20302 bp, 19 predicted proteins | sample SodLakKL_010_SED_2_FD_10381 | JGI IMG/M metagenome (IMG submission 10381) | reverse complement strand
CGGAGACCTCGATTTTAGCATAGTTCCCGCCGTATCCATTCAGTATGCCTGCAATAACCGCAACCTCATCGGCAGGAAGAACCATGGTTCCGAACTCAAAGTGAGAATTGCCGAATATATGATAACCGCTTATATTGAGTGTCGGCCAAAAGGTAAAAAAGTGGTTCTGTCGCTGGACGGGCAATGCGTGCTTTACAGATTCGAAGGCGTTGAGGCGGCCGTACCCGTATTCGTTGGTAAAATTCTGCCCGCTCATGCCGGGCACTTTATCAGCAGTGCCTTCCAAGTACCCACGGATCTCGGCGGGTGCAAGTGTTGGATTAACGGAGAGCATCAAGGCAGCAGTAGCCGCAACCTGTGGTGCTGCCATTGATGTGCCGGGTGCATAATCATAGTCCTGACTATATCCATGCTGTTGTGTCAACGTAACAGCATAGTTAGGCATTGTCGAGTAAATATTTCGGTCATCACCGGCTCCGGCACCACCATATCCACCGGGAGCTGAGAGATTAACCTGTGGACCAGCATTTGAAAATGAAGCACGAACGTCATTATGGTCGGTCGCAGCTACTGCAATTACATTATCGTAACTTTCAGAATACCGAGCCGGATATCGTATAAAATTGTTGAAACCATCATTATGAGTTATGGATACAATTAAAACATCACGATCCCGCGCGTATTCAATAGCATCAACATATAACTGCGATGGTTGCCCACCCCCAGAACTAAAGTTTATCACAACGGGCCTACTGGTGCTTTCGGAAAAATCGGATGCCTCCTTGACTGCTTGGTAGAACCATGATTCGGTATATACCCCATCATGATCTCGGTTTGTTTGAATGACCATTATATCGGATTCCCAATTTACCCCTGCAATACCAATCTCATTATCAGTGTGTGCAGCGGCAATTCCTGCTACATGTGTTCCATGACCATGATTATCTTGTACTCCCCATGGATCGGTAGGATGAGCGAAATTCGAACCGAGTATAAATCTGTTCGTTCGACTAAGGTCTTCATGTGACAGTTCTCCATTCTGCATCGGAATGCCGGTATCAAGTATTGCTATAACAACATCACTATCCCCGGTAGTTATATCCCACGCTTGTTCTGCACTTATATCCGCTCCGGGCGTGCCGTTTGTCGGAGATTGCCCCGTATTATTTAAGTGCCACTGACGCCAGTACCGATCGTCGTTGGGACTTAAACCGATTTCTCCCACATAGATAGGTTCAACAATATCAAATAATGGATTCTTCTCCAACTGTTCAATAACTTGAAAAAGATTATCATTTTCAGGAATCCGGAAAAATCCCCACCCCAAGTCATCGAAAATTGGCAGGAATAATGATTGTAATCCTTCGACTGCCTCGATTGTTTGCTGAGGTACTACAACATCTTGTAATTTGATTTTGATTTCAGATTCGGTGTGAACAATTACTTCGCCGCGCCATTCGCTTACGCTTATTCCTTCACGATCCTCAAAATGTTCATAAGACAGTTGTGCCTGAATCACGAAAGGAAGCAAGCTTAATAGAAAAAGAGCTTTATAAAACATAACAATTTTTGCTTTCATCGCTCTGTCTCCTTATATTGTACTGTGAATAAAATATAAAGCGCCCCACAGGCGGAGATAGCCTGTTAAAATGTATTTCCGGCCAGGAATACAAGCAGGTCCCCGTCAATCGGGGCGCTTTTGTTGTTTTTTAGATTACGATCACGTTAAACACAATATCTAAACCCTCATAAACACCACCTCCAATGTATCTCGATGTTATAGTCACTCGATACGACGAATGTATATACCTCCTTTCGGTCTTGCTCCTAAACCGACATATACATGATTGTTTTTTCCTATCCCAATTCCCCTTGCATAACGATGTTCAAGGTTGTCTGTATAATCGAGCCACTCTGCACCATCATACTTATAAATACCTAATCCGCTATAAAGAATGAGATTATCATTTTCATTAAATACCATACCATCGGGTTCACCCCATATTAAACTATCAGGAACGGGTATTTCAATCCAAATATTTCCATCTACCCGGTTTTTGAGTAGTCCATAATCCCTGATAAAAACATATATATAGTAATTTTTATTGAAAGCAAAAGTAGATGTAGTGCCGTCAGTTTCAATGATTTTTTCCCAATTCATGCCTCTATTAGTGGATTGCAATATATAATTTCTCCGGGCGGTTCCGGCATACATTATGCGAGGATTAGCCGGATAAACAGCAAAGCTAATTACATTATTATGAAGCAGCCAATTATCATCCTCTGTCCTGTTCTCATCCAAATATCCGGGCACCGGCTGCCATGTATTGCCGCGATCATCCGTATAGTAAAGATAACCGGTTCCGGTTCCACCTGTCCCTGCGTATAATCTCTGAGGATCTTTCGGGTCAATGTCAAGTGTTATAACTTTTGTCCAAGACGGAAAATGTATACCATCGTCGATAATCTTCCAGGTTGCTCCTCCATCCATACTTCGTATCACTCCGTGCGGATTTGCATAGATAATATCAGGATCTGATGGATCAACGACTATACGAGTAATTGTTCCGCCTACCCATACTGTATCCCATTTTTCACCGCAATCCATACTTCTGAATATCTTACCTTCCCGTCCATCACTGAAAGAGCGCGCACTTCCTACAAAAATCACCTGTGCATTACACGGATGAACTGTAATTGCCGTAACAGTTTCTCCGCCTAATCCGAGAAAGGTCCATTCATCATATTTACTATTTATACACGTAGCAGTCTGATCACATGGAATTATGTTTTTACCGGGCTCAACTGATGAATTGCAAGAAATCATAATAAATAGAAAGAATAAAAAAAGTAAATTTAAAATAAGTCGCATACGCTCATCATATTTAAGATTATTTACTATCATTACCGTTATTTCAAAATTAAATCCGAATATTAATAGTAACGTTTTGATTATAATACACTATGATAGGAACGAAAGCGATAAGCAAAACAGGATCATCGCAAGAAGAGAATACTTTATATTTTTCACTCCAATACATCACTATCTCCCGGCACAGAAGAAGGATTGATTATTTGTTTAAGTACTTCTACAGCACCTGAACTGTATTTTATCGGCGGGCACTAATAAAAATAACAACAAAATTTATGCCATATACAATGCTCGCATTTTGTTGCATTTTCGCAGTTTATAAATTCATGTTTTTTAAATATAAAAACTTAGGGAGGGATTTTCCCGAATATAAGAAATGTTTATTTTGTCCAATTAATTTTATAAAGTAACACAAAGGGGAAGAAAAGGCAGAGGGCAGAGGTCGGAGGTCAGAGATCAGAAGTCAGAGATTGGAGATTGGATACCAAATTCCTTTGCGCCCTCTGCGGACTCTGCGTTTAAAAAATCCGTAAGAAATGTTAGATGATTGTCCCACAACAATTCCGACTTGACAAATGATAGCATATTTGCTATCATTTAATATGATCGTCGTAATCGATACAAATGTCCTCTATCAGGCTTTAAGAAGTAGTAGCGGCGCGTCACACTATATCGTAACACTTTTTCGTGATCGGCTTATAGATGTGGCGGTGTCAGTGGAAGTTCTTTTAGAATACGAAGCCGTACTGACACGGCAATCGTCTTTTAGAGATTTAGCTTTAAGCAAACGAGAGATTCAGGCGGTGCTGGACTATTTTGCATATTTCGGCAAACATACCGAAATATATTACCGTTTTCGACCGAATTTGCCCGATGAAGGGGACAACATTTTTGTCGAGCTTGCACTTGCAAGTAACAGCGAATACTTAATAACGAATAATGTCCGAGATTATAAGAAATCACAACTAAAATTTAAACATATAAAAATTATCACACCGGCGGAATTTGTACGATATTGGAGGAAGAGAAATGAAGAATAAAGCAAGCGTTCTGACACTGCGACTGCCGCAATCGCTAAAGAGAAAAATTGAGAAAATTGCCGACCGCGAGGGTGTATCCATCAATCAACTGGCACTGTATGCACTTACAAAAGAGATGCACGAAATAGAATCTTCGGAGTTTTTTAGAAATTACATTAAGGGGAAAACAAAAGACGAAATCAGACGAGATTTTGATACCGCACTCGCAAAAATACCTAAAAAGCGTGTTCCGAAATGGGATAAATTCGAATAATGATGATCTACTAATAAATCCCATTATTTCAATTATTACCTGAAGGCAGAAGTCAGAGATCAGAAGTCAGAGATCAGAGATCAGAGATCGGAGGTCGGAGATCAGACACCTAATTCCTTTGCGCCCTCTGCGGACTCTGCGTTAAAAATTAATCAGGTGGTCTGCTTATATGAATCCCTGTTTAATTCACAACGTTCTTCCTCTCAGCCAACGCCGTCACAATATACATACCGAATGCGGCAGCCAACGAGGCGATGTAACTAAAATCAAAATCGAAAATATAATTGCCGGTCACCCAGACCACTGCACCGGAAACCAACGCTGCGATCGCGCTGTTTGCACCGCCGAATTTCGTAAACAGTCCGAACACCGCGACGACGAACAATCCCGCGCTGCCGAAAGAAGAAGCATCCAGCACTAAATTATACACCCCCTCCGCGTGCAGCGCAAGCATATACGCGATGCATCCCATCACAACCACACCGAGTCGTCCCGTTAGCAGACGCTGCTTATCGGTCATGTCGGGATAGAGTGAACCGATTACATTCCTCGATATCAGTGCCGATGCCGCAAGGAGCGCGCTGTCCACGGTCGAGAGGATTGCCGACACAAGAGCGCCCGCAAAGATGACATATAATGCGGTCGAGAAATACGTCTGCGCCATCAACGGGAGTATATGTTCGGGATCGGCGATATTCGGGAATAGTTTCAATCCGACAAGTCCCATCGATAACGGGACCAGTCCGACCATAAGATAGATCATGCCGGCCGATATTGCCGAACGTTTTGCAATCACATGCGAGCGCGATCCGAGTACTTTCGCGATGATCTCCTGTGCAAGCACCGACCCGCAAATAGGTATGGCCCATGATTCGATGACAAGAAAAACAGACCGGGTGCTGCTCTCGCTTTCGGGAGGAAAGAAAGAAAGGCGTTCGGGAGATATCGTGTTATAGGCAGCAGCAACACCGCCGAATTCACCTAAGACCATCGGTAAGAGAAGAAGCAATCCTATGATGAGTACCGTACCCTGGATCATGTCGGAAATTGCGTCGGCGAGCAGTCCGCCCATCACGGTATAGGCGATCACCATACAGGCGGCGATAGTTATCGCGGCAACGACGGTCAATTCCGATGATGCCGACAGCACCTGTCCGAACGCCCGGATCTGTGCCGCCGCCCAGAACAGCGAAGCCGGAGCTATCACCAGCGCGGCGATGCGTTCTGCGCGGAAGGAATAACGCTGCCGCAGCATATCAGCAACAGTGGTTAATTTTCGTTTCCAGAGCGGTACTGCAAATACCATTCCCATGGCGATCAAACAAAGTCCGTAACCGAACGGATCGGCTGTCGCGCCGTATAGACCTTCGCGATACGCGGCACCGGACGTGCCGATACATGCTTCGGCGCCGAACCATGTTGCAAAGATAGAGAACGTAGCAAGTCCGTAACCCAACTTACGCCCGGCAAGCAGATAATCGTCCTCGGTATGAATTCTCCGCGATACGATAAATCCGAGCACAAGCTGAAAAGAAACATAGATAAGTATAGCGATGAGAACAATGTTCAACGTTTCACTCCACTATCGGAAAATATGTAAGGAGACACATTTTCAATCAAACGTAAACACGACTTTCACTGCATTCGAACGTCCGCGCGATTGCGCGGTTTGTATTGCCTTCTTCCATTCACCGAGCTTATACCGATGGGTAATCAGTTTATGAAACGGAATTCTTTTGTTTCGTTTCATCAGCTCGATCGCAAACTCAAACGTTTTTCTTTTCTTTCCTCTGAAATTCTCGACCGAGGACATTACAGATCCGAGGAGGTCTACTTCACGGAACCAGACAGGCGTCAGATCGATCCCTTTTGCATCGGCCGCCGCACCGACGAGTACCACCGAGCCGCCGGCCTGCGTTAAACGAAGCGCGTCGTCTATCGTCTCAGAACTCGCAATGGAATCGTACACGCGCAGCATACCCCCTTCCACCACCCGTTTTCCGAGCGACGGTTTAAAGATCTGTGCATTGGTTTCCTTTGCAATCGCTTCATATAAGTCTTCTTTACCGGGATTGATAACAACATGCGCTCCCATCTCTTTTGCCATCTCCTCCTGGAATGTATATCTGGCCGTTGCATAAATCTTACAACGTATCGGCAACATTTTAAGTACCGCTATCGTCAGCAGACCGATCGTGCCGGAGCCGAGTACCAGCACCTTCGCACCGTTCGGAGGATATCGCCGCAGCACGGCATGGAGGGCAACGGCAAAGGGTTCGACCAGCACGGCCTCCTCGAGAGAAAAACCATCGGGCAATTTATATATCTGCGATTTATGTGCAATAAAATACTCTCCCCAACCGCCTCCGGTTTCATGGCTGAATCCAATCGCGGTTGCCGGTGACAGATGACCGTTCGTCAAATTCATACATATATGCGATTGTCCGCGTCTGCAATTCGGACACGTTTTCTCCACACCCCGTGTCGAACAGGAATGTGAAGGATCGATAACAACCCGATCACCCTCTCTTATATTCTTAACCGACGGAGATTTTTCAACGACCTCGCCCACAATTTCGTGTCCGAAAACAAATGACTCCGAGCCGTACGGTTGAAGGGAGAAACTTGTGTTCCCGTTAATAATGGCAATATCGGTACCGCAGATGCCCGACCTCAGGGTCCGTACCCGTACCCAGTCCTCATTTATCATAGTCGGCAGGGGTAACTCCCGGAGCGATAGGCAGGACAACGAAGAGGTGCCGACGGATTTAAACCGTCGACTTAATGTTTTCGTAATCAGATATTTCGGGACGCTTAGTTTAAACTCGACTGCTTTCACGTTAGTATAGGTCACTCCATATGTTTTTTATTGTATTTAATCCGATATTTTTTTAACCACCAAAGGTGTCGAGACTGTGTGAAAAGTAATTTTTCTGTCACCCTGAGTGAGGGATTGTCATACTGAGCGCCGTGCCTGCGGCAGGCAGGGAGTCGAAGTATGACAATCTACCACTCGGGATAACACAATAACTATTCTTCACACACTCTCCATCCCTCTGGGACCATTAACCAATAACTAATCCCCATTAACAAAATATCAATCATAAACTCAGAGTCTTTTCCCGTAGGGACACCTTTGGTGGTGTTCTTCGTGGTTTAATCTTTTTGTTTGTATTTTTGCCACGTTCAACATTCTATCGGTCCAACAATCACTTACCGAAAACTCGCCTTGCGAACCGCTTCAAACTCGTCGCCCTCATGCCAGCGGGGTATCTCACGCTGCATAGACAACTCCCACCCGAGTTCAAAACAGAACCGTGCCTGATCGATAGCGCCGCGTAAATCCCAATCGTCACGTATCACATCGCTCGGCTGGTGATAATGCTGCGCGGTATATTCCCTCTTTCGTTCTTCACCCCATCCATCCGGTTTACCGATGAAATCGCTGCCGGTCGATAGTGAAACCGACGGAACACCCACCTTTGCAAAGCTGAAGTGATCGGAACGGTAGAACGACCCCTGCTCGGGAGCCGGATCGGTACCGACGATCAGGCGCCTCCGGTCTGCAATCGATTCGACAACGTTTCCTATGGTAGATCGTTCCGCGCCGAGAAAAACTATATCGCGGGTTTGACCGTAAATGTTGGTATTGTCGGTATTAATGTTGGCGACTATCTTGCGATACGGGAACGTGGGATTGCGCGCATAGTATTCCGATCCGAGTAAGCCGAACTCCTCGGCTCCGACTGCTGCAAAGAGTATCGACCGGTGCGGCGGCACCGACAGATCCGTAAACGCCTTTGCAATCGAGAGCATCATGGATACACCGCTCGCGTTATCAAGCGCGCCGTTATAGATCGAATCCCCGTCAACCGGTTCACCGATACCAAAGTGATCATAATGGGCGGAATAAACAACAACTTCATCCTTGTTGTTTGAATTGGATCCCGGGATTAGTCCGAGCACATTATACGTATCCACATCTCTTAAAGTCTGCCTGATTGTAGTGCTTGCCCGGGTATTGAGACCGACCGGTTCAAAATCGGGATAAAGGGCACGCTCAATCAGCTCTTCATACGCGTATCCCGACATGCCGATGATCTCGCGGGATGCCTTTTCACTCGTCCATGCCTTGAGAGGCAGCTTTGGGATATCATCATCGACACGCAATTCGAAATTCTCACCCCCCCAGGATGTTTGCACAACCGAGTACGGATAGCCGGCCGAGGGAGTCGTGTGAATGATAATTGCACCTGCCGCACCCAGCTCAGCCGCGATCTCATACTTATAGGTCCATCGTCCGTAGTAGGTACGCGCTTTGCCTCCGAAGAAATCCGGGGTATCTTCCGTTCCGGGATCGTCATTCAACATAACCAGGATCTTACCCGACACATCCATTCCCTTATAATCATCCCAATTGTACTCCGGCGCTTTGATACCGTATCCGACAAAAACAAGATCACCGGTTACGGAGACGGTGGGTTCAAGGACTCCGCTGAAGGGCATAAAATCTTCGTGGTATAAGAAAATACGCCGTTGGTTACCCCGTGAAACGGTAAGGTGCGTATTCCGGTCGACCGTCATACCGACAAGCGGTACCGGTTGAAAGTAGGTCCCGTCTTCGGCACCCGGCTCGATTCCCATTGCCTCATATTGAGATGCAATGTAATGACGTGCAAGATCGTCACCCCGGGTGCCGGGTCCGCGACCTTCAAGTAAATCGTGAGAAAGAAACCGGGTATGTCCCAGAATAAATTCTTCGGTAATAACTTTTTCAGCTTCTTTTACCGGATCAACGCTGCATGCCGAAATAATAAAAGTTATAATCAGTAACGGCAAGACAATTCTATGCATAGTGTTTTCTCCGTGTATAGGTTATTGTATCAATGTATATAATAATTAAGAGGGATGTAGTCATCCATAATGAGAATCAGGATCATGGGCCATCGGAATTGATTCTTCCGAAAAACCTTCCTCTGTCCAGTAATGTTCGAGTTCAACACCGAGTCCCTGAATAATACGATTTACCATATTGTAATATCCGGCCACCATCACGATGGCAAGCAGCGTCTCGTCGTTTACTCCCTCTGCCTTTAATTCTTCAACATCTTTTTGGAAATGGAAATGGGGTTCATGTGTTAAGCGCTCGCAGAATTCAAGCATCTTTATTTCGAGCGGCGCAAGATACACGCTTCGAAAATCTTCTCTGAATTTCTTGACGTAATCTTTGTTCTTTGTCAGACGGTATAAAGCATCGCTATGGTGATACAGGCAATACTGGCAGTTATTACTTTGAGCGACGACGATAGCGATCATTTCACGTTGGACACGGGTAAGCGGTGAGCTTCCGTAGATGAGCGTGCGGTAGAAATCCATGTGCGACTTCAGGTACTTTGGAATGAGCCCCTGAACCTTTACAATGTTATCGACGCCTCCCCAGGGTGCACGGAAAGCGTCGTAATAGACTTTTAGTTTATTTTGTGCCTCCTCTTCATCGATGGTTTTAATCCAGGACATAACAGCCTCCTTTGTTAGGTTAGTAGTGATGAGAATTACCAATCGGTAGGGCGATCAAGGTCCATTTCTGTTTTTCCGTTCGTGTCTGCATAAATGATACTGTCTTTTTTGGGTGAGATTTGAATTGCCCAATCGCCTTTCCGATCGCGAATGACCGAACCCCACAACTTTCGTATTTTCCGGGTCGAAAATTTTTCGTAAAATACCCATCCAAAATAGGCAATGGAATCTTTGATATAAAATGCGGGAATTCGTTCGCCGGGTTTCACGGGTACATCGGCAACCTTAGCAGGTACATATCCAACTTCGGACAAAGTTTGGATAAATTGATCGCTGTAATCACGACCGTCGACAAAAAGATCGTGGCGTGTACGTTTGACACCACGTCCGGTGGCAAGATCTTTCAATGATTCGGTAATTTCATTTTCGTGATCGTCAGAAAAACGGGTCATCATCAAAAAAATCATCGCCGGCAGCGTCACCGGTATCGTGATCGGATTGCAAATATCGTGAAAGCAATGCAGTGTCTTCGCTACAGACATCACAGAGTAATTGGTCGTCAAACTCCACGACATGTGAAACATTTGTATGTGCTCCACACATCATACAGACCCCTTTTCTGTGACGCCGGCCGGAAACTCCGTTCCGTTTGGCAGCTTTATTGTTTGTTGTTTTGCTCAACGGCATAAAGATCTTCCCTCTGGCGGCGTGAGATCGCTTTCATCACGCAAACAATAATGCATACACCGGATAGCTACTGACACACGCGTTTTCAATATAAAACGACGAGCATGTCTTCCGCGCCGATTGTTTTGGTATAGAGGCAATATAAAGACACCTTACATTATATGCAACATTAGTGATAATGGAAATTTATACAAACATAATGCCAGAGAGAAGGTTCGTTTCTGGTTCGTTTTTAGAATAAAAAAATGAATATCATTTCACAATATCGACTGTTTACAGGTATTAATTTCTTGCGGTTATTATTACACATCCGGCACTGTAATTCTTACAATGGGCGATCGTGCTTGACGCTTTGAAAATTGTTTGTTATACTATATTAAAATCTTTAAGATTCGGAGGGCATACCGTGCCACAAGCGCTGCTCATCCTGCTGGCGGTTATAGGACTATTGATATCACTTTATTTTACCGGGGTATACTACAACTATCTCAAAAGCGATGTCTGGTGGGTACCTGTGTTCTGCCGGATGAAACAACAGACCTGTCAGAGCATACTAGAGACACCGGAAGCCCGCGTCTTCGGCATGCCGAATTTCGTGCTCGGTCTTATTTTTTACATCGTACTTATAGCCGCAGTACTAGGTAACGTAAGCGGTTTTCTATTCGATATTCTTCTAACGACGGCCGTCTTCACCGTCGCGCTCGCCGCCTATCTTATCTATGCATTACGCGTACGGTTAAAAACAAACTGTATTTTATGTTATACTGCTCATGGTATAAATACCCTTATTGCAATTTTACTTATCGTTTCCAGAGATACTACATTATAATAGCAGCATTAAACGGAGGAAATAATGGCTTCGCACACGGCACATAATTTTACCGGGGAGGTTCTCCTGTACTATTCCCCGTTCTTTCACGAGCATGTAACGCTTCCCCATCACCCTGAGCAACCGGGTCGACTCCAGGCTATTGTTGACTACCTGAAGACCAACGGACTATGGGAGAGGGTTACCGTTCAATCGCCGGATGACAGTGCTGCACGGGAGGAAACGGTACTGAACTATATGAACATGACGCACCCGGAACAGCACATAGCCTATATAAAAAGACAATCCGAAGAAGCGCAGCGGCAGAAAACCACGATCCTGCCGTTTTCAGACGGCGGTGATACAAACGTGAGCCCTCAGACATATAAAGTCGCACTGAAAGCGGTCACAGCCGCATTGGATGCTGTCGATACAGTGTGTCAGGGTAACGTCCGGCGTGCATTCTGTGCTATCCGTCCTCCGGGGCACCACTGCGAACGCAATCGCCCGATGGGATTTTGTGTATTCAACAATATAGCAATTGCGGCACGATACGCCCAACAGAAACATGGAATCGAGCGGGTCGCAATAGTGGACTGGGATGTGCATCACGGTAACGGAACACAGGCGATATTCTATGACGATCCGTCGGTATTATTTATAAGCCTGCATCAGTATCCCCACTATCCCGGCACCGGCAGTGCCGATGAACGCGGAACGGGAAAAGCGGAAGGCACAACGATCAACTTCCCGTTACCTGCCGGTACAAACGAAAAAACATATGAGGATATTTTCACGGGTAAGATCGTTCCGGTATTGCATGATTTCAAACCGGATCTGATCCTTATATCGGCGGGATTCGACGCGCACAAAGACGATCCGCTGGGCGATATGCTCTTAACGGAGAAATCGTTCGGATTGTTTACGCAAATTTTATCGGATGCTTCCTCCGTGTGTGATGGAAGAATAGTTTCTTTACTTGAAGGTGGTTATAATTTAAACGGACTTGCAAGAAGCGTCGCCGAGCATGTACAGGTGCTCGGCGGGATACATAAAACAACTCACACGGGAACAAAGGGGACACTACAATGAAATTTGCCTGGTTCATCGTATTCCTGTGTATCATTGCAGGTTGTGACCGTGAACGTGAAGAAAGACCGGTTCGCATCGCTGTATCACTTGGAGGGACGGATGTACTCACGGAAACAAAACATATTCAGGGAATGACTGAGGCAGCGGAAAATACAAAGGTCGATATAACATGGAGAACGGCACACGGCGATTATGCATTGCAGAAACGGCAGATAGATACGCTTCTGGCGAAAGATCACGATATAATAGTCGTTGAAGTTGTCGATCCGCGGAAAGCAGATGAAATCTTCGGCAGGATAAAACGATCCGGCTTACCGGTTATCGGATTTAACCGGTTGGCCCCCGGGTTCCAGTACGATCTGATAGTCAGTCCGGATTACAGAACGATCGGACGTGAGCTCGCAGAAATTATAGGTGAAAGATATGGTAACGGGAAAAAGAATGTACTGCTTCTTCACGGCTTGCTGTTCAATGATCGGGAATCGATTTTTATTGAGGGATTTCTGGATGCATTGGAACAATTTGACGACTTTACCGTAACGAAGTTCGAAGCTGTTCACCTTGATAATGGTCCGATCGGACGAATAGAGATCCCCGGTTTTAGTAATGCTTCGGTACTGCATAATATAGATATCGCAATCGCCACGAATTCGTTCCTCACCAGATTTGTGGGCATGGGTATTAAGTTAATGGATGCAGAAGGAACGGAGCATCGTACTCCGTTCATTGTCGGATTNGATGAGAAAGATTTATTCACCTTCTTGAATATTGAATATAACAACCTGCTTGTNATCGACCGCCTGACATATGATGCCGGAATACAGCTCATNAACGCCGCATACGATTACGCGCGCGGTGAATTCAGGCATCCCGACGGTTCGGTGATCAGGATTGGCGATCATATGATACCGGTTATGTATACTCCTCACAAATTTGTTTTCACCGACGAAGAAAAATAATATATGAGGCGCGCCAGGCCAGGTTGAAGTTAATACACAGATTGGTTACATTATTTTACTATCTATCCGGAGTGCCTTGTTTTTTTTGAGTGGTATATAATAATCGCGCCGAATACAGATATCGGGGTACTTCATGCACATACGACCATCTACACGATCCTGGTTCCGCGAGCGACGGAACTCATCCAATAGCTCGTTCTTCGATTTCCTCCACGGCTATGTATACGGCCGCTGGCCATATATGTATATCGGATATGCTATCGGAGAACGGCGTCCGGCAAAAATTGCGAGATTCACGATCAAATTACTATTATGGCCGTTCATAGCGATAGCATCTCTCTTTAAGCGGAATCAGAGGGATAACGGAAAAACATCGAAACAAAAATTCGCCGATACGTATCACGGGAAAGTCGTTCCGCTTGAGAGCGCCCGTAAACTCGTTACCGTTAACCGGGACGTATCGCTACAAAACCTCGAGCATGTTATCCCCTATGCTAATGCCCGCGATATAGTAATGAAAAATCCGGATCACCTTGCCGTCCTGCAGTGTCCCTGCCGTATGGCGCGTAAAAATCCCTGTATGCCGCTCGACGTGTGTCTGGTTGTAGGCGAACCGTTCACCGGTTTTATACTGGAACACCATCCCGAAAGAGCGAGAAAAATCACAGCCGATGAAGCGGTGGAGATACTGCAGAAAGAAGACCGGCGCGGACATGTCCATCACGCGTTCTTTAAGGATGCGATGCTCGGCAGATTCTACGCGATATGCAACTGCTGCAAATGCTGCTGCGGCGCAATGCAGGCACACCGGAACGGCACCCCGATGCTCGCATCATCCGGATATGTTGCAAAAGTTAATCACGCATTATGTGTTGCCTGCGGTACATGCGCGAAATATTGTCAGTTCGAAGCCGTTATATTCAACGGCAGAAAAGACATCGATGCTCAGAAATGTCTGGGATGCGGTGTCTGTATTCCGAAATGTACGAAAAACGCACTCACCCTCGAACGCGCACCCGACCGCGGCATACCGCTGGAGCTTGATGAGTTGATGAAAGAGGCGGAGGAGAAAAAATAATAGATGTTTTCATTTATCTCCCGCGTATTGGCTACATCTCTTTCCGCAAAAACAATCAACGCCGTATCGGTATCGGGGAAATATTTTATTTTCATTGTATACTCAGATGAATTTTTCTCCCGAGTCCCTGTTCGAATATTTTAAATAGTGTCGATAATTGAATATCAACTTTGCCATTCTCGATTCTCGAAATATAACTTTTCTTTGTACCCACCCGTTCGGCAAGTTCTTCCTGCGTTAAATTAGCTTCGTTTCGTGCGGCTTTCAACATTTCACTCACGATAAATATATATGCTTTCTCTTCAAACTCATCCCGTTTTTTAGTGCCGCGTTTCCCATATTTATGGTCGAGCAATTCATCAAATGTTTCCGCGTCTCTTAATGTTTTAACTTTTTTCTTCATAATATTCCTTTCTCAGTCGTTCCGCACGTTCTATTTCTCTACGCGGTAACTTATCTGTCTTTTTCTGAAGACTATTTAAAAGCACCACCACATTTCCTTTATCAAAGAAACAAAAAATTCTGTAAATGTTACCAGCATATTCCACACGGATCTCATACATCCCATTTGTACCAGAGATATGCTTTAAAAATTTCTCCGGGACCTTTTGCACATTTGCAAGAAGCTTCAAAACATAATCAATTTTTTCCTGAACTTTTGGTTTTTGTTTTGTATAGAAATCAGGAAAAAATGATCTGTAAAATCGAATCTCACGCATTTTTAAAGTTAACTAATAAGTAAACAAATCTCAAGCGCCAGCACCCAATCATTCAATCCACCAATCAACCACTCCCCTTGACTTCCCCCCAATAATACCATATATTATTATAGCGTATAAATATACTCTATAAAATAAGGATAAAAATGCAATATTATTCACGAAAACAAGTCCAGCCGCAGCCGGCCAGCCGGCGAATCGACAGGTTACGGTGTTCGCCGGGAAAGGTCAATTTACTTTACGGACCGAAGCCGGTCTTCCATATTTCACACAGTGTAGCGGGAGAACTGCTGCTGAAGAGTCAGCGGGTTGCGGTCATCGACGGCGCAAACCGCTTTTCACCGCACACTATTGCAACCATTGCACGACGGCACCGTGTCGACCCGGAAGAAATGCTCAGCCGGATCGTCGTGTCGAGGGCGTTTACCTGCTACCAGATGGAATCCGCGGTGGCAGATCGCGCGCCGGCATTTCTGGAAAGGCACAATTGTCCGCTGCTCATCGTCTTCGGTCCGCTCGACCTGTTCTACGACGAGCAGGCGCCTATGCGCGACGTGCACCGCGGCCTGCAGCATATGCTCGATACACTCGAGACTTTAAAGAGAAAAGGCGTTGCCGTTCTGATAACATCGGGGTACATACCCGTCCCGCGCGGAAGAGGACACCTGTTTTCGAGTTTGAAAACAAATGCGGACGCAGTGTATCGGTTGGATGTCGGGGAAAGACACTTTGCATTATTAGTAGAAAAATTTACCACGAAGACAGAGAGGATGAATTACGAGTTACGAGTTACGAATTACGAATAGGAAAAACATTCTTTTAATCCAAGAACGTTACAACGGAAACCAATGTTTGGTCCCAAATTCGTAATTCGTAATTTTAATTTTGCAACTCAAATTAGGAGGAATACCAAATGGGACGCACCGTACCTACCTTCACACAGGTCATCCAGAAAGAAATCGAATCCTGGTCGAAGTTCCGCCGCGGTCTGCGGAAAGAGGATCAGGAATTATTCGATGAGATGTTTCGCGCACCGCGCATCCATCTCGCCGCATCCACATACACCATGCGGGTGATACCGTTCGAGAGCATTGCAATGGCGATCATGCTGGAGCAGCGGAAGGAAATTGTGGAATTAAAGAAACGCCTTGAAGAACTTGAAGAGGCAGAACACCGGGGATGAATTACGAGTTACGAATTAAATCCGAATATCAGTATTTGTTACAATGTTGTTAAACTTTTAAGGATGTTGTTTCAATTCGTAATTCGTAACTCGTAATTCGTAATTCACAAATAGTTCGTTATGCAAACAATAACCGGTTGGCTATTCGACCTTTACACCATCAACAACGGCCTGACGATCTGGATCATCGATCGCGAAGGGAAAGCGCATCGATGCTTTGCGCCGTTTCGTCCGTCGTTCTATCTTGCAGCTCACAAGGTACGGGAAGAGAACATTCATACCGCGATGAAACGCAAAGCCATTGCCGTAACGATATCGCATACCGGGAAACTCGAATTATACAGCGGCAAAATGATGCCGGTGCTGCAGGTAACGGTACACAACCCGGTACTCTTCAAGCGGGCTGTGAAAATCGTCGAAACCGTCGCACCGCACGATGCGCTTTACAATACCGACATTTCCGTCGAGCAGCTCTTTTTATACGACCGCGATCTCTTTCCTCTTGCAGAAGCAGAGTATCATATCGAAGGCGGACAACTGGCGGGATTCGACATCCTCGTACCGCAGGAAGCGCTTGACTATCACGTTCCCCCTCTTCGCACAATGACCATCAAAAACGCAGCGGAAGAAGCGGCACCCGGAAGCCGCACCGAGCCGAAGTACCATCGCTACCTGCAACTTGAGGTAAGTTACGAAGACAAAAAGCTTCTGCTCGAAGAAGAGAACGCCGCCGATGTGCTCAAAACGCTCGACCATGAACTCGCACGCTACGATCCCGATATCATACTTACCTCGTGGGGGGATGCGATGCTTATGCATTTTCTTGCAAAGCTCTCGGAAAAGGAAAACGTGCCCGTCCGTTTCAATCGCGATCCGGGCATACCGTACCGGACCACGCGCGATACGAGTTACTTCTCATACGGCAAGATCGTCTACAAAGCCGGCGCGTTCTTTCTCGCCGGACGCTGGCATCTCGACCTGTACAACTCGTTTCTCATAGACGACGCCGATCTGGAAGGCATTTTCGAACTCGCGCGCCTCACGCGGTTGCCCGTACAGCAGCAGGGACGCGCCGCGATCGGCACGGGATTATCATCATTGCAGATTGCCTACGCGTACAGAAACGGCATACTTGTACCCGCAAAAAAGCGGGAGCCGGAAGATTTCAAATCCGCGCGGACGCTCATGCTCGCCGACCGGGGCGGATTGATGTTTTTACCCGAAGCGGGATATCACGAAAATATCGGTGAGCTTGATTTCACATCCATGTACCCCGCATTGATGGTGAACAAAAACATCTCACCGGAAACAATTAACTGCAAATGCTGTCCCGACTCAGGTACTATCGTACCGGAGCTCGGTTACCGCATTTGTGAGAAGCGTCGCGGACTCGTACCCGAAACACTCGCACCGCTGCTTGTCCGCCGTAAACATTACAAAGCGATGCAGAGAAAGTTGCAGCATAAATCAAATGGCGGCTCCGCAGAAACTCCCGTTCTAACCGCCGAGCGCTACAAGCGGCGGCAGACCGCGCTCAAGTGGATACTCGTCACCTGCTTCGGTTATCTGGGTTACAAGAACGCCCGTTTCGGACGCATCGAGGCACACGAAACGGTTAATGCATTCTCCCGCGAAACACTCCTGCAAGCAAAGGAACTTGCCGAGCAGAACGGTTTCCACCTTGAACACGCCATCGTGGATTGTGTGTGGTTAAAGAAAAACAATGCAACAGAAAAAGAGTACGAACACCTCGCACAACAGATTGAAGCGAAGACCGGCATCCCGATCACCTTCGAAGGCATTTACGACTGGATAGTCTTCCCCGCCTCGAAGATGGATACGGCACTTTCGACCGTGACGCGGTATGTCGGACGCTTCCGCGACGGTGAGGTAAAGATACGCGGTATCGAGGTGCGCCGCCGCGATACGCCGCGGTATGTAAAGAAAATGCAAACCGATATGCTGCAGTTAATGGCAGAGGTTCGCTCCATAGAACAGATCAAAAACCGGATGCCCGACCTTCTTGCAATCGTGAAACACTACATACAGCAACTGCGCGAGGGACAAGCCAACCCGTACGAACTTGTCATCCGCCGGCACATCACACAGGAACCGGATCAGTACAGCAACCGGAGCGTCAATGCCCTCGTTGCACAGGCAATTGTTGCTGCGGGCGTGTCGCTGCAGCCGGGCGAGTCGATCGAGTTCATCATCACCGATCAATCGGGGAAGCATGATCCGGATAAGGCGAAGCCGTTGTTCATGTATAAACCGGAAGACGGATACGATGTGGAACAGTATACGAAATTGGTACTTGATTGCGCGGCGACATTGCTGCATCCGCTGGGATGGTCGAAGGAGAGGTTGGAGGAGGAGATGGTGGGGGTGAGGAGGAAAAAAATGAGAAAAATTGATGTACGAAAAATAGAATTAGGTTGTGATTTTATCTAATTTATTATTATTATTTACTATGAAACCTATTAGATTGTCGGCACACGCTACCGAATCTATCAAGTATCGTGGTGTGACTGAGGATGAAGTCAAGGAAGCAATCAATTCTAGTGATTGGTCACCTGCGGAACTCGGTAGAAGTGAATGCCGAAAAGAATTTGTGTATGATCGAATATGGAATAAAATTCATTATAAAACGAAACAGGTTAGACCGATCTTCGTTGAAGAAGAAACAGAAATTGTTGTTATAACCGTTTACAGTTACTATTATTAATCTTAAAAGAGCATACACCATGAAAATATCCTACGACAGCGAAGTCGATGCCTTATATATCCGCTTTTTGGAAAATACCGTGACTACCGAACATGTTGCCGAAGGAATTGCGATTGACTACACAGAGGACGGAAAGATAGCCGGCATAGAGATCCTGGATGCACGAAAAAGGTTCGGTGATGTCGATGTGTTGAAACAAATCGTTTTAGAGGATATCGCATTTGTTAATAAGTAAAATTTTACTTTTCTCTACCCTCTCAACCAATTATCCGTTTCCTTAAAATACTTATTGCAGCGATATTCAAACCGGTACACACGACGATTAATTCAAGTATCATTTTTATAATATCCGGCGCCGGTATGCCTGCAAAAAGGCCGGCTGCGGGGATGAACATCAACGGTATAGCTTTCTTAAATTCCGGTTTTTATTCAATCAAAATACTCCGTTGCGCCTCCTGCGAGCCGATCGACCGTAACCGGACTTGCAGTGTTTGCGGTACCGGTTCTTCCCGAAGCGATTGCAATTGCCGGTGAATTATCAAAACGGACTCGACATATCTCTTACACTGTGAGCATCCAGGAAGATGTGGATGTTCTATAACGTCTCCTTCTCATATTTATTTTCATCGAGCAATACATTAAAGTATGTTTTAAACTCTCTGCAATTCATGATGTTTCCTTTTTTGTATGCGTTTGCACAAGCAATAACAGTCTGTTTCTTCCTCGATGCAACAAGGTACCGACAGTGCCGGTCGGAACATTCAGCACATCAGAGAATGTACATTGCGAATACAATCGCCATTTGATTAATATTAGACCTGCTCCTGGCGTGATTTCTTTATTGCAGTTCTATTAACACTCGTTTTATTCGAGATTACAAGAAATTCATTACACATCGATCTTTAGAAGAGGAGTAACAAGCATGGGATTTGTAATGATCTTTATCACTGCAGTAGTAGCCTCTATCATACTCGAGAGGCAGGAACGCCTGCATAACGCGGTGATGATGCGCTATAGAACGGCATCCCGAGTACCTTCGGAGGAAAAAATCAGGGGAAATAACGGTAGATATTTTTCCGATGTAAAAAGCGAACTACTTCGATCTCATCACTTATCACCTTCTTCGTGCAGGGTTTCCGAAAGGGCTTCCTTAAATATTCTTTTTATGGTTTCTTTATTCCCTATATTATCCATTTTGTTCCTTTTCCAATTTGGATATCGCACACAATAAGCCCTGTAAGGGCGCCAATCAATAGCACGGGGCGGAGCCCCGTGAATAATAACACCACCCGAGACCGTAAGCCCTGAAGGGGCGGAATCCTTTTTACCTCTGATTGCAAAACATCGAATATTTGATTTCGCCCCTTCA
>SL_3KL_010_SEDDRAFT_10001663_pt1 | contig 20304 bp, 11 predicted proteins | sample SodLakKL_010_SED_2_FD_10381 | JGI IMG/M metagenome (IMG submission 10381) | reverse complement strand
CGGTGGACACCCTTGCCGTTCGGCTAATGCTTCCCCCTGTCGGGTGCATAGGAGACTTTCACTCCCAAGTGAATGCGCCCTGCCGGGCGCACCAAAAAAAAGGGTCGCAAGTGGCATGACCACCAGCGACCCTTATGCTCTGCATTTGAAGCTGTTACATCAGGTATTACTTGACAAGCGTAAGGGTGCGTGTCATCACCTGGTCGCCGGCCTGGAGACGGTACAGGTAGATACCGCTTGACAGGTCGGATGCGTCAAAGGAAACGGAGTGTTGTCCTGCTGAGAGAAAACCATCCTCCAGCGTTGCAACCTGCTGACCAAGCATGTTGTAGACCGTCAGGGAAACCTGGGAGGCTTCCGGAAGTGCAAAGTCAATTTTGGTCGTCGGGTTGAACGGGTTGGGATAGTTCTGGTTGAGTTGCAGGCTTTCGGGGATTTCCGATCCTACGAGCTCACTGCTGGTTTCATCAACCTTCACAAGACGGAAGTCATCGAGGTACCAGGTATAATTAAATCCACCACCTGGGGGCGCAGTAAGATCAAAGTTTCCATCGACAAGATCTACAAGGATAACAACTCTATCCCATGGAGCAGGATCAACATCTGAAAGATCCCATTCCACCTCAACCCATTCTTCTGATCCTCCCGGTATGGCAGTGTGCATATCACCAGTATCCGCACCTGGCAACTCAAGTTTCAACGTGATTTGCACGCCTTCTCGCGGTGACCAGACTTTCAATCTGAAAACAGACTCCTGGACCTCATCCATGTCCATAGGCTCTTCAAGATCGTAGAAGAATCCCGCCCATGGGTCTCCACCACTCGTTTTTTCATATTTCAATACATGATCAGTCTCATTCAGACCTGACTTGTCCGGATTTTCGATTCTTTCCAGCGCAGCACCTGCAAAAGGCCAAAGCGTGATTTCATCGCCCCAGGGGAATTCATCATCCATATTGAAAACGTGCGGGAAAAGGAATTGATCATATTCTTCACTGTCCGGTTCTGGCAGCACTTGTGCAGCTACATTGCTGAACATGTACATTGGTAAAAATAACCCAATCAACAGACATTTTAGTATTGTAGCATTTTTTTTAATCATAACAACCTCATCATTGTCATCAATTGTTTTTTGTTAGGGATTCCTCAAATGTGCTTCTAACGAAATTATGTGCATAAGCATCACTCATCGGATAATATCAAAAATGTTTTAAAAAAAAGCAAATTTTTTCTTTTTTCAACAACAAATTTTCACCTGTTCTGTGAAAGCATGTTCGTCGGATGCAGTACTTCACTAAAATAGCCTCAACCTGTACATTATTACCAATTTTCTCAACATTCTTGTTGAAAAGTGCCATTTGAAGCCATTTTAATACCGATCCAACCCCCTCAGGTGTTAGGCCATCAAAGCATTATTCGTCATCCTGCTGCAGAACGGGTTAAAGCAAACTTATTGCATAAAATTTTTATTCTTCGCATATTGCATCGACATTAGCTAAGGTTTTTGCAACAAATTCATTAATTAGCCATTATGTAATAATCAAACTACCCTCTATTTATCCTGACCCGAAAATTATGATCCGTCAAAAAACTCCCTCTACTCTTTTGGTAATCTTGGCCTTGTTGCTTCTGGTCCCTGCAACGCTATCAGCGCAGGATTGGCAGCTGGTTTGGTCCGATGAATTTGAAGCTGACATCCTGGACACAACAAAATGGGAGTATATGTACGGAACCGGGGCGCAATACGGTCTGCAAGGGTGGGGTAATTTTGAGCGTCAATATTATACTGATCGGGAGGAAAACATATATTTAAAAGACGGCAAACTTCATATCCGGGCATTAAATGAATCCTATCGAACCAGAAGCTATACATCTGCTCGAATCCGGACCAAGGGAATGGCCGACTTTCGATATGGAAAATTCGAGATCCGTGCAAAACTGCCGGAAGGTCAAGGTCTGTGGCCGGCTATTTGGATGCTGCCAACGGAAAATGTCTATGGCGGATGGCCGGCCAGTGGGGAAATTGATATTATGGAACTGGTGGGCCATGAGCCTGATGTTGTTCATGGCACCGTTCATTACGGTCCCTCCCCGGGCGAACACCGAAGCAGAGGCTGGCACTACACCCTGAGCGATGGAAAGTTCAGTGATGATTTTCATGTTTTCACCATTGAATGGATCCCCGGAAGAATCAACTGGTTTGTAGATGGTAATTGGTACACCATGGCAACTGAAAGAAATCTGGCTCCATACCATTGGCCGTTCGATCAGAAATTCCATCTCCTGTTGAACGTGGCTGTCGGCGGAACCTGGCCGGGTGACCCTGACGATACAACCGAATTCCCCCAGGAAATGATCGTTGACTGGATTCGTGTGTATCAGGATGCCGAGTTGACTTCTTCAATACCTGATGAATTGCAAGATGTACCCTCCCATTTTGCATTGCACCAAAATCATCCAAATCCATTCAACCCAACGACGAATATTTCATTCGACCTTCCGGAGGCCAGTCACGTAAGCATTGGAGTTTATGATGTACTTGGCCGTCAGGTTGCTGTTCTCGCGAACCGTGATTTTCAGGCAGGGAGTCATTCCATACCATTCGATGCCCGGAACCTGAGCTCAGGAACCTACATCTATCGCGTCGTTACAGACTCCTATCAGAAGAGCCGTACTATGCAGCTGGTAAAATAGCCGCCCTTTTGATTTTCTGTATATGGCGGGATTTTCAGATTGAAATAACTCATTTCACCAGCATCATTTTCCTTGTCTTGACGAAGTCTGCCACCTGGATGCGGTACATGTACAAACCGCTCGCAAATCTGGAGGCATCCAAAACTACTGAATGTGAACCGGCATCTTGCTGACGGTCTACAAGCGTCGCTACCTTTTGTCCAATAGCATTGTAAACCGTCAGGGTAATCTCACTCCTCTCCGGCAATGTATATGAAATGGTAGTGGTGGGATTGAACGGATTTGGGTAGTTCTGATCCAGCCGAAAACTATGAGCCCCCTGATCAGTCTCAGTTTCGTGCTCAACATTTGTCGGGATATCCATAATCAAGGTATCCACACTGATATTATTGAAGGTGACCCGGTTTCCCCGGTCTGCTTCCATATTGTCTCCATCAAACCGTATCCGGATTTTGAAATCCGGATTGTCGTGAACCTCGGGTATGTGCCCGAAATACAGTTTGTAATCCTGGTATTCTCCCGACAGTGGCAGCCGTCTGGATAGCAGACCGTCGGTAGTCCAGCCCGTATCATCGGGTTGCGTAGAATAATCCACCAGCAACGCATCGGCGGCACCTTCATCCACCGCGGCAAAACGGAAAAGCACATTTTCGAGCCCGCTGGCCGGTACATCAAAAATCAGCGTGTTTTCACCGCCATCACCAGCAAAGGGCTGTTTTATCTGCAATCCACGCGTGCTCCCCGCATCGTATGGCCGCCCTTCGTTGCCTTCAGGACGATAGTTCAGGTCCGTGGGATTGTTCCGGCGCTCCATGGATGCTTTTCGCCACAGTGGATGCTGTTCGTCAAACGGATATCCGTCGAGTGCCGATTGAAAGCGAATGCGGGCCCTGTTTGAGAGCGAAAACCCGGCATCAATGCTTTCAAAAGGGGTGTTATTCAGCATTGCCGTACCGAAATACCAGAAATATCGAAGATGGGACGGCCGAAGATCCGCGGGAGGCTGCCCCATCTGACCGTCTATCCAGTTGAGGCGCGTCTCAATCCAGTTGACCATGTAGTCTATCTCCTCTTCATACGTATCAAAGCCCTCCCGGCTCCAGCGCCAGACATCCTCGCCCAGAATATCCCACCGCTCAAAGTTGCGGTCAATGGCCTCCCCCAGCTTGTCAACATAGCCGTAGATCATGTTGACGATGTGGTCGGTGGCAAACGCCCCCTGACGCAGTTCCCACCACCGTTCACGGTATCGCTGCTGAAATGCAGGATCCTGAAAAAGCCGGCTGTACCAGCCATTCAGATACCACTCCTCCGGAACGTGGGTGTAATACCAGCCGGTTGGATCGTGCCCGTTCCACCCTTCCGTAGTGGTGTAATTGCCGAGACTCAGATTGTAGTCCCACACCGGACCCATAATCATCCGTCCGCCCCGGTCTTTATACATGAATGTGCTCAGGCGGTATCCATCCATCTCCTTGAATGTTTCGGTGATCAGATGGTGGTCGATGAACGACTCGGGATCCAGCCAGGCGGCATAACCATGATCGGGATCGCGGTAGTTGCCGCCGAAAAGGGCCGATTCCAGATCGCCAAGATACTCTTCGATCCAGTTGCGCTGCTGCGGTGTGATATCCCAATCCTGCGGACGGACCAGCGCAAACCGGGTGCCCCGCGCTGTGCTTTGTATGTGATACTCCCTGCCCGCTTCAAAATTGAGGATGTATCCACCGGTGATTTCCGGCTCCGAGTTGTCCTGTGGAGTGAGCGTTTCGATATCCACGCGGTAGTTGTCCCACTTGATCCGTTCCACCAGCATGTACACACCGTGGTAGTGATCCCGGCTTACCGGGCCACTGCCTTCATGCAGGAACAGTTCTACGAAACGGGTCCGCGGAGCGTATCGACCCATATCGCTGCTGACCTGATAGGCGATGGCATTGCGGATGAGGGTCCGGTCATCCCACGGCGCATGCATGATCCAGTTGTTCTCCGAAGGCAGTCCCAGGATGGGTTCGTTGCGGTTTTCATCCTCGTCGTCGATCAACCGCACTCCGAACTGCTTCTTGGGAAATGCAAGGGAGCTGGTGCCGCGGTAGTTGGATTCTGACCGGCTGTGCAGGTGCAGGTTGTCGGACTGCAAGCGGGCCCGTCCGTCAGCGTCACGGTCGATCACGGAAAAATAGATCGTGCTCCGGTGGAGACCTTCGGGATGCATGACATCATCGAACTGGTTTACCACAACCAGCGGCAAGTTGGAGTCGAAATCTGCTACATTCGGATGCAGACGGATGAAAGCTTTTGTCACCGTTTCGCTGGGTTCAAAACCATCTCGGAAAGCGCGGGCCCGTACCATGACCGTCCCGGAGATATTCAAGGGGCTGCCGCTCTGATAAACGCTTGAAGATTCGGTTGGCATGTCTCCGTTGGTGGTGTAACGGACCGTTGCGCCCTCGGGAACAGCAAAAGACAGCTCGAATGGATCGGTGTATGTCCCGGCCGGTTTGGAAAAAAGCGGCGGATACACGGATTGAGCAGCTGTTGCCACCGGAAAAAGCATAAATAAAAACAGGATTAAAACTTTATCCCAATTCACCACCGAATGAATCCACAGCATAACACTAACAAATAAATGCAATTACATTTCTATTTACCGTCAGAAATTTTTTCCTTATTTCAAAAAGATCATGGTTCGTGATTTCTGGAATGAATCCGTGGAAATCCGGTATATATAGGTCCCGGAAACCAATCCACTGGCATCAAACCTGACGGTGTGGGCCCCCGCTTCAAAATTTCTGTCTGCAACAACGTCAACCTGCCGGCCCATGATGTCATATACCGCAAGTTTCACATGCTGCGAAGTCGGTATCTCGAAAGTGATATTGGTTGCAGGATTGAACGGGTTGGGATGGTTTTGATGCAGTTCAAATGCTCCGGGCACTTCTTGCTGTTCATCGTCCGACGATGTCGTTTCGGAGTACTCGTAGACGCGCACATAGTCTATGACCATTTCCTGTGGGAATCGCGTCGTATGATTGGGGGGGCCGGGCCAGTTACCTCCAACGGCAACGTTGAGGATCATGTGAAATCGCTGATCGAACGGGGCCGGGAAAGGCTGCCCCCGGGTGTACCAGTCGTTCTGGGTTTGGTAATGTTCACCATTTACGTACCACCGCATTTCACCGTGCTCCCATTCCAGGGTGAACGTATGAAAATCTTCATGGAAAGTACCCGACGGCAAGTCGTAATGGGTGCCTGTGTGCACATTATTGGGCCAGCTGTCACCATAATGAAGGGTTCCGTGCACCCTGTGCGGCTCATGCCCCAGATACTCCATAATGTCAATTTCACCGCTGGCAGCCCATCCGCCATAGACATTGTCGGTCGGCATCATCCATATCGCCGGCCAGATCCCCTGTCCTATGGGCATTTTTGCCCGGATCTCAAACTTTCCATAGCGCCAGTCACCCTTGTGAATGGTTCTGATGCGGGCGGATGTGAAGTCACTTCCACCAAAAATCTCAGCCTTGGCTACGATATGCAATTTGCCGTCCTTAACGAACACATTTTCTTCCCGATCGGTGTAGTACTGCAATTCGTTGTTGCCCCAACCAACAAGACCTTCGTCGGAGCCGGTGCCGTACTGATAGGACCATTTGGATTCATCCAACTCATCGCCATCGAATTCGTCTGACCAGACCAGCTGCCAGCTCTGTGCCTGTACGCTGCCGAAGAGCACACCGGCCATCAATACACACATTGAAACGTGAAATACAGTTTTTTTAAAGATCATTTGTTATCCATGGATGGTTTCTGGTGATTCGAACAGATTATACTAAGCAGAATTCCAGCCAGTTCTGCTTGGACTATCGAGATCTGGGATGGATTTGTAAGTATTTAGAGATCACTATTCAAATAATGACCAAGGTTGCCGACACCAAGTCTGCCGGCAACCTTCTAAATTACGCATCAAAATGACTTTTGGTGTCTTGATGTCTTATTTAACCAGCATCATCTTTCGGGTGAAGGTGTGCTCGCCGGCCTGCATGCGGATCAGGTAGGTGCCGCTGCTGAGCCGGCTTGCATCGAAGTTCACCGTGTAAGATCCGGCCTGCTGATGTTCGCTGACCAGCGAGGCCACCCGCTGGCCAAGGACATTATACACCTGCAGTTCCACCTGGACAGCCTGCGGAAGGTCGTAGGAGATGGTAGTGGCCGGGTTGAACGGATTGGGGTAATTCTGTCGAAGTTCAAAGTCCGCCGGAACCTCCTGCACCAAGTCATCGGCCGATGTCGGAATGGCTTCCTGGTTGACTTCCAGATCGTCGAAATACCAAGTGAAGTTTTCTCCGGCATCACCGGATCCACCCTCACGGAAATCAAAGATCATGACCACCATATCCCACTGGGTTGTGAAACCGGCTCCGCTCATATCCCACTGCATCACTTCCCACTCACCGCTCGTGGTGGTATTGCCGACGACTTCAAATTCTGCAGCACCATCTTGTTGCTCGATTTTCATGAGGACGGGTACATCAGTCCGGGGTGACCAGACTTTCATAGTGATGTAGGGTGATCCCTGATCAATCGTGAAGAACTCATCTGTGTGCATGAAAGCACCTGCCCAGAAGGGTCCTGAACCCTTGACCATCCTTCCGACCCATTCGCTGTCGTTGAGATCGCTCTTGTCGGGATTCTCCACGCGAGCGGCATGTCCGCCTTCAAAGCCGAAGAATGCAAAGTTCCAGTTGAATTCTTCATCCTCAAAATCAAGGGGCAGGGATACCGGATGGAGGTCTTCGGGGGTTCCCGGACCTTCGGGACGATCGCCGTCGGGATCTGCGTGGTTAACCACGATGTTGTCAAAGTACCAGGTCCAATCCGGTCCGCCGTCACCATCCTGGCCGACGTGGAAATCAAAGATCATGGTGAGCTGGTCCCAGTCGATCTGGGGACTTGCGCCGCTGTAATCCCATGTCATCGTCTCCCATTCTCCGCTGGTTGAAGTTACAGCAAAGGAGTCGAATTCACCGGAGCCATCGGACTGCTCAAGTTTCAGGTTGATACCAACATTGCTTCTCGGAGACCATACATCCATGGTAATGGTGTGGTTCTCTTCGTCGAACCAGAAAGTTTCTTCTGTCCAGAAGAACGCCCCTGCCCAGTAAATATCAGCGTTTTTAACCATGCGGCCTACCCAGTCACTGTCATTGTCATCGTCCTTTTGCGGGTTTTCAATGACATCAACGTGGGCACCTTCAAAGCCCAGGAAGACGTTGTCCCAGTCAATGGACTGATCCTCAAAGTCCACGGGAAGCGGTATGCGGACCAGGTCAAGATCGGAGTCACCCGGATCGCCTGGATCACCTGGGTCACTGGGATCGTCAGCCGATTCCACGTTCAAAAGCTCGAAATCATCAAGGTACCAGGTATCCCGGGCTCCACCCTGCGGCGGGTTGTTTGTATCCAGATCCATGATGATCACAACACGGTCCCAAACGGTTGACTGGCTGACATGGCCGAGGTCCCATTCCAGGGTGGACCACCCTTCGGAAACCGTGACATCGACAAATTGATCTCCGGTTGAATTCTGATCGTCACGCGTTTCGAGTTTCATAAGCGCCCGGATGCCATCGCGTGGTGACCACACGTTCAGGCGGAACACCGTTTCGTCGGTGGTTGTGACAAAGTCTTCCAGGTGGTATTCAAATCCGCCCCAGGGCTGTCCGCCGTCAGCTGATGCAGCCTTGGTGTATTCCAGAACGAAATCGGTTTCGTTACCTCCCGACTGGTCGGGGTTGGGGACTCTTCTGAGCCCACCGCCTTCAAAAGCGAAATAAGTGTAGTCCGTCCAGTCCACGTCCACATCATCAATGTTGTAGACCAGCGGGAAGTCCTGCATATCGGCTTTATCTTCGGGAATTGCAATGGCAATCGTATCCGGGACGTCTGAAAAGAGTTGCAATGGTGCTGGTGCCTGTGCAAGCAGGACTGCAAAGGGCAGGAACAGCGCGATTAGTGTTGTAATACAATTTTTAAGCATAGTTATCCTTGTGTTTTGCGGTTAACAAGCAGGGTATGATATACCCGTGTGAATAGTTTCTGTTTGAGTCCCTGCGGCAACAGAAGGGCTGGGGGGAAAAAGAAGGGACCTGCGACCCATGAGCGGCAAATTTATACATGGGTCGCAGGTTTTATATCATTATAATACTAGTATCCGGGGTTTTGCTGCAGGGTGCGGTCCGACAGGTTGATTTCGGATTGCGGAATGGGCAGCAGTCCCAGACGTTCTGTCCGGAAGTTGATATTGATATCCTGGATGGCTTGCGCGTTGATCTTCTGAGCAGCCGTATCCAGTCCCATGCGGAGCAGATCCCAGTAACGCAGGCCTTCACCAGCGAACTCCAGACGTCGCTCTTCCATGATGTTTTCCCGGGTGGGTGGAATCTGGACGAAGTTGTCACCGTATGCCCTTCTCCTGACCTGGTCGAAGTAGTCCTGGGCGTTGGGTGATCCGAGTTCTGCGGCCATCAGTAGTACGTCTGCAAATCGAACGACGGGGCGGTTATAAGGCCAGTTAAATGGTACGTTGACGCTTGGGACGTCAGCACGGCGCGGATAGAACTTTTTAAAGGCATATCCCTGCCACTGGTACATTTCATCAGGCCGGTGATTAACATTCTCTTCCACGGGATCCAGGATGCTGAAGAAGTACCTTGAATCGTTATCCTGATCGAAAGCATCCGCAAGGTCCGGTGTCACCGGCTGGAAGGACCAGCCAGCAGTGTAATTAACATTGAAGCCGACTCCACGAAGTCCGGTCATCTGCGATGCCCAGTTGCCGTAAGAACCATTAAGGAAGCCCCAGTCGCCAAAGGCGGATAAGGCTGCAGCTCCATGCTGAACCGAGAAAATGGCTTCGGCGTTGTTATTGGCAGCTTTTCCCCAGAGCGCACTGAAATCGTCAAGCAGTCTGTGCGGACTGTTGTTGATAACGTCCTCAAGATGCCCGAGCACTTCACTCTCGGAAACCGGGAGCGGCCCGGCACCGAGTACCGGCTGCGCATAGTCACGATGGTAGAGATATATGCGACCCAGCATGGACTTGGCGGCCCATGATGACGCCCTGCCTGCCTGTGCAGGTGGGACGACATCCCGAAGATCGGGAATGATGTCCAGCAACTCCGTTACCAGGAATTCATATACCTCGCCCGGATCCGTTTGCTCCATACGTATGTCTTCAGCAACCAGGGGCCTCTCAAACAGGGGAACATATCCAAAAAACTTGACCAGTTCATAGTAGAACAGAACCCGCAGAAAACGGGCTTCTGCCGCAATGATGGTCCGGTCCAGCTCGTTTTGAAACCTCACATCATTGATGTTCTTAAGCAACAGATTGGCACGGTAAATACCGGTAAACCGATCTGACCACAAACCGAGGGCCTTATCGTTGGTCACCGAGATGTTGTGGTCATTGAATTCTACGATGTGCGGCTGGTCACCGGGACCGGAGCCTCCACCGTAGGCGTCATCAGAGAGGACATTTGACATCAGATCATAAGGATGGAATCCGGTGTTTTGACGTCCATGATGAAATGTCAACACTTCATAGACGGCGTACAGAGCCTGTTCGGCATCAGACTTGGTCTGGAAAAAGTTGTCCTGGGTCCGCTGAACCGGTGGCTTGTGGTCCAAAAAATTGTCCATACATCCGGCAAGCAGCAAAAGGCCAACAAAGGGGATTATTTGGGTTATTCGTTTCATAACAGCGTAATTATGGAATTAAAAATCAAGATTGATACCCATGGTGACAGTTCGGGCCTGCGGATAGATGTTCCGGTCGATACCCACATTGAGCGGACCGTATGCACCGATTTCAGGATCGTGACCCGAATACCCGGTAAAGGTCAGCAGGTTTTGTGCAGCAACGTAAACACGCATCCGTGAAGCACCAGCCAGATCGGTGATGCGAGGCGGCAGGGTATAACCCAGACTGATATTACGGAGGCGCACAAAACTTCCATCCTCAATGAAGAAATCGGATGGTCTGGTATAGTTGCCGTTGGGATCGTTAATCGTAACGCGTGGATGCGTAGTCGACGGGTTTTCTTCGGTCCAGCGATCAAGCACATCGTCTTTCCAGTTGGGCATCGGCAGATCGTGGCGGCGGGTACCCCCTGTGAAAATATCATTCCCAAATGAACCGTACCAGAACATATTCAGGTCCCAGTTCCTCCAGTCGAGATCCACATTAAAGCCCATGGTGAAATCCGGGTAAGGATTGCCGATCTTGACTCGGTCTTCATCGGTAATCTGTCCGTCATCATTCTGGTCCACGAAAATCAGATCTCCAGGACGTGCACTCGGCTGAATCATCACACCTTCCGAATTCACATGGTTCTGCACCTCTTCCATGCTCTGGAAAATACCGGCTGTTTCGTAACCCCAGAAGAAGGCGATCGGCTTGCCGACCATAGCCATGGCCACGTGATCCATGGAGGTGGATACACCTGCACCAAAAAGCATTCCTTCTTCATTATCGATGGCCGTGACTTCATTCTTGTTGTAGGTACCGGTGAGGCTGAGGCTGACGCGCCAGTCACCAACGATTTGACGGAAACCGGACTCGATCTCGAATCCCCTGTTGCGCACGGTACCACCGTTGACCACCGGAGGTGCGTTACCGATGAAAGCCGGGATGGGCGCAGCAAGAAGCAGGCCTTTGGTCTGCTTGTTGTAGACATCAAAGTTGAAGTACAGACGGTGGTCGAGGAAAGCAGTTTCAAGACCGAGATTCGCCTGTTCGGATGTTTCCCATTTCAGCCCCGGGTTGGCAATCTGTGTCGGATATGCACCTGTTACAATGGAAGGTGTCATACCAAAGCCGTAACCCGCATGGGTGGTAATCAGCGGGGTATAGGTGAACTGACCAATGTTATCGCTTCCGTTCTGCCCCCAGCCACCACGAAGTTTCAGGTAACTGATGAAGTCATGGTCGCGCAGGAAATCCTCACGGGAAATGACCCAGCCAAGCGAGAAGGCCGGGAATACTGCCCAGCGGTTGTCCGGTCCGAATTTGGAGGATCCGTCCAGGCGAATCACACCTTCCAGCATGTACCTGTTGTTGTAGTCATAGTTGACCCGGCTGAAGTAGGAAGCCAGAGATTCAATCCCCTGTCCGCCGAAGTTCGTCTGGTTCGCTTCGTCAGTTCCTACTGAGAGCCATGCATTATCAAATGATTCCATGGTCAGGTTAAAGGCACCCCCCCCCAGATACTCGTTTCGGTAGTCCAGAAGTTCAAATCCGCCAAGAATGCTGAAGTTATGGTCTTCAATCTGATCCTGGTATCTCAAAACATGGCTGGTTTGCCATGTGAACCATTTATTTTGCTCCTGGAATGCTGAGCTCGTACTATTGAATACATTGCCGCCAAGATCATAGACCGGAGTGAATGTACGGTTGCCACCGTAAGCCAGGTCAATATCAAGGGTGGACCGCAGGCTCAGCCTGTCGGTGAAATTGAAGTTTCCAAAAACACCGCCAACAAATTTGTCCTCATTCCACTCCGAATTGATAACATCAATGAACGCAACCGGGTTGACCACTTCCTGCGATGCATAAGGAGAGCTGCCAAAGTTGCCATCTTCATCAAATACAGGAGTAACAGGGTCTATATTGGATACGCGGGCCATAATTCCACCAAACTCTTCGTTCGGGTCGATACCCCTTGTCGTTTTCCGGGTGTATGTTGCCCTGGTGCCATAATCAAGCCGGCCCCGCTGATGATTGGAATTCACACGGAATGACAACCGTTCGAAGTTCGATTTGCCTCTGGCCACGATACCGTCCTGCTGGCGATAGGACATGGAAGCCATATAGGTAGAGGTCTCCGTTCCGCCTGAAAGTCTGAGGGAATGATCAGTTAAAGGAGCGTTGTAGTAGAAAACTTCTTCCTGCCAGTTGGTTCCCGTTCCAATCTCTGCAATCCTTTGATCGATATCTGGGAATGGGATAGTCCGGCCGTCGTTGGCGTAGCTTTCGTTCATGATCTTCATGTAGTTCGGGGCATCAAGCAGGTTTGTTTCCCTCCAGGGATTCTGGAACCCGACATATCCGTTGTAATTTACCTGGATGGGGCCAGGGGATCCCTGCTGCGTGGTGATCATGACCACGCCATTGGCTCCACGTGCTCCGTAGATCGCTGTAGCCGATGCGTCCTTTAAAACTTCAATGGATGCGATGTCGGCCGGATTGAGATAGTCGATACCCCCTACCGGCATGCCATCCACCAGGTATAGCGGCTCGGCATCGCCTGTGGTTCCGATACCTCGGATACGAACCGTGGCGGGTGAACCCGGCTGGCCCGAATTCTGTATTACGGTAACGCCGGCAGTACGTCCCTGGAGCGCCTGCTCCAGACGCAGTGGGGCGGCCTGCTCAATATCGCGCGACTCGATCCGGGATATGGCGCTGGTCACCAGGCTTCGCTGCTGGAGACCGTAACCGACCATGATCAATTCGTCACCATAGATGATGTCAGGCTCCAGGCTGATATTGATCTCTTCGCGGCCGTCTATTTCAACCCGTTGCGTGACAAAGCCGACGTAACGGAAAACCAGGGTTCCTTCACGATCCGGAACAGTCAGTGAATAATCACCGTCCAGCCCGGTTGTCGTGCCAATATTTGTTCCCTGCAGCATGATGTTGACACCGATCAACGTTTCGCCTGTTTCGGCATCAACTACGGTTCCTCTGACGGTTTGTGCATCAGCTTTGGCAGCACCGAATAACAGCACCATCAGTAACGTAAGTAGTATTGATTTGTAATTGTGCATGCTTCATTAACCTTTGGTTATTTTTTAACAGATCCGGGTTGCTGATCACTGAAAATCTGTCACTAGCTTTTAATGATTTATCACTGATCTGCCGGTCTTTTTTACTTATTCAGAGTTCTGGAAACGCTTCTCGTTTCTTGTATTAATTTGAAGTGAGTGGTGGATTGCAATAATCATGGAAAGAGTGGGATTACACCCTGTTTCGTCAGCTAAGGTGCAAACATGACCCACGAGCCAGGGTGAGTGCGAAATGCCTGCACCGTTAACTAATAGTAACAATTACGTAATATATACAAAATATTTGCACCTTGTGCAACTTTAGTCAATTTTTTTTCACTAACATGCGAACTATTTTCGAAGACATTCGCCATCACATGGAATTGATGTAATATTCTAGATTCATTGCACCTTAGTATCTGCGGTATTTCAATGAAGATGTAATTTATTAACGTGTGCATTTTAATTCCGGTAAATAACCCAAAAAAGACATTCATTGATTAATTTGGCATATAAACTGCCGTTTTCAACTTCTTCATATCATGTAAATAACACCCGAGTCGGAAATGGGCTCTAATTAGAAGCTGGTCAGTGCCGAATTATTTAATGCATTTTTTTTAATATTAAACTTTTTTGCATTATATTTCCTTGAAAATTGGAGCAGAGAGGCTTTTCCTGCTCATGCATAAGACATAAACACATTGATTAGTTGCAACAAATTACTCCCGTTTTTTGTGTTTACAGCGACGAGGGGATATTACAAATATACAGCATTTTGCAAATAGTTGCACTAAATAAATGTCCATAACGCTTGTTTCTGATGTTGGATGCTTGCTCTATCAACTACACATAAACACAGCAATTCAAAAGCCTGGCAGAATTGAATTAAACATCCATGTTACATGAATGCGTACTATTCCATACAGCTCCGGCACATTTTACAATTTGATATGTCCCTGTAAAAAATAAAACCTGTTTGTCCTGATCGGCAAACAGGTTTTTTTATACTTCAGAACTACAAACCTGCTTACAAATCGATTCCTATGACCAGCAAGAGTTTCCTGATTGTCCGCATAACGACCATTGTGGCCCTGGGAGGATTTTTAATGGGCTTTGACGCCTCGGTTATCTCTGGCGTTGTCAGATTCATTGAACCGGAATTCGGCCTCTCCAAACTTCAATTGGGCTGGGCCGTTGGATCGTTGACCCTTACCGCCACCCTGGCCATGCTGCTTGCCGGTCCGCTCAGTGACCGGTTCGGACGAAGGGCCATCCTGAAAGCTGCTGCCGTACTGTTTGGGGTATCGGCCATTGCATCCGCACTGGCGCCCACATTCACGATACTGGTCATTGCCAGGATGATCGGAGGACTGGGTGTCGGTGCTTCCCTGATTGTTGCACCCATGTTCATCGCTGAAATTTCCCCTCCCAAAATGAGGGGCAAAATGGTCAGTATCAATCAGCTTAACATCGTAATTGGGATTTCTGCCGCTTTCTTCACCAACTATCTCATCCTGCGCTGGGGCCAGTCGGACCTGGCCTGGGCACATACGCTTATGCTCGGTGAACACAACTGGCGGTGGATGCTGGGAGTAGAAACACTCCCGGCCGTCATCTATTTCATCGGGCTGTTTTTCGTCCCGCAGAGCCCCAGATGGCAGATAAGGGCGGGGAAAGTTGATGAAGCCCGGGTGACTATGAATCGTCTTTTCGGCGAAGAAGAAGCAGAAAAACAGGTCCAGGATGTGGTAATGAGCCTGGAAGCCGATAAACTGAAGGAAAAAGTGTCCGTCTGGGAAATCTTCCAGCCTGCACTGCGATATGTCCTGATCATTGGTGTTTCCCTGGCCATTCTGCAGCAAATCACCGGTATCAATGCGGTATTCTTCTACGCGCCCATGATATTCGAGCAGTCAGGCATAGGCACGGACGCATCCTTCATGCAGGCCATTCTGGTGGGATTGACCAATCTTGTATTTACCATACTGGCCATTATGTTCATTGACCGGCTTGGGCGCAAACCGCTGCTCATCTTCGGGATGACCGGCATCGCCGTTATGATGATACTGCTGTCCTACGGCTTTCACTCGGCGACATATCAACTGACGCCGGAAGCCATTGAAACCCTTGATGAGCCCATTGACAGAGTGGCATTGATGGATAACATGAGTGGAATCACTTATCCTAATGACATCGTCTTCAAGCAGGCATTGGCTGAGACCATTGGGCAGGAAGCAGCGATTGAGCATGAATCTGCTATCATTACCGCGGCAATCGATATCAACCCGACGCTTATCCTGCTTGGAATCCTCGGCTTTGTGGCGTCATTCGCCATATCCATCGGGCCGGTCATGTGGGTCATGTTTTCGGAGCTGTTTCCACTACGTGTCAGGGGAATTGCCATATCATTTGCCGGGTTTATCAATTCCGGCGTCAGTTTCCTCGTGCAGCTTGTGTTCCCCTGGGAACTGGCCACCATTGGCAACAGCATGACCTTCCTCATTTACGGTCTGTTTGCCATAGCGGGATTGGTTTTCGTCTGGAGGGTTGTTCCGGAGACCAAGAACAAAACACTGGAAGAGCTTGAAGAGCAACTGGTCAGAAAGCGCTGATACAAAATGAAGCAGTAGTGTCAGCCCGTGGTATGGGTGTCACTGTGCAGGACATTATGGCGTCTCTATGCCTTTTGCACAATCCGTGACCAGCCTCAGCCGACTCTTGCTTAAACAGACCCTGCTACAACTCACCTCTGCGGCGGATCAGCTCATCCTTGATTTCGTTGGCACGCTCTTCCGTGAGGTCATATCCCCACATGACCCAAATGGCAAGCGACGCCGTAACGGCCGGAATGATGATATCGGCCAGCCTCAGGTTTGTCATGGTTTCCACCGTCTGAACAGCTGCATTCTGGTCAAAACCGACAAGCTTCAGCACAAGCCCGCTAAGAACCAGCGCCACACCGTGCCCCAGCTTCACCATCCACCAGTAAATGGCCCCGAAGGTACCCTCCTTGCGCGGCATCCCGTTGTGCAATTCATCAAGGTCGCACACGTCCGCCGTCATGCTCATCATCAGTGTGAACAGTCCGCCGATACCAAACACCATCAGCGGAATGGGCATGAACATGAGCCACGGGTTCTCGGGCGAGAAACCCCACCACTTGAGAACGTACCCGACAATCGAAATAAGCGTGGAAATGACAAACGCATTGCGTTTACCCACCCTGTTGGCTATCCAAGTAATCACCGGAATAACCAGGAATGCCGTCGTAGCTGCACTTACGGTTGAGAACCAGGCCGGCCAGGATCCTGCAGCACCATAATCGCCGTTGAATATGTAGAACAGGATAATGAAGTAGCTGAAAGATGCGACCATCTGGAAACCGTTGAAGACCAGGAAAGTGGCACCGCAAAGCCGGACAAACGGCTTGTTTTTTGCAACTTCCACAATTTTTGATATCAAATCCTTGAAGTTTTTGGCGATGGATTTGAAATTGAGATCGGCACGGTTGGTGATGCGCGACTGGTCCACCTCCTTGCAGAACAGTCCTGGCAGGATACCGAAGATCATACATCCGGCTCCTACCACAACAGCCAACCGATGAACCCCTTCTGCCTGAGTGTCGAACAGGTCAGGATTGGCGATGAGCACCCAGAACCACGGAACGATCATCCAGGCGAACTGGCCGATGGTCTGCGCAAAGCCCATGAGACGGGTCCGCTCATTGTAATCCGGGGTCATTTCATATCCCAGACCGATGAGCGGGGTGGAGTAAATGGTGTTTGCCGTGATGAAAAGGAGCGAAAACAGCAGGAAATACCAGAAGTTGTAGGCTTGGGACCCATCGGGATCGAGCTGCCAAAGCAGAATGAACATCGTGCCGGCCAATATGGCACCAACGAATATGTAGGGTCTCCTGCGGCCGTAGCGGAGTTTGGTATTGTCCGAAATGTACCCCATGATGGGATCCGTAATGGCATCCCACAGTCTGGGCAGACCGCCAAGCAAACCGGCCAGGAACGGATCTATGCCAAACGCCGTGAGCAGGAAGAATTGAAAGACACCCAGAGCACCCGGCAGCAGGTTATTGACGAGATGGCCCGAACCGAACGCTGCTTTCTGCAGCACCGGGATTTTGTACTTTGCAGGGGTTACGTGGTCTGACATGAGTTGTTTGCCTTATGGTTGTTCAGAATTAAGTCTTGCGCGGATTTCCTCTTCGGTGGGCGGTACCAGCACATCATCAAGCAGCGAATCCAGATCGCCGCCATACGTTTTCCTGACTGGATTTCCATCCCGGGTGAGCCCTTCGAAGACACCCGCATCCACCAGGTCCCAAACAGGGTACTTGGCCTGCGCATCTACGGTGAACAGCCCGAAATGGTTCTCTGATCCAAGGGGATTGCCTGCATCTTTCCACGGCTCGTCAAAGGCCTCGAAATAGAAAACCGTAATGCCTTCACGGTCCGACCACTCCCGGATGTCATGATAATAAAGCCCTGATTTGTACTCGTCCGTGGCCCTGGCCCCGTCGGGACCGTAATGTTCATTGGATACCGTAGCCCATCCGGTCTCCCCGACATGCACCGGTTTTTCGACGCCAAGAGAGCGCATGTAAGCCACCACACTTTCATACTGTCCGATGGCATAATCAAGCGATCTTTCCATGGCCGAGTGGATTTTTTCCATATCGCTCAGATGCATCTCTTCTTCTGGCACGCCCCAAAATTCGGGATTGTAGTGTGTGTCATGCATCGGATAGGTGTGCATGGATATAAAATCCACGGCACGAATAAGCTCGTTGAGATCTTCGTTGTGGTACTCGCTTCCCCCGCCGCCCCACGATGCGAAATTGTCGGAGCTGGTGATCCAGAGCGTTTCGGGCAGCTCACCCTGCTCTTTGAGGTCCTGCAGGTATTTGACCCACCGGAGTATGATGGCCGGTTCCACATAGTATTCCCAGGCCCAGTGCACCATGGCTTCGTTGCCCACGGCTATGATCTTGACGATGTCCGGATACTTCTGTGTCAGCTCCACGGCCCGCGCCATCTCCACGGCGTTCCGCTCGCTTTCCTGGTCACGGATCCGCTCGGGCTCGTCTGTCCAGGCATTCTTGCAGTCGATCCACGCGCCCAGCATCAGGTACATTTCGAACTCCGGATCTTCCTCCCGGATCATGCGGATGGCCCTGAGCAGATTGGCCGTCTCATCGTAATGCACATTGTAGGTGCGCAGCAGCCGGATGCCCATCGCATGCAGGATTCTCAGATCTTCCTTCAGCTGCGGGATGGTCGGCTGGATCTCCCGCGTCGTCTCCCTGTAAGCCCCGAAAGAAATGGCCTGATATTCCGGATTGCCCAGGATTTCGGATGCCGTGATCCGGATGGATGATGCGTCTTGTGACGGCTGCCCGGCGCAGGAGCACAGGAGCACTGCAACAAGGGCCGTAAAGAGTACAAATATGGATTTTTTCATTTGCTTAATATCTTCGTTCCAATAGGTTACATGCTATGTCCTTGACCATTATAATCATGCTCATGTGTGTAGGATTGCCGTCATGGACATGTCATTATGCCTTCCGTTTTCTGATTAAATGAGATGTTCTTGCTGCAAGATAGCCCGGATTTCGGCCACCTCCCCTGTCCTCTGGAATATCTTGGCGCTCGTCTCTTCATCCAGGTTCAACCCGCTGACCTGGCGCACCGTACCGTCGGCGAAAATTACTTCCGTCCGGTCCTCAGACCCCGTCTGGTACACCACCGGAACCTGGCAGCTTGAGAAGCACAGGGCATTTTCAGGTATGTCAATGCGACGCACCTGCTGCTCCACCGTGACGAAGTCGATAGACCTGGGCTCGTCCGAGAAGAGCTTTTTACGCAGCAGACGCGGGCGGAACGACAGTCTGCCCTGCTCCACAAACACCCCGAGCTCGTAAATGCTTACCAGGATGTCCTCTTTCACCTGCCCCGTCATGCCGGGTTGCTGCGCACCCCTGTGCAACGGGGTATGGGAATAGGGATCGGTTGGATAGGCGCCATATTCTTCCGGAGTTTTGTGGATGCCGATGCCCTCGCCGATTTCGTAGTAATGGTCCCTGAGACTCAGGATCACTGCCTCATCATCGCGACGCCGCACCGCCTCCAGATACACTTCCTGTACGGCAAGGTGCAGCTTGGACACCATGTGCCAGTAGATGGAACCGAGTCCTTCATAAGCGTAAAACGTGCCGGAGCGTCCGGTGAAGGCCTTGTGGTTGAACACCTTCTCAAAGATATCCAGCACATTATCTTTCTCTTCCTCTACAAGATCCTCGTATCCCTCCGAAACCAGTTCTTCCAGCGCCGTCTTCACATCGCCGGCATTCCGGAAATTACCATTGAAGTGGTAACCGCCTTCCACATCCTTGATGATCAGCTTGAGATTCCCGTCATCCACGAGTTTCCGCAGCAGCTTCGACTCCCGGACCAGCGATTCCGGGATGTTGTTCCTCTCGAGAAAACCGGGCAGATCCTTGTTCGGGTAGAGCATGTAGCTGTTCTGGTCTTCCCTGTAAAGGGCGCTGCGACGCATGGCATCCAGCAGTTTAACAGCCTCGCCAGAACCCAAATACCCCGAACTGAGCACCGCAACCTGTCCTTCCAGCATTTCGCTCAGATGGGAAATGGCAACCCCGTCCCCCTCGAAGCTCATGATATTGTAGGCATGGAACAGATGGTCCGGCCGCCTGTTGGCGTCAATGGAATGCTCCATCCAGGCAAGCGAAACATCCAGAAAAGCGGA
>SL_3KL_010_SEDDRAFT_10001661_pt1 | contig 20312 bp, 21 predicted proteins | sample SodLakKL_010_SED_2_FD_10381 | JGI IMG/M metagenome (IMG submission 10381) | reverse complement strand
AGGAGGTTGGGATTCCTGACCAGGTTCCTTAACATACGACCCTTCCGGGTGGATGTGGAGCTTCCGAACGACCGCAAACTTAAAACCTCTGTAGCCGGAATAGTTGTATCTGAACACAGGAAAAGCTCACTGTTAAGCAGGATGGTGCTGGAAGACTCCTCCATAAGTGACGGCCGGATGCACGCCTTCCTTATAAGTCCCCGTTCCGTTTCGGAAATGATCCACTCTGCATTCCGCTCACTATGGGATAAGAACAAGCTGCCTCCCTTTGGTGCTCACATAAAGACATCTCATATTTGGTTTTCTTTTCCCGATGGTGAAAGGGTTTTGCTTATTGATAAGGTAAAGCACACTGCAAGTGATATTAAGCTTACAATTGGTGAAAAGCAGGTTGAGATATTTCCGGGGGCCTACCTGGAAGTGCCCGAGGCATCCCGGGAGAGTGCTGATATATTCCGGACCAGTGCATTGCCTTCGGGAGAAGCTGCCCAGGCACTTGCAGAACGTAAACTGCCTTTTATAAAACATGCTTCATCAGAGGAGTTCAAGGATCTTTTCCAGGTACTAAGGGATAATGCCCGTCTCAAGAACTCCTATCTTGTGCTGATGGTTCTGTCTACCCTGATAGCCACCTTCGGCCTCTTTGCCAATTCAACACCTGTGGTGATAGGTGCCATGATACTTGCTCCGCTTATGTCACCTATCATCTCGCTCAGCATGGGGGCGCTAAGACAGGATAAAAATCTTATAAGCACCAGTGTGAGTACGATACTGGCCGGACTGGGTATCGCTTTTCTGGCAGCCGTTCTGCTGACATTGATTACCCCAATACAATCGGCCGGTTCGGAGATACTGGCGCGGACTAGGCCTAATCTGCTTGATCTTGGTATTGCCGTGGTGTCAGGCATTGCCGGTGCCTATGCCCATGCCCGTGAGGAGGTTGCAAAAACCCTTGCAGGTGTTGCTATCGCTGTGGCCCTGATACCCCCGCTGGCAGTGGCGGCGATCGGTATAGGCTGGGGGGACTGGCCGGTATTTACCGGCGCTGCTCTTCTGCTTCTCACAAACCTTGCCGGTATAGTGCTTGCAGGATCGATAACCTTCATGCTGCTTGGGTTCAGTCCTCTGCAGCTGGCAACAAAGGGCATCTTTATCTCCCTTGCCGTGGTTGTCGTGTTAAGCGTACCGCTGGCCCTGGGGTTCAACCAGATGGTCAATGAGCACAAGATTATAAGGCAGCTCGAGGGTATGCAAACAGAACTTGCAGTGATAAGGGATGTAAAGGTTCAGAGGCTGGCTCCCATGAAGATTTCATTCATGCTGGTTTCGGGCAGTGCTGTTACCGAAGATTATATTGACAGTATAAAAGAGCTTGTGGAGAAAGAGGTGGGCCTTGAGGTGGAGATAGAGGTTATTACCGCGATATCCAGGTAGGCCGGTGGTTTTTCAGACCCATATCTTTGCCGGATTGTTTATTGGCCGGAGTTTTATAAATTACCACGATGAAAGAAAGTGAAAAACGTGCCCTGTTACAGCGTGCCGGGATTGCAAAGATTGCGCTTGAGCCGTTTGTTGCCGGGGGAGATATGCTTGATGCGATCGAGCATATAGCTGAGGTGCTTTCCGAGACTATTGGTGTTGCACGTACAGGTATCTGGCGGTTGTCAGATGACATAACTGAATTGGAATCCCTCACGGTTTACGAACGCAGCAAAGGCAAACATACAAGGGAGAAAATATTGAAAACAGCGGTGTTCCCTTCCTATTTCAGGGCCATGAATACCGAAACCCGCATATATGCCGAAGATGCACAAAATGATCCGCGTACCGCTGAACTTGCAGATTCATATCTGAAACCACTGGGTATATCATCTTTGCTTGATTCAGGAATAATCTCAGAAGGAAGGCTTATAGGGGTTGTGTGCTGCGAACATACCGGTCCGGTAAGGAACTGGCACCCTGATGAGGAGGCGTTTGTAAGCACTGTTGCATCTATGGTAGCTCAGTTGTTCGTAAACCATAAACGCAGGCTTGCTGAGAAAACCCTGGAAGAGAGTGAACAGAAGTATCGTTCACTTACCAATCAGCTTCCGGTGGGTGTCTACCGGACCACAACCGATGGCCAGCTGGTTTTTGCAAACCCGGCCCTTGTAAGAATGCTCGGTTACGAGTCGGTGGATGAACTGTTGCGGATGAACGTCAAACAGTTGTATGTCAATCCTTCTGAAAGGGAAAAACAGTTCAGGGCAAAAGAGTATACAGATAAGGTTGTGCAGAGTGAGTTCCGGATATGGAATAAATCGGGTGAGCAGATATGGGTTAAGGATAACAGCAGGTTATTGCTTGACGGTAACGGCAAGCCTGGATATTTTGACGGTGTACTTGAAGATATTACCGGTCATAAAGCTTCAGAGAAAGCTTTGCTGGAAGCTAAAGAGAAGGCAGAGGAATCGGACCGGCTCAAATCGATGTTTCTGGCAAACATCAGTCATGAGATAAGGACACCAATGAACGCTATCACCGGTTTTCTGGACCTGTTGAAAAGTTCCGGCATGACCATTGATGAACTGAAAAAGCACGTCAACATAATTGAACAGGGTGCCCAAAGGTTAATGTCAACAATCAATGATATAGTAGAGATATCAAGGATAGAATCAGGGCTCATTGAAATTGTCCGCTCTGAAGTTTCCGTTTCGGATCTGATGAATTATCATTACGATTTTTTCAGGCAGGAGAGTATCAGCAAAGGCATTGAATTCAGGTTGATAAGCAAGGCCGTCGATGAGATATCAACTATACTGACCGATAGGCACAAACTGGACGGCATCCTTACCAATCTCCTGATTAATGCGCTTAAATTTACTCCTGAAGGGGGGTATGTTGAGTTTGGCAGTTACACGGAAGATGACATGCTGGTATTATATGTAAGGGATACGGGCGTTGGTATACCTGTTGACCAGCAAGATATCATTTTCGAACGTTTTGTGCAGGTGAAGATGGATGGAGGGAGGTCTTATGAGGGATCGGGACTCGGACTTGCCATAGCCCGGGCATATGCAGGCATGATTGATGGCGAGATAAGGGTCGAATCATCCGAAGGCACGGGAAGCACCTTCTATTTGCAGGTACCTTTGGTACCGGATAAGGAACCAGATGGGTATATTGATACAGAATGATAATGCTTTTATTAAAATGATAATCTCATGATTAAGGTATTTGCTTTTAAACATGGTTTTTTTGCCGTTGCCTTTGCCTTTGCAATGCTGCTGATTACCTCCTGCCGTGATGGCTCAGTAGATGATGCGGTAACCGGGCATAACGACTTCCGGTTTCTTGAAGTGAACATTGAGCGGATCCAACAGGGTTATGATAACGGTGAATATACCGTGACCGATGTTGTAACTGCATTTCTGGACAGGATAGAGAAGATTGACAGGAACGGACCGGCACTGAATTCAATAATAACCATCAATCCGGAAGCCCTTGCTATAGCAGGTGAACTTGACACCGAGATGGCCGCGGGCAATAAAAGGGGACCGATGCATGGTGTCCCCGTTGTTCTGAAGGATAATATTGACACAAGTGACAAGATGCCCACTACAGCGGGCTCAAGGGCTCTTGCAGGCTCTTTTCCGCTGATGGATAGTTTTGTAGCCAAAAAGCTCCGTGAGGCCGGGGCTGTGATTATAGGCAAGGCCAACCTCAGCGAATGGGCAAACTTCAGGGGTGAACTATCAACCAGCGGATGGAGCGGATTCGGGGGACAGACCAGGAATCCATATGTCACTGACCGCAATCCCTGCGGTTCCAGCTCTGGATCGGCGGTTGCCGTATCGGCCAACCTTGCGGTGGTAGCCATTGGTACTGAAACCAACGGTTCCATTATGTGCCCTTCACATGCAACCGGGATTGTGGGCATAAAGCCGACAATCGGACTGGTAAGCAGGTCGGGCATAATCCCGATATCATGGTCAATGGATATTGCAGGCCCGATGGCACGCAGTGTAAGGGACGCTGCCATCACCCTCGGGGTACTGGCCGGACCTGATCCGGAGGATCAGGCAACACAGGTGCCTGATATACCGTACTATGAGGATTATACCCGTTTTCTGAATGAGAACGGTATAGAGGGTAAAAGGATCGGCTTTTTCAGGGCCCCTCTGGGGAGAAATTTCAAGGTTGATTCACTTATGTTAGAGGCGGTGGAGTTTTTTAAGAGCAGGGGAGCCGAGATAATAGACATAGAGACTATTACAGCTCCGAATACGGGTTCGCATGCCTACAGGGTCATGCTGTTCGAATACAGGGAGGGGCTGAACAGTTATTTTGAGTCACTCGGACCCGATGCGCCTGTTAAAAACCTTGAGGAACTGATTGAGTTTAACAGGAATGATTCCCTGACCTTAAGATACTTTAACCAAAGGTATCTTGAACTGGCAAATGAGACGGGGGGTACCGGTTCACCCGAATATGCAGATGCGCTGAGGGCAATGCGCAGCGGTAGCCGGGAAAATGGCATAGACCGGGTTATGGATAAGCATGACCTTCATGCCATAATTGCTCCGACAGGGAGCCCCGCCTGGAAAACCGATTTGGTGAACGGCGACAGCTTCCAGCTTGGAAGCTCCTCACCGGCAGCACAGTCAGGATATCCCAATATTACACTTCCCATGGGGTCTGTCGGCGGTCTGCCGGTCGGTTTATCAATATTCGGCAGGGCATACAGTGAACCGCTGCTGTTGGAAATAGCCTATTCATATGAAAGGGGAACCATGCACAGGCTGGTTCCCCGGTTTCTTGAGACTGACTGATTATATTACTGCAAATCTTTAATGGTAACGGACCGGCATTATGAACAATCAATGCCCGGAAAGTTATCCGCAAGCGATCCTTTAAGGCATAATTCCGGCCGGAATTCCGCTTAAAGGTTTTATTTCGACACTCCTGACGAAAAGCTCGGCACCCTCCGACTGGATCTGGATCTTGCCTGAGGTCAGGGGCTGCACCTGCCCGTTTTCCCAGGTGCCAGTATTATGGTTAACCATTACGGTAACACCGTTTACAACGTGAACCGCAGTTCTTCCGTAGGTGTAGAGTTCAATAGTGTTCCATTGTCCCAGGGGGTTTTCATTGTCGGGGTTTTTCCTTACATGGCGGCCGTTTGCGTGTGCCCCGAAGGTAAGCCTCTCTGCTCCCGGGGTATAGACAAACTGACCCAGTTCTTCATCCCTTACAGCTTCCGTCTCTACAGTAGTGTTCTCCATAAGATAATTGTCACCCAGGCTCTGGTGCATCATCTGGAATTCGATGTTCGGCATCCATGTTCCGAAAGCCACCCCAAAATCGCCGAAACTATGGTACAGCAAGCCGCTGTTACGGCGAGAGAATACTTCGTCACCCCACCTGAAAACCACCTTCAGGTGATAATTTTCGTAAGATTCTTTGGTGGCAAGAGATCCGTTGATAACTCCGGAGATACGGATCACGTTATCGCCGTTGTCTTCCACTACCGAGAAAACCTCCTCAATAGTGGCGGCTTCTGCAAGATGGTCCCAGTCGGACCCCAGTGATGAGCCAAGATACATGTCCCAGTTAGACAGGTCATTGCCGTTGAAAAGTTGCTCCCATTGTTGTTCTCTTTGGCAGGCGCTGAATATCAGGCTTATACCTGCAACAATTGTAAATAGATAAAATGCTCGTCTCATATGATTAATTTTAACAGTTTTTGATTGCCGAAGATATTGTTTTTTTCTCAAATAGTATATTTGCCAGTCAGGTATTAAATCCATATTTTGAAGAGCTCCGGAAATATCGTTGAGTATACCATGGAACCAGGTCGTGTGCACCTTGTGTTTGTTCTTATGGTACTTCCAGTAATCATTGTTTTCTCTGCACCCTATGTTGTTTTATGGGGTTTTGCTGCATTGTACCAGGGATTGGTATTCTTCCTTCTTTACTTCATACCCCTGGTTATTGCAGGGATATTTGTTCATGAACTCCTGCANGCGATAGGGTGGAGCTTCTTCACCACAAGAGGGATAAGGTCTGTAAAATTAGGTTTCAGCCTGGAATTCCTGGCTCCTTACTGCCATTGCAGGGAACCGCTCAGGGCCCGGCACTATGCGATCGGGGCCGGATTGCCGCTTGTTGTACTTGGAGTGATACCGGGTATTCTGGGTAGTGTCCTTGGGCAGGGCAGCCTTGTGGTTTTCGGAATAATATTTACATGGACCGCCGGAGGTGATATCATCACCCTCTATATGCTGAGGAAAATTGGCAGGGATGTCCTGGTATATGACCATCCCGATAAAATGGGATTCTTCACCAGGTCATGATCCTGAGAACCGGGAGCCCGTAATTTTCATGCCTGTTACCCGGTCATTCAACCAACTCGCGGATATCCCTTATAGCTTCATTTGTGGCTGAACGGACTTCCTGTATAACTACTGAGGTTTTATCGATAACATCATTCCATGTATCAAGGGTTGCCTCATCAATGTGCACAAGTTTCTGTTCAATCCGTTTCTTCTGTTCCTCCAGCGTTTCATTTGCCTCCTCAAATTCAGCTTTGGCATCTCCTTCTGCCTCTTTAATATGACCTTCCAGGAACTCTATCCTCTCTTCCAGATCGTAAAGGATATCATTCAGATTTTCAACCGTACTCTCTTTGACCTCGTTCAACTGCTCCTGTCTTACCCTGTCGGCAGAGCCGCCGCCGCATGCTCCTAACACAACAGCCATCATAATAATCAGTGCAGCTATACTGACAGGTGTGCCATTCAAAATGGTCTTCCGCTCTTTTCTTAACCAATTCATAATTATACAGGTTTAATAAACTGAATATTAGTTTCAACTGCTAAGATAATAAAAATCTGTTACTTAACAAAATCTGAATTGTAATATCAGTAACCTGCTGCCTGTCCGTCCTTTCTCGATTCGGATGCCCCGTAGTAAACCCCGTTGACCGGGTCCCACATTATCGCCTGGTAACCTCCAAAGGGGCCGACCGCCCATTGGAGCCTGTGACCTTTTTCGATAAGCCCGCGGATGGTCTCCCATGGGAATCCCGACTCAAGCATAACCACGCCTCCGTCAGTCATCCGCTGTCCGGTGGGCTCTGATGAACCTGAGTGCTGTATCCTTGGCGCATCGCCTGCCTCCTGCAGGTTCATGCCGAAATCGATCATATTCACAACTATCTGTGCGTGTCCCTGTGGCTGCATGGCACCGCCCATTACCCCGAAACTTATCCAGGGCCGGCCGTCTTTGGTAATGAATCCGGGAATGATGGTGTGGAAGGGCCTTTTGCCAGGTTCATAGGTATTGAAATAGCCCTCTTTGAGTGTAAATCCCTCGCCCCGGTTCTGTATAACAAAACCCAGTTGGGGAGGCGTCATGCCGCTGCCCATGCCACGGTAATTGCTTTGTATGAGCGAGACCATATTGCCGTGCCGGTCGGCCGTCGTCAGGTAAATAGTGCTGGGCACCTCCATCATGCCCGGGTCATACCTGCGCGCTGCCCTGTCGGGATTAATAAGGCTGCGTCTTTCGTCTGCATACTCTTTTGATATGAGCCTTTCGACGGGTACGGGACTGAAGTCCGGGTCAGCATAATAATGGGCCCTGTCCTCGAACGCCAGCTTTTTGGCTTCCACAAAGGTGTGGATGTATTCGGGACTGTAGAGACCCATTGATGCGATGTCGTATCCTTCAAGTATATTGAGTATCTGAAGCACGGCAATTCCCTGTCCGTTCGGAGGAAGCTGCCATATGTCATATCCCCTGTAGTTTGATGATACCGGATCGATCCATTCGGAGGTATGCGAAGCCATGTCTTCGTAGCTCAGGAAGCCTCCGTTCGTAAGTATGTATTTTTCAATTGTACGGGCTATTTCTCCCTTGTAAAAGGCGTCGCGTCCTTCTGTAGCAATGGTCTCGTAAGTATTTGCCAGCCAGGGGTTGTTGAAAATTTCGCCCTTTGCAGGCATTCTGCCTTCAGGCATGTAGGTTTCGCTGAAGTTGGGATAACGGCCCAGTCTCCCGACCGACCGTTCAAGGTAGTAAGCTATGAGTTCAGTAACCGGAAATCCGTTCCTTGCATAGTCAATGGCCGGCATAAGAACCGAATGCATATCGATTTTGCCGAACTTTTCATGTAACTCAAACCACCCGTCAACAGTGCCCGGCACACTCACCGAAAGCGCTCCCGATGTGGGTATGTAATCGTATCCGTTCCCGATGAAATACTCTCTCGGGAGGTTTCGGGGACTGCGGCCACTGGCGTTAAGTCCGTGAAGTCTCCCGCTTTCAGCATCCCAAATGATGGCGAACAGGTCGCCGCCAATTCCGCATCCGGTGGGTTCCATCAGACCGAGTACCGCATTTGCGGCAATTGCCGCATCGACTGCACTACCGCCCATCTTCAGTATATCAAGTGCTGCCTGGGTTGCCAGGGGATGGCTTGTTGCCGCCATGCCGTTTTGGGCAATGACCTCCGATCTTGTGGCGAAATTATGCCCGGTTATACGGTCCTGTCCTTTGGCAGGGTATACCTGCAACAGCGACCAGGCAGCAAAAAGCATCAGGATTATGATTTTGTGTCTTTTCATTTTTTGCGAGGGTTGATAGGTTAGCAATTATTGAGCTAAATATAACTGCTAAAATAAACAATATTGAAAATCCGGCGAATTCCTGATACATGTTTGTGCCGGTTTCAATACAGGCCAATGCCCGCCGGCGTTCTCACTGTAAGTCACCTTGCCGGTGATATTTTATGCTGGTTACATCCAAAAAAAAACTATTTTTGTGCCTGCATTGCAAAACCATAAAAAATTACGAATAAACCTGGTATAAAATGGAATACTTTTCAGATCAAATGGCCAATGCCCATATTCTGAACCAGTATTGGCTTACCTTTCTTCTAGTTATATCTATGGTGCTAGTTTCGCGCACATTTGTCGCTGGTACACGGTATTCACCTATACTTATAATTGTTGTTTTCGGTCTTATAATGGGGTATGTGTTGGTTAATACTGGAATGGGAACACCAGGCTTAAGTGAATTTCCGATAGTCGATTTTACAAGCAAGGTTACCATTACGGCTCTTATAGCTTCATTTTTTGTAGGCGGACAGGAGATCAGAAAGCTGATTACCGATCATAAAATTGATAAGACCGATATTGTAGTCCCTTCAGATGAAGAGATGTTCCTGGGAACCACGTTTACCCAGTTCATGTTTCTGATACGTTCCTTTTTTATTCTTGTTGGAATTGAATCGATGAAACGCGTTATCATAGGTTACAGCAATAATGAACCTCTTGATAATTTTTATCCTCTTCTGGGGTATCTGGGACTCGTAGGATCGATTATTCTCATAGATTACCGTGCTAAAATATCCAACAAGCCTGTCTATATAAGAAAAGGGATCATCGAAACTGCAATAATTTTGTGCATACTTGTGATATCTTATCTTTTATCGGTGTATATAAGGCCTCTTATCGCCCTTCCTGAAATCTTCTTTGCCATGATCCTTTCTGTTACCATGGGTTTAGTGGTGCCAAACTGGAAATTCGGACCAACTATTCGATCTCTTCTCTTTGCAGGTATTCCGGTTGTACTGGCAGCCAATTTTATGGTTGGAGGGTCAAGGATTGCTGAGGCATTTTCACTGTCAGGAATGACCGCTGTCCTTTCTTTCGGGTTTTTCGGCCAGCTTTTATGGATGTTTGGCGGACTGGCAATTCTGATTATGCTGGGGAAGGTCAACCATATGAGAAACCTGGCTCCGGGTATGGCGGGGTCGCTTTCGCATAGCGGACTTACTGGAGCCTGTACTGCAGGTGACCTTGGACCCGACGCACAGTTCAGGGCTCCTGTCATGATCAATATACCGTTTATCGGACACATATTTGTATTTTCCATACTAGCAGCAAGTGCAACTACTGGGAAGCTTCTTATTCCGCATACCCTGCTGGTAGTAGTAGCAGGGATAGTTCTTACAATATGGGCAGTACGGACTCTAAGGAAATCAAATAGCGAGGAGACAAAAGAGGTACACGGACTGATGATATTTTCCCTTGGCTGGCAGCTGGTTGCCGTATTCGGCGGATTGCTCATTTTGAACCTGGGTGGCATGGGCCTGAATGATTCGGTAATGGCAAATGCTTCGGCTATATCGCATTTCGGACTGTTTGCAGCGATCCAGGGAGGCATGTTCGGTGAGCAGGCTTCAGGTATTATTGCTTTTGTTTTTGCCATGCCGTTCCTGGTTCACCCCCTGGTGTTCGGGATATTTGGTAAAACGGCAGAAAATGATGGAGTTATGCCGGTTAAAATTGTTTTGATACTTGCTGCTATTGGGGTTCTTGGAGTACTGTATGCTTTGATATTCTGATAGCTGCCAAATAATTTTATTTCAAAGATTTATTCACTATCTTTAATACCTGTCAGTCATGATCTGGCGGACAGGTAAATCACACATCCATTTTGGCAAAGCCCTCCCAGGACATTACCGCACTCCAAGGACTCGGGTTTTAAGATTAACTAAAATTTTCTCACTATGACAAAGCTGATATTAAACAATCTGGATTACCTGAGAATTCAGAAATCCATTGAAGAGGCAAAGAAGATCAGATCGATTTCCCAGGGTGAGGCCGAGAGCCTGATGAAGGAACTCAATTCGGCTGAAATAGTTGAACCTGAAAAGATACCTTCCAACGTAGTGACCATGAATTCTGAAGTCAAGATCAGCTTTCTTGATACCGGAAAACAAATTCAGTTCAAAATAGTATATCCCCGTGAGGCTACTTTCAAGGAAAACAAAATATCTATATTTTCCCCAATTGCCACAGCGCTAATTGGTTATCAGGTTGGCGACGAGGTTGAATGGATCGTTCCTGCCGGCCTGACCAGAATAAGGATAGATGATATTGTATACCAGCCTGAAGCCTCGGGTGATTACAACCTCTGATACAAGTGTCCCGGAATGACACTGTACGACCTGCTACGCAGCCATGATTGTGCCCAGGCTTCGATGATTACATGACCTTGTAATTACGCTATACCATTTGCCGGCGGCTGATTATCAGTAGCTGCTGGATAATGCTTTATGATGGCAGATATTTATTTATTGAAGGTTGGTTAAAAAAAAGTTCCCTGAACAACTAAGAGTATTATTTGTTTAAGATACAGACACAAACATTAAACGTAAATGAAAAATTTTCTTATTACAGGAGCATCATCAGGAATAGGCAGGGAACTGGCCTCCATACTTAACAGGGATGGATACAGAGTTTACAGAACGTACAGGAACACACCCATAATGCAGCAAGGTGAAGAAATTGAATATCATTTTCTTGACGTTACTTCCGATAACCCCGATCTTGATTTCCTGCCCGACAAACTTGACGGACTGGCCTATTGTCCGGGAACGATCAACCTTAAGCCTTTCGTAAGGGTAAAACCTGAAGATTTTATTGCTGATTTCAATATCCAGGTATTGGGTGCTGTAAAGGTAATACAGGCTTTACTTCCAAGGCTTAAAAAGGCAGAACGGGCTTCGGTTGTAATGTTTTCAACTGTTGCGGTTAAAATGGGATTCAATTTTCACAGCCTTGTTTCCACATCCAAGGGTGCGGTGGAGGGTCTTTCACGGTCTCTTGCCGCAGAGTTTGCTCCCAAAATAAGGGTAAACTGTATTGCTCCCTCAATTACCGATACACCTCTTGCATCAGGGCTGCTGAATTCCGACGCAAAACGGGAAGCTAATGCTCAGCGCCACCCCATGAAAAGAGTAGGTTCAGTAAGCGATATCGCACAGATGGCAGCTTTCCTGCTGTCTGATAAATCCGGCTGGATAACCGGCCAGGTTATTGGCGTTGATGGTGGCATCTCATCTCTAAAAGTTAGTTAAAGGCCTAAATATGAAGTTAATTGTATCAGATGTGAACAGAAATTATTTTACCACATTGTTTGCCGTTGCAATGCTGCTTGTAACTGCTATACCAGCATATGGACAGGAAGAGCACAGGGAGTTCTATTCAAGGAGCATCAGAACGACCAATACTGGTATGTATATACTTGGCGGTTGGGCAATTACCAATATGGCTATTGGAGCCTACGGATGGTCAAGCTTCGACGGGGATACAAAATATTTCCACCAGATGAACCTGTTCTGGAACACTGTAAACCTCTCGATTGCCGGTTATGCGTTGTACAGTAACTATAGGCTTGACATTTCGGCAATGGGGGCGGATGAGATAATGGATAAACACACCGGCACCGAAAGAATACTGCTTATAAATACCGCACTCAATGTGGGTTACATTGGTACAGGTTTTCTGATGAGACATTTGTCCGGCAGATCAGAGAAACACAGTGACCTTCTCAAAGGGTATGGTAATTCGGTCATCCTGCAGGGAAGCTTTCTGTTCGTGTTTGACATTGTGCTGTACAGGATCCTGAGAAGTCAGAGATATGATTTTATGGATAATATAAACGTAGCGTTATTACCTGATGGTGCTGCCTTAAGGTTTGTTTTGCCATTGTAAATGAAGAAAATGAAAACATAATTAAAATTTACAAAATCGTTTTGGACGAATGGCTTTGGCCCCATAAACGCTGAAATTGAATTAACTCAACATAAAATGGCTTTTTACCAGTTAAATAAGAAACAGTTCATTCCCTCGACCATTGATGATGTATGGGAATTCATTTCAGATCCGGAAAATCTGAAGGTTATCACCCCTGAACATATGGGATTTGAAATCACCTCCGGAAATCTATCTGAAAGGATGTACCCGGGAATGATAATTACTTATAACGTTAAGCCCTTGTGGGGGATAAGGATGAAATGGGTAACGGAAATTACCCATGTCGAAGAAAAAAGGTATTTTGTAGACGAACAAAGATCAGGGCCCTATTCCATGTGGCATCACCAGCATATAATCGAGCCGGTTGAGGGAGGCGTGATGATGACTGATATTGTTTCCTACAAGCCCCCGTTGGGATTCCTGGGCGCCATTGCCAACAGCCTGGTTATACGCCGGCAGCTTGAGGGCATTTTCGATTACCGGCAAAAAGTCCTGGAAAAGAGATTCGGAAAAGGCGATGCTGATCAACCTGCATGATTTATTCGGCAATGCAGCAAGTATACCCTATCATTTACATATTTTGTACATTTACTCAAAATATTCCACCGTATGATTGATTTGTACCAGGTTGACGCTTTCGCGGAAGAGGTATTTACCGGTAATCCGGCCGCCGTATGTCCGCTGCAGAGATGGCTGCCGGATGAGTTGCTGCAGAATATTGCAATGGAAAACAACCTCTCTGAAACGGCCTTTTATGTGATGTCGGGAGATCACTATCATATACGTTGGTTTACCCCTGCAGTGGAGGTTGAGCTTTGCGGGCATGCCACCCTGGCTGCTGCATGGGTGCTGTTTAATTTTGAAGGTCATAAGGAGGATGAGATTACGTTTTTTTCCGCGTTAAGCGGAATACTTAAAGTAAAAAGAGAGGGTGATCTCCTTACGATGGATTTCCCCGCCGACACAGTTAAAGAAGTGCCGTGCGCCGAAGAAGTTGCCGTCTGTTTTAGTCCCCAACCATCCGAAGTTCACAGGGGACGGTCTGATTACCTGCTTCTATTTGATAACGAAGATGATATTGCAGCATTGTCCCCTTCTATGGCTGAGTTGTCGACGATTGATGCAAGGGGTATAATTGTAACGGCACAGGGCAGGGAGGCCGATTTTGTTTCCAGATTTTTTGCACCACGGGTGGGTGTTGATGAGGATCCTGTCACGGGCTCTGCGCATACCAGCCTGGCTCCATTCTGGGCCGGCCGGCTGGGCAAAACCGAAATGACCGCAAGGCAGCTTTCAAAGAGGGGAGGGGAGATTAAATGCCGCCACCTGGGCGACCGGGTTGAGATAAGCGGTACGGCCAGGCTATATATGAAAGGAGAGCTGCCCGGCCTTGCATGTAATTAATCCTGAAATACATTTGATTATGAGTAATATATCCGGTAAAGAGAACCTTGATGTGAAATTTAGAATATTGCCGGAAACCATTAACCGATATCAACCTAAAACCTGATAAAAATGAAGAAACGTGATTTTCTGAAAGCAGGGCTGCTGGGACTTGGTACACTGATGTTGCCGAAAAAGGCTCAGGCTCTTGAGTTTTACCCTATGCCGTCTGACAAGAAATGGGCCGTCTTGTTCGGCACCTGGTGCGGCACTGCACGTGATGCCGGTGTATGGATATCCGAGGGTATGGATGGCATAGCACAGGTTTATGATGTGCGGGAGAACCCCGATCTTTCGGGTTATGACCATATTATTATCGGGAGCGCAATCAGGAGCAATGAGGTCCATCCGCTCCTTCAAGAGTACCTTGAGGATAACAGGAGCGTGATCGAAGGAAAGGTGCGGGGCCTCTTCGCAGTTTGCGGCAATATGATGCAGCCTATAGAGAAGGAGCAGTATGATGCTTTTATAGTTTATCAGCTGTCACCGTTGACAGGGACATATGACGTGCCTGCGAAGGTTTTTCTTGGAAGGATTACCTGGGGACTTATGGAGCCGGATGTCCGCGAGAGAATGCAGCAGATAGCCGGTATGATCGAGTATGACAACCTGAAAAGACCCGAATGCATGGCCTTCGGTAAGGAGGTTCGTGAAGCTGCAGGTCGGGGCTGAGCCGGAATAATACGTTGGTCCCTTGCATTGCCGGAAAAACGGATGTACTGCATTGCGGTAAAAACAGAGGTACTGCATTCCCTTAAAAGCGGATGTGAAGTTTAGCCGGAATTAAACGGCAGGTATGCCGTCTGGCAATGAAGAAGGTTATTTTCATGACCGCAGGGCTTCCAGGTACTTGTCAAGATACTGTTGCTTCTGTTTTGACCTGTATTGCATTATGAAGCGCGGGTGCTCCAGCGGCACCAGCTTCCTGAAGTAGCGGTGTTCCCTGTTTATTCTGTCCAGAGTTTTGTAGTTCTTGCCGCTGCCAAGGCAGTAAGCCACCTCTGTGTTGATTCCTTTGGCTATATGTGCCTCGATCGACCTGATCATAAATGGATAGACTGCTTCAGCCAGCTCTTTGTTGTCGTAGTAATTATAGTTTACCTCCCTGCCTTTATCATTTGTTTTTACGAAGCCCAGGGGGCAGGGGGAGTTTATGTAGAAATCGGAGTAGAATCTTACCGGTCCCCCATATGCATCTATAACTTCGTAAATAAAAACCGAAGAAGGCTCATGTGTGTTCAGACCCTCTATTGCCAGTCCGCATTTCTCAGACAGCCGTTTGGTGTCGGTAAAGGGAATTCCCGTAACTCCGGCTCCGTGACGTCCCGGGTTGATACCCAGGATAAGCTTGCGTTTACGGTTGTCATTGTAGAACTTCCGGTAGAACAACGATGAGGTTTCCAGGGCCCGGGGATTTTCAATAAAAGGGTTCATTACCCTTATCCCTGAGGGCAGGTCCAGCTTCATATCAAGGTTCATGTTGAATTCGGTCACCCTGTCGGCAAAAGTCTCCATAGGCAAAATTTTGGAACGGCATCGTCACAGATTATGCAATTAACAGACAGGAAAGCTCATTGATCCGTTAAGTCGTTAATTGGGCAATGATTTGAAAACCTGTCCAGCTGTCAATTGATTTGCAATAATAAATCTTTTTGTAACTTGTGTTATCACACGGAAGGGATTTTTTTATTCAGGCCGGGCCGGGTTTTGGTCTGCCTTCCCTGGTAAAAAGGAATGCATGCGACAATTATGTCTGTTAAATAAAACACTCTTAACAAAATGAGAAGAGCACTCCTGTCAATAATGTTTATTTTTCTGGCTGCTACCATTCCTTCTGTACCTGGTCTGGCCCAGGGCGATACATGGGAACCATTAAGGTGGCTGCGTACAAGCGCTACACCTGCGGCCCCGCAGGGAGAGGCAATGGTTTCGAAGGTTGAGCAGATAATGGAGGTCTTTATGAGGGCGCAGCCGCTGGATCCGCCGCGGGGACTGGTAATTAATCCGCGAGCCACATTTTCAGCAAGTCCGTCCCTTACCGGCAACAGGCGATGGCCGCAGGCCGCCCGCCTCGACCTGACGATGAAGTTCCCATATGCCACATCAGATGTAACTGCAGGTGTGAGGGTATGGGTCAATGAGACGGGAAATCTCCTGGGNGATCCGGTGATGACTGACGGTACGGGTGACATATACCTGCTGCCACCATTAATGGAGAGTATTGGAGGACAAACCCTTTTTAACAGGTGTGCCCATCCGCCGGGATTCGAGGAACGCTTTCCCGCACCCGGTTTTTTCCCATTGTGGGATAATAATGTTGAGCCTTTTCTGCGTTCGGTGGTGCGTCCGGCATTCGGACTGCACCAGGCAAGTGTGATTACGGTACTTACCAGGGGCGGGAAGGCCTTCTGGAAGCCGGTGAGCCAGGAGAGGTGGATCAGGGCAATGCTCGACAGGGCACAGGCGGAGATAGATTTGTTCAGGGAAGGTTATGCTGCAGCCATGGAGCAGGATGTACCGCAGCAGCAGATAGACCAGATGCGGCAATATATTAAACGTATGCGTGACATGTTTGAAGAGCAGGCTGTTGTTGACAGGCATGAAAAGGTAATGGAGCAGGCAAAGCAGAGTTATGAGATGATGAAGGCTTTTAACCCCGAAGAGGCTGAGAAAATGTACGCCAATGCGGTTGAGGGGCCGTGCAGCAGAGGGGCTTAAGGCTGAGCTGAACGGACTTACCCCGGCTCAGCGCAGGGCCACGGCTTACGGGTTTATAGTACCGCCCTGGCCATCGATGGGTACCTACAGGCACATTATGGCCATCGATTTTGAGGCTGGAAGGCCAAGCGGACTTGTCAGTCCTGATGCCGAGGGAGCAAGGGCCCTGGTTTGTGTTGATGAAGATTTCTTCGCTTCGGCCGCTGAGGATGCCGCCATACGTGTTATGTCTGTCGAGTGGTGGGAACTGATTGATGCCCGCTACCGGTCAGAAGGTGGAATGTTTTACAACGAAAGGCGGGTAACGATGCTCAACGATCTATGGAGGAGCGTTGACTGGAACGCTTTGAGGAGAATGACGGAGTAGGCTCATGGTTGCATTCAGCAAAAGGTTCATTGCCCACCGGGGAGAATCTCACGAGGCCCTGGAGAATACCCTTGCAGCAATAAACCTTGCCTGGGAGAGGGGAGTGACAGCCGTTGAGGTGGATGTCCACGCAGCTGCCGATGGTGAAATTTGTGTTATTCACGACAAAAAGATTGGTCACGGAGCTTAAATCCAGGGGATTGACTGTCTATGTGTGGACAGTAAACAATTTTAAAACAGCTGCAAAGTTGCTTGATTACGGAGTTGATATGATCTGGTTTTTCTTTTTTGATGCCCGGTTTCCGGGCAGCCTGCTGATATTTTTCAACCCTGACATGTTTTTATTCCACAAAGGTGATGTATTTTAGCCGCCGGATTTGATAATTGTGCATAATGGAAAGACTTATTCCCGTAAAAACTGTTGATGATATTTTACCGGAGTACCGGGATACTCCGGTACAGACCTTTTTCGAGTACCACAATTTCAGGAAGCCTTTTGGCAGCTATACCGATTCAAAAATGCTGATCGGTATGTGCATGGATAAGAGAATTCATCTGAACATACCCGACAGGTTCGCATTTACTATACGGACAGGTGGCGCCAATCTCAGGTACAGCGCATTCAATGTATCTTACGCGATTGCAGTGGGAGGTGTCAGGTGCATAGTGCTGATAGGTCACAATGACTGCGGAATGGTCAACCTCTATTCTAAAAAGGACCAGATAGTCGGCGGACTGATCGAGGGTGCCGGAATGGATCCTGAGCAGTCTGAGGACCATTTCAGGAATTATGCCCCGATGTTTGAAATTGACAGCGAAATTGAGTTCCTTCTGAGCGAAGCTGCACGGCTTCGTAAAAAATACCCGAAAATCCTTGTGGCCCCGCTTTTCTATATTATTGAGGACAACCAGCTTTATTTCCTGGATGAGGGCTGAGATTCCCGTTTTGAATCAACGTCTGAATTTTTTAAGTTTGAACTGCATACCGCTCTTAGTTTTCGGAGTCCGCTTGCCTGTTGCCAAATGAAACGGTATGGCAGCGGCCGGTTGCGGGTATTCGCGGCAGCAGCCGAAGGCTGATGTACTTTTAACAATGGTCACCAGTGACAACGACCGGTTACAGACGTACAGGCGGTTGCGGGCATTCGCTGCAGTAACCCGATGCCAATGGTTAGTAATTGCCTGATCAAAAAGAGTTTCTTATGAGAAGACAGGAGATATTTACTGTTCCCAACTTTCTTGGATTTTACCGGATCTTTGCATTCCCTTTCATTTTGTGGTTTGTACTTTCCGGCTGGGAAACTCTTTTTGCGGTATTCCTGACTCTCAACCTTCTGACCGATGTGGCTGACGGTTATATCGCGAGGAGGTACGATATGGTGACAGAATTTGGGGCCCGCCTCGATTCGATTGCTGATAATCTAACATACCTGCTGGCCTTTACCGGGATATACATGTTCAGACTGGATGATTTCATGCCGCATATTGTCAGCTTCCTGGTGTTCGCAGGTTTGCTCCTTTCGAGTATCCTGCTTTCACTTGTTAAATTCGGGAGATTTCCCAGTTTACACCTGTATTCATTCAAGATAGGCGGGTACATACAGGGTGCCTTTTTCATCATACTTTTCACGGTGGGTTTTATAACCCCTTTTTACTATTTTATGATAACCTGGGGCATTATTGCAGCAATAGAACATATAACCATTCAGCTTATTATACCTGAAATGAGGTCCGATGCAAAAGGTCTCTACTGGGTATTGAAGGAAAAAGAAGGTGACCGGTCCAAAGAGGATCAAAATGTATAACCCTGTTGGATTATGGTTTTTTATTCACCATTCGAATATTACTATCTGTGGCTGCCTCTCATAGGTTTTATTGTGGGCATGCTTGCATCTATGATCGGCGGTGGAGGAGGGTTCTTCTTTCCTCCTGTACTTATCGTGTTTTTCAATGTGCCGGCGCATACAGCGGTCGCAACCTCACTGGCTGCAACCCTTCCCATATGCCTTATAGGTGCAGCAGGGCATTACCGGCTGGGTAATATTGATGTGCGGACGGGACTGGTTTTTGGAATTGCCGGTATAATAGGGGCTGTTGCCGGGGCATCGGTTACGGGATGGCTTTCGCCTGAACAGCTTGGAAAAGCCTTCGGAATATACGCTCTGATACTGGGTGTTGTAATTTTGTTTGCAGGTGGTAAGAGAGATGAACATACAGGAAGCAGCATGGGGAATATTTTTTCCAGATTGTTTGGTTTTATACCCAAAGGCTCCTTTTATGGTTTTGCCGGTGGGGTAATAACAGGAACTTTCGGTACAAGCGGAACGGCCCCGGTCCTTGCAGGTCTGTTTGCGATCAAACTTCCTGTAAAGCTTATCGCGGGTACCTCGCTCATGGTGATATTCATGAATACAGTATCGGGATTTGCAGGCCATCTTGTGCTGGGTATGATAGATCTCACCATGGTCTGGTTATTAACGGCGGGAACAATCGTGGGTGCTCTGGCCGGACCGCTGATTACTGCAGGATTTAAGCCGGGCAGGCATGAAATAACCGTCAGGAGGGTGTTTGCCATACTGATTCTGCTGTTCGGGATCATAATGTTAATGACATGATGATAATCAGGATCTATATAATAATACTTATCTATTTCATGCTGGGCGGACTGGGTTTTTACTTCATTAACCGCCGCAGGGACAAAAAAGAGGCGCGGTATAACAGGGTTAAATACATCACGTACTTTTTTATCATTAATACCATTTTTTTTTCAATAGTGGTATGGCCGGTGCTGTTTAATTACCTCGGGATCGTGATACTGGCGGTGGGACTGGGTGAGCTTACCCGGCTGTTTATCATGTCAGGGTTCAAAAACAGACGTTTCTTTACCGTGTTTCTGGTTATGTACCTGATTTTCTGTACAGGTTTCTACAGGTTCTCACTGATGGAGCAGGGACTTGTACTGTTCACCTTCCTGGTAATTTCGATATTTGATGCTTTCAGCCAGATAAGCGGACAGCTTCTTGGCCGGACAAAGATAATGCCTTCGGTAAGTCCCCGAAAAACACTGGAGGGTCTTGCCGGGGGAGCGGTAATTGCCGTAGCAAGCTCATTGCTTTTAATTCCGCTCTTGGATCCAGGAATATTCAGGCCGGCACTTTTGTCGGCCGGTATTGTATTATTTGCTTTCCTGGGTG
>SL_3KL_010_SEDDRAFT_10001660_pt1 | contig 20321 bp, 20 predicted proteins | sample SodLakKL_010_SED_2_FD_10381 | JGI IMG/M metagenome (IMG submission 10381) | reverse complement strand
CCCGGTGAACTCTTTTGCCCACCGCCAGAGCCTGCCTGAAAAGAGCATGAAATATGGTATCCACTCTCTGCTTTTCCATGCTTTTCACATAAGCTTCCTTTACCTGCCCCAGAACCTGGGTCTCCCCCAAAACCATGGAGTCCAGGCCGGCCGCCACCCTGAATAAATGTTCCACTGCTTCTCTTCCCCGATAGAGATACAGGCATTTTTTAATATTATCCTCCTGTATTCCCTTAAAACCAGCAAGAAAACTGACTACAGCTTCATCGATTTTTTTCAGCCGGGGCCCTGCACAATAGATCTCTGTGCGGTTGCAGGTGGAGATAATTACGACCTCCTCCAGTTCCTCTGTTTCGCCACTGATAGATAATACCTGATCCATTTCCTTTTCGGTAAAGGAGAGTTTCTCCCTGACCTCTACCGGCGCCGTGCGATGATTAATTCCAAGAACAATAATATCTGTCTCCATCATTATGCTCTCCCCTTAAAAACTTTTCCATTATTAGTATCTTTTAGGCTGACCAAGTTATACACTGAAAAAATATAAACCCCTGTCAGTTAACCTTTGAAATATTTGGAAAACCTTCTCCATACCGCCAGGGATGTTCCTACCATCAGGAGTACCGAACCAAAAGCTAAAACAGAAACTAACGGCTTATGGCTTACTTCTAAAATTAACATTTCTGCCGGAGGTGGGCTGTCCTTGGCCGAAACCCTGATAATTGCCATTCTCTCGTTGGCATCCAGGGCTTCCACCACTACCTCATCTACCCCTCCGGGCAGGTCTTCAGCTGTGGGCCTTACTCCCTGTTCCGTGCTTTCCAAGAAAGGAACTACCTGTTCCACTATGCCGTCCTTTTCAACATTTAATAAAACCCCTACCTTGATTCTGCCCGACCCTTCATGGCTATCAAAATCAAACTTGACAAACTCTATGGTATAATCATCAATTTCAACTTTTTCTCCCACAGTCATAGTTGCCGTCTCCCCGGGGAAATCCAGCCTTTCTTCCAGGGGGCTTAAATACAGGTCTCTATGAAGCCCCCGGAGAATATAGGGCTCCCTCATCAAACGAGGCTCTTTCCCGGCCATATACATCTTCGGGGTGGCAGTAAAAAACCTCCCCCCTTTTTCCACCTGAATTTCAAAGGCTTCCTTGTCATTTACCACGGTATTAGAAACCAAAGTAAACTCATAACCCAGGGCCTCCCGGGGTTCCCCCTCCTTCAAAGATATGATATGGCTGTGGCTCAAGGCTGAAGAAGTTAATATTCCTATGAACATCAGGGCCAGGCCCACGTGAGCCAGAAAACCGCCGCTGTTCTTTATGCCCCTTTTAAAAGCGGGGAGAAGGACCAGGGAATTGGTCCCCAGGGCCAGCAAAGAAGCCCCTAGAAAAGCCAGTTTTAACGGTGAATACACTCCCAGAAGGATAGATAACACCAGGCCGGCCAGGGTAAATAATGCTGGCCCTTTCAGTTTTCGCATTATTTCTTTCGGGTTTTCATCCCTCCAACTCAACAAGGGGCAAAAGGCTAAAACCAGGGCCAGCAGCACCGCAATGGGGGCGTTAGTTACATTGTAAAAGGAAATATCTACACTGGCCGGTTCCCCCCAAATTCCCGTCAAAATAGGAGAAGAGGTTCCCAAAGTAATCAGCACTGCCGACACAGTAAGCAGTAAAGCCGTATACGAAAAGGTGGACACCCGGGAATACCAATTTTCCCCTGCCGGGGTACCGGGAATATCTGCAAAGCGTAACAGCAGCAGGGCTGTCCCCACCAGGAAATAAAACAACATAAAAGCCAGCATATATGGATTAAGTCCCGTCTCCGTAAAGGCATGAACGGAAAAATCCGCCAGTATTCCGCTCCGGGTAAGAAAAGTAGCATAGATTACCAGCACAAAAGTAATATAAGCAAAAAACAGGTTTGAACGATAACTGACAGAACGGGCTTTCTGCAGTAAAATCCCGTGAATCAGTGCAGTACCGGTTAACCACGGTACCAGTGAAGCATTTTCCACCGGGTCCCAGCCCCAGTATCCACCCCAACCCAGGGTCCTGTATGCCCAATACCCTCCTATAATAATTCCGGCCCCTAAAAACAGCCATCCCGTTAAAGCCCAGGGCAAAGCCCGGGAGGCCCACCCCTGATAATCCTTTTTCCACAATCCCCCGAAAGCAAAAGCAGCAGGCAGCAGCAGCGCCGCATACCCTACAAAAATGATAGGGGGATGAATAACCATCCAGGGATCTATAAGCAGTGGGTTTAATCCGACTCCCTCCAGGGGAATCCCCGGCATCAGCCGGAAAGGGCTGTAAAGGATCAAAAATAAAAGGAGAAAAGCCTGTCCCACCAGGAGAAAAAACATCACCGGGCTCTCGTACTCTTTTTCCCAACGGATGATAAATAAACCAAAAATAGCAGCCAAAAGCACCCATAAAAGAAAAGTACCCTCCTGCCCTGCCCAAAAAGCGGAAATCAAATACTCCAGAGGGAGGTCGGTGCTGCTGTGATAGTATACGTAATAATACTGAAATTTATGGGCTAAAAGCCCCCATAGAAGATAAATAGAAGCAGCAGTTACTGCCGCTGTTTTTAGATAGTATGAATAACGGGCGAAGGAAAGGCCCCGGTCCCGCTGAAAGAAAAACGATAACCCGTATATCAGTGCTGCAGAAAGGGTAAAAAAGAATGCAGTATATATAGCAATATTACCAAACAAGTCCTAACCTCCTTCATATTTTGAGGGACATTTAACCAACAATTTTTCCGCCTGAAAAACCCCTGCAGCGCCGTCGTATTTACCCACTACCACTACACTTTCCGCGTTTTCAAAGTTAGCAGGTTTGGCACCGTGGTAATGAATCCGAACCCGAGTCCCCTCAATATCCTCCAGCTCAAATTCTAGATGCCCCTTTTCCAGGTCATAACGAGCCTCTTCCAGGGTAAAGTACCCCATTACCTGTACATTGCGAGAGGAGTCAAAGGATTCCCTAAAGGTTACATAGGGAGTTACCGAAGAACCAAAGGCACTTAATGCATATATGGAAAAAATAACAATAACGGCAATGCCTATATAAAATTTTGGTTTCATTTGTTTTCCAACTCCCGGATTTTGAAATCCATCTTTAAAAGATAAAGAAATATGCCGATCCAGGATAAAAGAGTCACCACCAAAACCACATAAAGGTCAGACATAAATCTACCTCCTTTTATTTTCTTTTAAATTTCTCCTGCAGTTTTATAATTCGGGTCTGCAGATTATAAACCCAAAAGTAAATTCCCGTAAAACCCGCCAGGGAGGCCAGGAAAACCTGAAGCATCTGGGTATTCATCTTTAAACGGCCCTCCACATTGATGATGGGGTCCGGATGAAGAGTAGAATAAATCCTGGGAATAATAAAAACTAGAAAGGGCACCGTTAAAAATGCAATGATAGCATAAACCGACGAAAGCCTGGCCCGCTGTTCCTCCTCATCCACCGCTGAACGGAGAGCAAAATAAGCCGCATAAATTAGTAAGAGGACAAAAATAGAAGTCTGACGGGGGTCCCAGTTCCAGTAAGCCCCCCAGGTATTTTTGGCAAATACCGCTCCGGTAATCGTAGCCAGCAGGGCAAAAACCGTTCCTATTTCCGCATTAAAAGAAGTGCGCCGGTCATACTCCATTCGACCTGTCCGCAAATATTGTACAGCGTTTACCATGGACACCAGGTAAGCCAAAACGGCTACCCAGGCCAGGGGAACATGATAGAAAATAATCCTTGACACTTCTCCCAGCCCCAGAGCCGGGGGAGCGTATAAAAATGAAGCAATAATCACCAGAACCATCCACAAACCCACAGCAATCTTCCAAGCCAATTGCTTCACCCCCAGTCTCTAATCTTATATCTGTTAACTATCTTCTACCTCCATAAATCTTCTTTCTAACATATAGTAAGATTTCCACCTTACCACATTCCCCTTAATAACAGCTGCATCACCAGCACAGTCTGTAAGTCTGAAAATAAGACAACAGAACCGTCCCCTTGTCTTCTCTTGCCTTGTTAATCAATTCTATTTATTACGGAATAATTCCTCTTTATCCTCTTTACATTATACCTTTTATAGGACCATGATTATATAGGAAATTCATACCCAATTATATAGTATATTCATCTTCCTAACCCTCCCAAACAAAATTGAACAGCATTAACGAAACGGCAAGCATAATTGCAAAAAAAGATATCAATATTTGCAGTTCTGGCATGGCATCCCTTAAGGGAAATCCCTCCAGGGCCAACCGGGTACCGTTAATAGCCGTAATTAACAGTGGCAGGAGAACGGGAAAAGCCAAAACCGGCAGCAGGTTTCCCTTGACATTGGCCTGAGAAACGATGGCGGCCAGGATAGTCGTGGCAGCAGCCAAACCCAGGCTCCCCAGGATCAGGACAAACACCAACAGCCCCGGATTACCCACCGGAGGGCTCAAGAAAAAAATATAAAAAGGAATGACTATAGTAATCACGAAAAATAGAAGGACTAAATTATAAATGAATTTTCCCAGATAAACAGTTTCGGGAACCGCAGAAAGCTTTAAAGCATACACTGTCCCTTTCTCCTGCTCCTTGACAAAAGACCTGGCCAGGCCTGCCATGGCAGAAAAAAATAAAATAATCCAGATCAGGGCAGAATGCAGGACCTCATCCAAAATATAGGGCCCTACGGCAAAACTAACCATAACCAAAGTGGTCAGGGCAAACATTAAAAAAGAATTCAGGGAATATTTCGTCCGAAATTCCACCTTGATGTCCTTCCCCAAAAGCGCCCCCGCCTGCTTAACCCAATTGAAGAATCTGGTCACCATAACGGGACACCTCCGTGGGATCATTGGTGGAAAGAATAACGCATCCCCTCTGCTTCTGTTCTTCAATAATTTCCTGTACCAGGGCATGTCCCGACTCGTCCAAATTGGAACCGGGTTCATCTAAAAGAAGCAGCAGCGGCCTGTGAAGAAGGGCAAAAGCAAATTTTAGCCTCTGTTTCATCCCGGTGGAATAAGTGGAAACCATCTTTGCTTTCCACTTATTCAGCTGTACTTTCTCAAGCATTTCCTCTGCCTTTTTGACCCCTTCCGTAAGTCCCCTGATGCGAGCAAAAAACTCTAAGTTTTCAAGGGCGGAAAGCTCTTCGTACAGCATAAGGTCTGGAGAAACATAACCCAGATAGTCTTTCTGTTCTTCCCGGGGGATAACCTTATTCTCTATAGTTAAATGCATCTCCCCGGAACTGGGCCGGACTAAACCGGCAATAATTTTTAGTAAAGTAGTTTTGCCTGATCCGTTTGGCCCTGAAACAACCAGGCAGCTTCCCTGTGTTACCGCTTCCTGAACTCCACTGAAAATTACCTGTTCATTATAGGTTTTAGTTAAGTTATTCAGCTGAATAGATATCAAGTCTATATCCTTCCTTTTACCTATAAATACTCATGTGTACCCCTGGTAACGTTTATTGGGCGTTTATCCATTGTCAAAACATATTTTACTGTTACTAAATATACCGCTTTCCCTTAAATTATCACAACTTTGGGGAGAGGTCAAACTCCCTAAAAAGTATCTTATCACAAAATTACATATTTTTTTACACATAATTATTCTTATGCCTATTAAAATAATTTTTTTCCCTTGATAAATATATCATGCCAGAGAAGAAATATAATAATGGTCCAGAGCCTTCGGCTGTGGTCAGCCCGCCCCTGCAGATGGTCGGTAAAAAGCTTTTCAACAAAACTATAATTAAAGTATTCAGGGGTAAAGCTATTTTTTAAAATCTCATGTACAGGCTCCTTCAATTCCTTTAAAAGCCAGACCCGGGTTGGAACAGGGAAACCTCTTTTGGGGCGGCGTATTACATCCCTGGGAAGGATGTCTTTAAAGGCCTGTCGAAGTGCGTACTTGGTAGTTCCAGCTCTTATTTTGTACCGGTTAGGAATGGTGGCCGCAAATTCAAAAAGGACATGATCCAGATAGGGAACCCTGAGTTCCAAAGAATTTGCCATGGTCATCTTATCCGCCTTGGCCAATATATCTCCGGTCATCCAGGTATGAAGGTCCAGGTACTGCATCCTGGTAACTTCATCATAATCCTTAATATGGCTCTCAAAATACCTCCGGGTTACCTCTTTGTAGGAAACCAGGGGTATTTCCTCCCTTAAAAGCTGTTTTTTTATGGTATCACCAAAAATAAAGGCATTTCCTACATAACGATCCTCCAACTTTACACTGGCCCGCCTCACATAATTTTTCCCTGGAGTCCCTTCGGGCAGAAGTCCGCTCAGGTATTTTAACCCTTTCTGCATACTTTGGGGCAGCGCCCTGAAATAGCTTAAAGAATGGGGCTCACGGTAAATCCCGTAACCTCCAAAAACTTCATCAGCACCTTCCCCGGATAAACTCACCGTAATTTTTTCTTTAGCCATACGGGCTACAAAATACAATGATATAGCAGCGGGATCCGCCACGGGCTCATCAAAATGCCATACCAGCTTAGGCAGGTTTTTTAAAAATTCCTCAGGAGATATGTAATACTGATGATGATCAGTCTTTAAATACTCCGCTGTCAGTTTGGCCTCCTCCAGTTCACTGTAACCCTGTTCTTTATATCCTACGCTGAAAGTGGACACTTTCCCCATTTCCCGAATCAGCGCACAAATAATAGAAGAATCGATTCCACCGCTCAAAAAACCTCCCCAGGGAACATCACTCTGAGTATGCAATTTTACAGCTTCCTTTAGATTTTCTTGGATCCCCTCTAGAAAATAGGCCAGCGGCTTATCTTGGGGATGGAATATCACTTCCCAATATTTTTTAATCTGCAGGCTGCTGCCCTTCAATACGAAATAAGAAGCTGGAGGCAGTTTTTTTATTCCCTGTACCATGGTATCCGGCTCCGGTACATACTGAAAAGTCAGATAGTTCACCAAAGACAGCGGCTCTACTTCCGCCTCTACCTGGGGAAGGGACAGAATTCCCTTCATCTCTGAAGCAAAAATAAATTCTTCCGGTCTGTCAAGGTAATAAAAGGGCTTAATTCCAAACCGGTCCCGGGCACCAAATATCAGCTTATTTTTATCATCCCAGAGAACGAAGGAAAACATTCCTCTAAGCTTTTTAACACACTCAAAACCCTCCTCCTCGTACAGATGTACGATAACCTCCACATCATTTCTCGTTTTAAAGTAATGACCTTTTCTCTTCAGCTCTTCCCTCAGGGTAAGATAATTATATATCTCTCCATTACAGATTACTTTAACGCTTCCATCCTCATTGGACATGGGCTGACTGCCCCTTTCCAGGTCAAGAATTCTCAACCTTCGAAAGCCCAACCCCACCTCTCCCGAAAGAAAGCTGCCTTCTTCATCAGGCCCCCGGTGTATCATCATCTTTTTCATAATTTCAATATTCTGGGATTTTACCTTGTTTCCTCTTTTGTTATAAATTCCGCAAATTCCGCACAAAAACTATCCCTCCTTAAAAACTGATATTCTATTTTATGTAAGTTGCCATCCTAAAGTTGCATAAAGTTCAACGAAATTATGAATAATAATGATGAATGAAAATATAGGGAGGTATGTTAATGGAATTACAAAATTTACAATTTGCCCATCTTTCTGACAATGAACTAACCAAGCTGCAGGAAACGGAAAAAACTCTGAACACTCAATCGGAAAAGCGGTCCACGGACGAAAAAGGCAGGGAAATTATTCTTCTAGCCTTTGTGGACAAAGGAAGCAATTAGGAAAACAAAAACACATGACATCTCATAAGCTGAAGCATGGGGGCTCAAATTAAAAAGGGAAACCATTAATTACAGGTTTCCCTTTTTATCATTTTTTATATAATTTTTTGAACAATATACTACTATATGCCTTTAAACATTTAAAGGTACTAATTCTTTAATTCTTCCAAAAGCAGGGCAATGCTTTTCCCGGTTCCCGGATGTACCATCTCCGGAGCAATCTCTGACAAAGGGACCAGGACAAATTCCCTTTCTACCATCCTGGGGTGAGGTATAATTAGCCGGGGTTCATCCAGAAGTTCCAGGGAATCATAAAGCAAAATATCCACATCTATAGTCCGGGGCCCCCAACGGATTTCCCTGACCCTCTTTAAAGCCTTTTCGATTTCCTGAATAAAATCTAAAAGTTCATAGGGTCCCAGAGAGGTCTCACAAACCACGGCTGCATTTAAAAATATATCCTGATTTTCATATCCCACAGGATCCGTCTCATAAAAAGAGGAAACTTTGAGCACCTGAACACTGCCGTGGGAATTCAAAATCTCCAAAGCCTTTTCCAGGTTTTCCTTCTTTTGGCCCAGGTTCGTCCCCAGACCCAAATAAGCTTTAGTCATTATTCCTGCCTCTTTTAATTTCTACTCCTACATACTCCAGGTTTCCTGGTATTGGCGCCCAGGGTTTTTTAATTAGAACAATCACTTCCAATGCCTGTGGATCCTCCAACACAATATCCGCAATTTTTTCCGCCAGTGTCTCCAGGATATTGTAGCGTTCCCTCTGGACCAGTTTTTTAATTCTTTCGTAAAGCTTGACATAGCATATGGTATCTCCCAGTCGATCAGTTTCTGCAGGCTTAGCAAAATCCATAAAAATTTCCAGGGAAACTAGAAATTTTTGACCCTGAATCCTCTCTGTAGGAAGCACCCCATGATACCCGTAAAAAGACATCTCATTTAAAATAATTTTACCAACTGCCATATTTTTCTCCTTTCGCCTAATAGAGCTGATCCTTATTGGCCAGTGTCCATTAAGTACTGGATTTTTTATTTACCTTCAAGCTTTCTGACCATTGCATCGGTCATATCCACTACCCTCTTCATATATTTTATATCATGAACCCTCACAATATCAACTCCCCTGGTAATACCCAGCGTTAATGTTGCCGCTGTGCCCTCCAGGCGCTCTTCCGGCGGTAAATCCAACACCTTTCCAATGGTAGACTTTCGGGATGTACCCAGTAAGATAGGATATCCTAGAGCCACCAGCTCTTCCAGGTAATACATAACCTCCAGGTTTTCCTCCATATTTTTCGCAAAGCCGATACCCGGGTCAAGGATAATATTCTCACTTTTTACTCCCGCCTCCAGGGCTAACTTCAAGCTCTCCCTCAGGTCGAATATGATATCTTTCATTAAATCCTGGTACTGATGAACCTTCCGGTTATGCATGATACAAATAGGCACCTGATACCTGGCAGCCACGGAGGCCATCCCAGGGTCTTCTTTTAGCCCCCAGACATCGTTGAGCATATGTGCTCCCAGTTTTAATGCTTCCTCTGCCACAGAGGCCTTATAAGTATCTACAGAAACCGGTACCTCCAGTTCCTTTAAAACCCTCTCTATCACGGGGATTACCCTTTCCATCTCTTCCTGTTCCGATAAGGGCTGAGAATTGGGACGGGTAGATTCACCCCCCACGTCCAGAATATCAATTCCCTCCTGAACCATTAACCTTGCCTGTTCCAGGGCTTTATTTAAGTCATAAAATTTCCCACCGTCAGAAAATGAATCGGGAGTAACGTTCAAAATACCCATCAACAAGGTTCTGTCTCCCAAGTTAAAGCTTTTTTCCCCTACCTTTAAAACCCTTTTTTTAGAAGTATCCATCCAGTGATGGCCATTATATTGAGCCAGGGCTTCTTCAATATCCACGGCTATGCTTTTTAATCCAAAGGGCTGCATTTTTAGCTTTTTTATTAATAAACGGTATTGTTTCATTGTCCCCATAAGGAGGATATCTGTTTCTTGTGATGACAAATCCCCTACCCCATGGGCAACTACCGCTTCGCCTCCCTTGGACAGCATCTCCTGTTTGACAAAGATAGCGCCTTTTAAGGAAACTTCATAAATTTTAACTAAAAAAAATTGGCCCTTGTCCAGCATAATTACTGAACCCGGTTTGCTGGCACCAATTTTACTTATTTCCTTTTTTATATCCTCCCTGCTGTGGGGAAGAAGAATTCTTACTTTAGACATTTTACTGCTCCTTTATAAACAAAAATAATGATTTAATACCAAAGTCCTTGATTAGTGGGCATTCGGTCAAATTTATAACAATCCTCCTCAGCAGTACAGTCCCAGCAGGGACGGGAAAGAATATCTGCCCGGCGTAGAATGTCACCCAGCAGAGACCTCTCTTTCTCTTTGTTTTTTTCTGTTCCCCGGTGTTCCTTTATAGCACGAATAATACCAGCGATATTCTTTCTCTCAAAGCCGGCTTCTTCCAGTATCTCCCGGGACAGTTCTGCGCTCAACAGAGCATGGTCTTTTCCCGTTTCATACTCTTTCCAGCGGCCGATATCGTGCAGCAGGCCTGAGGCATATACGGTTTCCCGGGAAATATCAGGCTCCAGGCCCTGCTCTAAAACCAAAATATAGGCAATGCGGGCTACTGAAAGCAGGTGGTCAAAGTTATGATTGCAAAATTTTCGCTGCTTTTCTGCAATAAGGTTTTTCTCCACATATTCCTGGAAACGCCTGTCTTGTAGAATTTTATTGACTTTTTCCATGTTATTTCAAGGGGCCCTTGATCAGGGAAAATGCTTCCGACCTGGAAACTTGATTCCTTCGGAAAATTCCCCTTACTGCTGAGGTTATGGTAAAAGATCCTGGCTTTTTAATTCCCCGTATGGTCATACAGAGATGTTCCGCTTCCACTACCACCACAACACCCTTGGCATCCAGGTTCTCCATAATTACATCGGCCACATTACTGGTTAAACGCTCCTGCAGCTGCGGCCTCCGGGCGATGGTTTCCACAACCCGGGCCAGTTTACTCAATCCCGTTATCTTCCCTTGGGAAGGAATATACGCCACATGGGCTTTTCCGTAAAAGGGCAGAAGGTGGTGCTCACACATAGAGTAAAGAGCAATATCCCGAACCAGAATCATTTCATTATGATCATCTTCAGTAAAGCATTTTTTAAGATGAAGGCTAGGATCTTCATCCAGCCCCTTGAAAATCTCTGCATACATTCTGGCAACACGCTTGGGGGTCTCCACCAGACCTTCCCGGTTGGGGTCTTCCCCGATGGCTTCTAAAATCATTTTTACAGCTTCCTCAATTTTAGGCTGGTCGATCATTGTTTGTGACACTCCTTCTAAATATAAATTTAGATAAATATTAAAATTTGGCACATCACATTCAATTACTTAATAATTATACTTTAATGCAAAAAATCCTTTATTTATAATTTTTTTTGCTGAGAAGATACTTTTATTCAGAAAACATGTCACTATAAGACACACAAAGCACAATTTTTGGTAAAATTTTTTATAAAATGACGCATAGACTAAATTATTACTTTTTTAGGAATATTTAAGCAGGAATTTAGCAGTTCATGTCGAAACTGTTAACTAAACTCTCGGGAGGTTTTCTAAGTGCTTACATATACCAAAAGAAAGAGAGTAATTTCCACTAAAATTGAACAGCTTAGAAACAAACTTAATTATATGGCTGAGGAAAATGATTTTTCCTTAGATAACAGCGAAATGTACTATTTGAGTACTCAACTGGACCTGTTAATTTCGGAATATTTTAATTTAGACCTGCATAAGAGACGGGATATCCGTTTTTTCACTGAAAGCAAGTAATTCTACCGCTGCCCTGGGAAGATATTGTTCTTTAGGGTACAGATAGTACAGCTTTCTTTTCAGCAAAACCCCTTCCAGCTTTTTGACCACCAATCTTTTTAATGCTTCTTCCCTGCGCACCGCCCAAAAGGAAACAAAGGAGATTCCCAGGCCGGCCTCAACCGCTGTGATGATCGCCTGGGTGCTTCCCAGCTCCATAACCGGTGTGAGAGTCTCTACAGTAATACCCGCTTTAAGAAGTTTTTCCTCTACCACCTTCCGGGTTCCTGATCCTTTTTCTCTCCAGATTAAGTTCTCTTTCCCTAAAACAGAGGGTTTTACCTTTTCCTCTTTTGCCAGGGGATGTTCCGGATGGAGAATTAAAACCACTTCATCATCGGCAAATTTTTTGGCCAGCAGTTTCTTTCTTTCAATCCAGGCCCCAACTACTCCCAGGTGTATTTCTTCTGCCAGTATTTTTCTTACTACTTCCTGGGTATCCCCCACCTCCAGCTTAATTGCTACTTCTGGATACTGCTTTTTAAAAGACCCCAGCAGGTAGGGAAGCAGATATTCTCCCGGAATGGTGCTGGCTCCAATTCGCAGGACTCCTCCCACGGTACTGCTTAACTCACTGATTTTTAATTTAGTGCTTTCCCATTCTTTCAAGATTTCTTTTGCTTGAATATAAAGGATTTCGCCTCCCTCGGTCAGGGTGATTTTTTGGCCCTGCCGATGGAAAAGCCGGGTATTGAAATACTTCTCCAACATTTTTATGTGTTTGCTGACGGCCGGTTGGGTCAGGTACAGAGCTTCAGCAGCCCGGGTCAGGCTCTTCTCCTGCACTACGGTAAGAAAAGTTTTTAAAATAGATATTTTCATTTAACTGCCCCCGTTTATAATTCTTCTTTTATTTTCCAGGCCACTCTTTTATCTCCTACCCTGCGGGTTAATTTTTTCTGATCAAAATGTTCCATTAACGGCAGCGCATATTTGCGGGAAGTATCCAGCAGAGTTCTAAAGTCCGATACCGCTGCTTCCCCTGCGGAGGAAAGATGTTCTCTCAGCAGCTGAACTGCTTTTTTATAGTTCTCAATATGGTAGTAAATATCTTCACTAATCTTCACCAACACTTTCTTTTCTTGAAGATAGGCCAGCAGACTGTCCAAAGCCCCGGAAGAAATTTTTAAAGATTCCATTAACTCCTTTTTCACCGGAGGGGAAAACCCGCTTTCCAACAGCATCTTTTCTATCTTAGCGAGCATTTTCATTTCCTCCGGAGTTGGCTGGATTTCATAACCATAGAGAGATACCATTTCCCCCTGCAGCTGGATTATTTCCTTTTTCTGCAGCAGAGTTAAAAAAGAATCATAGTCCTTCTGCCCAATCTGGGAAGATAGGAAACCTTTCAGCTGTGACCTGGAAAGCCCTCTGGATAAGTTATTATTAGATATGTGTTGGGATATCTTTTCAATGGTTGTTTTTTCCCAGGAATCCATTGTTTCTTTTATAATAAGGCTTCCGGAAAGCTGTAGGATTCTATTGGATTGTTTTAACTTTTCCAGCTGGTCATGGATAATTTTTTCAGGAAGCTTGGTCACCACTTTCAGTTCCTGCAGGGAAACGGCCTGCTGCTGTTCCAGTACCTGAAGGATTAATTCCGCGGGATCTCCCTCCTCCAGGATTCTTAACCGCTCAATAACCTCCTGCCGAAAACGCTTGTGCCTTACCGGCTGCCCGTCCAAAACTACCCCTCCCCCAATGGTAGTCATGGGAGAATAGGACCGAATAATAAAATGATCCCCGGAATGGGCCACCACCGGTTTATCTAATATACACTGCACCAGGGATGAGTCCCCTGGAGAAAGTTCCTCTTTCTCCAAAAGCACCACCTTGGCAACCAATCTCTTTGCTGCCAGGTAAAAATGCACTGGAGTAAGGTTGCTCATGGGCTTTTTTAACACGGAAAGCAGATTCAACCGGGCATCAATGAGCTTTGTGGCTTTAAAAAATCCTGGACTGGCTATAACATCTCCCCTCTCTATACTGGCCTTTTCGATTCCCGCCAGGTTCAATGCCACCCTCTGTCCAGCCATAGCTGTCTCCACCGTAGTTTCAAAGACCTGGATCTGCCTGACCCTGGCCTCTATTTGATGAGGTAAAATTTCTACAATTTCCCCTGTAGATATAGTTCCACTGAGTAAAGTCCCGGTTATTACTGTGCCAAATCCCGACACGCTGAAAATTCTATCCACAGGAATCCGCAAAGGAGCATTTTGCTTTTTCGTGGGGACCTCCTCAATAAGTTTGTCCAGAAGGGCTTTTAGTTCTTCTATTCCTTCCTCTTTCACCACCGAAACCCGATGGATTACTGCAGTTTCCAAGAAAGTTCCTTTTAATTCCTCTTTAATTTCCTCCTCTACCAGATCCAGCCATTCGTCCTCCACTAAATCTATCTTTGTAATCACGACAATACCCTTTTTAATCTGCAGCAGCTGCAAAATCCCCAGGTGTTCCCGGGTCTGGGGCATAACCCCCTCCGAAGCGTCCACCACCAATAAAACCAGGTCAATTCCACTAATCCCGGCCAGCATGTTGTGAATAAATCTTTCGTGTCCGGGAACATCAATTACCCCGGCAATCCGTCCACTGGGAAGCTGAAAGGGGGCAAACCCCAATTCTATGGAGATTCCCCGCTCCTTTTCCTCCCTCAGCCTGTCCGTATCCTCACCGGTGAGGGCTTTAATAAGCATAGTTTTACCGTGATCCACATGTCCTGCAGTTCCAATGATAATAGATTTCATAAGGACTTTCTCCCTTTCGCCTTAAACCTTCTTCATAACTCTTACCAGGCTGTCCTGAAGTAGAGGCATTTCATCCTCCCGCACCGTCCGTAAATCAATAAGAAGCTGATTTTTGTGTATCCGTGCAATTATCGGGACTGCTTCTTCCCTAAGCCGCTGTGTCACTTCTAAAGTGGTAACCATTCGGTAGGGCTGGAGGGATACCAGTTTGGTCGGAATATTTTCCAGGGGGAGCGCTCCCCCTCCTACCTGGGAAAAACCATCAATCACTTTTATTTGGGCCTTCCCGGTCAAGTGATCTTTTAAAAAAGCAGCTAAGCTGGAAGCCCTGGCCTCCAGGACCATATGAGGCAGAGTGAGCATATTTAAGGTAGGGATTTCCCTTACCGCTTTATCTTCATCCAGGTAAAGCTGCAGAGTAGCTTCCAGGGCTGCCAGGGTCATCTTATCAATCCGCAAAGCCCGGGTAAGCTGATTCTTCTTAATCTTTTGAATAGACTTTTTATTCCCCACAATAATTCCTGCCTGGGGGCCTCCTAAAAGTTTGTCACCGCTGAAGGTGACCACCTCCAGGCCCTCTTTTACGCTTTCCTGTACCGTGGGCTCGCCCATTAAACCGTATTTGGACAAATCAATCAGCACACCGCTCCCCAGGTCTTCAACCACAGGGATATTATATTTTGTGCCCAGTTCCACCAGCTCAGTTCCACTGACCTGAGATGTAAATCCCACAATATGGTAGTTGCTGGTATGAACCTTCAAAAGCATGGCTGTATTCTCAGTAATAGCCCTCTCATAATCGTAAAGATGAGTTTTGTTTGTAGTTCCAACCTCCACCAGATGTGCCCCGCTCTGAATCATCACATCGGGGATTCTAAAGGATCCTCCGATTTCCACCATCTGCCCTCTGGAAATAATAACTTCCCTTCCCTGGGCCAGGGTATTTAAAACCAGCATGACTGCACCGGCATTATTATTTACTACCAAGGCCCCCTGGGCACCGGTCAGGCGGCAGAGCAGATCCTCCACATGAGAGTAGCGAGAACCTCTTTCTCCGGTAGACAGGTCCAGTTCCAGGTTTGAATAGTGTCTGGAAACTTCCTTGACCGCCTCAACGGCTTTGTCCGCCAGCAGAGACCGCCCCAAATTGGTATGGAGAACAGTTCCTGTAGCATTGATTACGTTACACAAGTTAGGCTTTAGGGTTTCTTTCACCATCTCTAATGATTTTTGGGCTAAAGTTTCCACATGAAAATCCATATCCAACAATTCCTCTTCCGATTCCGCCTGTATGATTTTGGTCCTGAGACTGCTCACCGTTTCTCGGACGGCATCGTTCATTACCTGCTGAGGGTAATTTACTTGAACTTTCAGTAAAACACTGCTCTGCAGTACCTGGTCTACCCCGGGGAGGGACCTCAGGTATCTCTGCCTGGTATTGTCATCCATAGAACATTCACTCCCGCTCATAAATTAAAGCACTAAGTAATGATATAATCCGACACAAAAACTATCCCCTTATCTCATCATGCCGCAGGAGAAGGTTATCTTCAGAAAACATAAAATTAAAAGCGCCAGAGCGCTTTTGTTGAAAATCAAATGGCGGGAGTAGATGGGGATCGAACCCACCGTGGACTTTTCGGCCCACCATTGGATTTGAAGTCCAAGAGGCGCACCAGCTACCTTTCTACTCCCAGCATGTCTTCAAGCCTCATTCTAACGATGTTTTTGGAGTTTGTCAAGNTGCTGCTTTTCACTATTTTTGAAAAAGTTTGCAGTTTGTTTGTAGTTTGTTTCTTCGCCCATATTTTACGGGTGTTTTGGCGTCTTTTTTTTTCTTCAACAAGTGTACCCTTTGCTCCAATCATATGACCTAACTCAAACCCTTAAACTCAACCAATTTCTTACTTAGGTCCCAGAGTTTTTTTGCAATAGCTTTATCATATAAACTTTTCGAGGACGGTACCGATCTTTTACGATAAAAATATCTTCCAGTTACGCCTTCTATGTCACTAGAAGTTGCAAGATATATTGCCGTTTCTGCCCCCTGTTCTGGAGTCTGGAAGAATGGTCTTAACAGGCGAGTAATTAATGTGCCAAAGCCAGTATCTCTATTAATCCCCATGCTAGTAGCANCTGCACCAGGGTGAAGACAGTTTGCAGTAACACCCGTTCCTTTCAGCCTTTCTGACAGTTCATATGTAAACATAATATTCGCCAGCTTAGATTGTGCATAGGCCCGCCAAAATGTATAGTTTTTCTTTAAATTAACATCTTCAAAATATATTTTGCCAGTTTTATGTGCACCTGATGTAACATTGATAATTCTTGCAGGAGCACTTGCAATAAGAATGTCAAGAAGCTCATTAGTAAGAAGAAAGTGACCCAAGTGATTAACTCCAAAATGAAGTTCATATCCATCGGCTGTCTGATGATATCCAGGCAGAATAACGCCTGCATTATTAATAAGCACATTAAGCTGTTGATACTTTTTCTTAAATTCTACACAAAAATCCCTTATACTTTTTATAGAACCTAAGTCACAGAGCATTAATTCCACGGAATTATTTCCACTTATAGCTCGCACATCTTGAAGAGCTTCTTCTCCCCGCTCCTTGCTTCGACAAAGCATTACTATGACTGCTCCGGTCTTAGCAAGCTCAATGGAAGTCGCCTTACCCATCCCTGAATTTGCACCTGTGATAACAACAATACTACTCATATCCATCTTTCCTGTCTCTTCACAAATTAGAATAACCAAACTATTCTCCAATGCATACATACGTGCGGACTTTGTATGGCGGTTTCGTATAACTTTTTATTCACGAATATAACCTTTACATTATATTTCCATACTAACAACCATTTTCCTTTCTGACTTTGAAAATAACAGCAGTGCTGGCCATGTCCGTCACTCCTTAGGTAACGCTATCCATATGAGTTTCTCCTCCCTGGATGTATTTGTATTCATATTCCATCCCCCTCTATTTTCTGAATGATGGCAGGCTCACTTATTTGGACTGCTGCTTTAGTCCAGTGCATTTTCGGCATTCATAGATCTAAAGGCCCCCTTAAACGTATGGGTTTTTTCCCCAAGCCTATTTCCTAAATTCCACGTCAAATTTACACATATGATTCCATCAGAACTTCGAAGTTCAGTACGATTTAGGTTGAAATTATTATTGATCCGTGTCAAAATCGAAATGAATGGATTGTTGAAAAGAGGTGTTCACGAAATACGCGAATAACATTAATATTACTTTATCTGCGTAATTCGGAGATTAACAAGTTAGACGAAATCTTCTAAATTAGCTTGCGGGTAATATTTGGGGTAGAAAGGATGATTAAAGTGGGTTTAACCGAGTGGATAAAAGAATTGGCACTTCAGAACGGTGTTACTTATTTTGGCGCTGCGGATTTATCAAAAGCGAAGAAAGCCATTCTTAGTCAAGGTGGTTCGGAGATTGCGAGTTTTCCCTATTCTATTTCTTTAGGTATTTCGTTAATTAATCATATTGTTGATCAATTACCAAGAAGATCTGAACGATCTGCAGCACTTAACTATAGGTACCATGCTTATGATGTTATTAATCAACGGTTAGACATGGTTGCATCAATAGTAAGTGGTTTCATACAACAACAGGGGTATACTGTACTTCCTGTTCCAGCATCAAAACGAATTGATGACGAACGAATTTGTGCCTCTTTTTCCCATAAGATGGGAGCAAGTCTATCAGGACTGGGGTGGATAGGTAAGAGTTGCTTATTAATTACGCCTGATAGTGGACCTCGAGTAAGGTGGGTATCAATTTTGTTTTGACAGATGCTCCAATTGAACCAACAGGACACCTCATGGAAGAGCAATGTGGCGATTGTTCGGCTTGCGTAGATGTATGTCCAATGAAAGCATTTACTGGTAAACCCTTTCACAAAGAAGAGCCTCGAGAAGTAAGATATGACGCTAGAAAGTGTGAAAAATATTTTGAAAAAATGAAGGCAAAGGGCCAGATAGACGTTTGTGGAATGTGTTTATATGTTTGCCCATATGGGAGGAAATAAGAAACTAATAGCAGTTTTAATTCTTCTGCTAATTCTTACTTGGACATATTGTCTATTCGTTTGTGATTCAATGATCTCACACCCTCAAAATATGTTTTAAGCTTACAATAGTGTTTTATCAATCAATTTTAAAAAACCGAGAGGATTATTTTGATGTCTTGGTCTATTTTGAGCCTTACTCTCCGGGGGTAGTAGTTTTTGTTCCTGTTATGAATAAATTTGTCTGGCGGTTTCGCTGGCAGCCAGGACTGCCTTGCGCAGAAAGTCCTGGGCGATGCGCAGCCTGGACTGTTTTAAAGCGTAACGCTTGGTCTTGTCTGAATCAATCGGTTCGTACATATAGGTATCCATGGTAACCTCAACCTGNATAACATGGACGTGATTGTCGGGATCGCTGTGCATTCTCGTAATAAAGCCGCCTGCATATGGATCGTTTTTGGCTAAAGTCAGCCCCAGACCGGAACGTTTTATACCATGCTTCAGTGAATCGACGAAGGCCTTGATCATGTCCGGGTGGGCGGAAGTGTCATCGAGAGTCCCGACCACAATGTTCTCCCGCTCCTCTCCCTCGTCGTGAACCCGGCCCAACCCAATGGAAGACATTGAGTGGGCGTCAATCAGAAGGGCGTAACCTTGCTCCCGCTTGAGGTTTTCCATCAGCGAGGCCAGGATACGGTGATAAAGATCATAGTATATTAAGATTTTTTCTTCCTCGGCTTTGTTGTATTCTTTTTGCAGGACGAGTTCATCTTCAATGCTGTAATATTCTGTCGGAGGGTTGCCCAGGTGTTTGGGCAGATATTTCGATTCAGAGCCTTCCCTGCTGCGGTTCATATCTACAAAAAACGGGGCTAACCGCGATATCACCTGTAACCCCCCGATAGACTCATAAAGGATATCGCTGAAAAGGTCAATTTCCAGGAGTGATTTTGCATCAATTTCAAAGTGCTCTTTATACCTGGTCGGCACTAAAACACCTGAATGGGGGATAGAAAGAATGAATTCCGGGTTTTGGGGGCGGAATTCAATTAAGTCCCTCATTGAAAGATTATATTTTTCATCACTGAACACATCCAGCACTTCAACAGGTTCTGTGTACCCGTTATAGAGATAGTAAATATCTTCCCATCTGGCTGCAGGCTCTGCCTTGATCACCTGGGGACCGGGGGATACGGCTATCTCCATGCCCAGTATTTCACGCTCCAGGCGATCCATTACTATTGTGCCCAGTGATATGCCATACAGGTCAAGCAGCCCCTTGCCTCCGGGGAGAGCATTTACTTCAAGCACCTTGCCTGATTGCAGCATATCTACTGAGAGCAGACGGCATTCCGGGAAAGCTGCCTGTGCTGCCAGGGCGATCTGTTCCTGTTCCTCAGTTAAGGTATAGGTTAATTGTGTAGCTCCCAGGCTGAAGTTGGTTTTCCATTCGCCTGCTGCTGACTCGCGAAGAATGGTCGCGATAAGGTCGCCGTCAAAAAAAGTTACTACCAGGTCGCCCTCATTAACCTCCGGGCAATATTCCTGCACAATGATATGATCATAGTTACTTATATACATTTTTAAAACTTCATGCAGCTCGGGTTCATCAAATTCTATCCTATGCACGCCGTGTCCGCAGCCATAGCCAAAGCGGTCTTTCAACACAAAAAAACCTTCTTTTTTTGGCAGTTTTTTTAATGCGGCCAGGGCTTGATCCAGGGTCTCTGCGACATAGGTGATCGGCTGGGGCAAATCCGGTACCCGCCTGTTCAGTTCAAACTTATCGGTTGTTGAAAGGGTTGCATCCAGGGTTTCAATGAGCTTGTCTCCTGTCTCCAGGAGACG
>SL_3KL_010_SEDDRAFT_10001659_pt1 | contig 20322 bp, 17 predicted proteins | sample SodLakKL_010_SED_2_FD_10381 | JGI IMG/M metagenome (IMG submission 10381) | reverse complement strand
GTCCTTTGCGGTTTTTGCGTGATTTAACCTTTGCGGCCTTTGCGAGAAATAAAATGTTTCACGCAAAGCCCGCAAAGCACAATGTGCAAATCATAAGCCAAAAGCTACTGCTTACTACTTACTATCTACTTCTTACTCTTCCCTTAAGTCCCTTAAGTCCCTTAAGTCTCTAAAGTCTCAGCTCTCAGCTCTCAGCTCCCAGCTCTCAGCTCTCAGCTCCCAGCTCTCAGCTCTCAGCTCCCAGCTCCCAGCTCCCAGCTCTCAGCTCTCAGCTCCCAGCTCCCAGCTCCCAGCTCCCAGCTCCCAGCTCCCATAATCATCCCCCTGTGTGTCAAAAAAATCCTGTCATAGGCGTTTCATGTTTTTTCCCTATGATGAAGAGATGGTAAAAATAAAAAAAAAGCCGGTGCGATCTTTTTTTAAAAGAATGGAATTACTCTCCGAGCTTTTGTAAAGCCAACTACATATTCGCATTAGTTGTATATTATCTCCCGGTATCAGGCTTCTTAGAGTAAACAGGGCTGTTATTTCTGATAGTGTAGAATTCAAGAATATCCTTAAGCTGAACTTTTGAGCCAATTGTCCAAACTATTTTTCTTTTAGCCATTCTTTAACCTCTTTATCGAGTTCAGACTGATTAATTATATTCCCTTTTTTTCCATCTTCACTTGCTAAAAGAAGTTCTCTTTCTTGTTCAAAAGTTAAATTAATGATAGAATCTTTCTTTTTGTATTCCAGAATGGTTTTTATCGCTTTTAAGAAGTCGATATCTTCTATCCCGGAAATTTGGTTGATTAATTCTTGTTTTAATTCTAATGTATTCATGACGAAGCTTGTGATTTAAAATCAACATAAAGGTACAAAAAACTGACAATGAAACCCAGTTTGGGATGATAGACCCAGAAGTTTTTTAAGATTTACCGTCCGCCAATGACCAGGTTGAGGTTTTTGGCATTGATAAACATTACCGGAATCTTTTCCTTGTTATAAAGCACTTTGTCTTCTATGTTAAAGGGATTCCAGGTCATTTTGTCGGGGTCGGAGGAGATCATGATGGCGTCGGCGTTCTTTTCACGGGCGAAGGCCAGCAGTTGCAAACCGAAGGAACCTTTGGTGCTGGCAAAGGTAGCCGTAAAGGAAACATTGTGCTGAGCAAGAATACCTGTCACCTGGTTCAGGTCAGCCCTCAGCTTCCGGTTGGTATAATCATCACCATAGTTATCCACAAAAATATCGAAATGGGCACCAATGGTGTCGTGCATCGTTTTGGCCCACTTTACCTTTTGCTTGGATCCTGCATAAATATCCAGGGGATAAACGAATCGCCGGTAGTTGATGTTTTCTACCGGTTTTTGAATGACCACCACCGGCACAGGTGAACGTTTTACTACCTTGAGGGCAAAACTGCCGATCAGCCACTGAATGCCTCTTTTTCCGCGTGTGCCGAGAAAGTGAAGCAAAGCACCATTTTGATTGGCCGCGTCGGCAATCTGGTGAAAAAGGTCTCCCTGCCGGCTTATGGTATTCACTTCAATGCCATGTGCCTTATGGACGCCATCAGCGATGAGCTGAAGTTTATCGTCAACATACGACAGGGGTTTGCCTTCTTTCTTCAGCAAGCGCTTTGTGTACTTGTCAATTACATGAAGAATCAGCAGGGAACCCTTTGCACCCTTGGCCATGACTGCCGCATGTTCAATGGCGTAATCGCTAATTTCCGTAAAGTCGGTGGTTACCAGGATCAGGGGTTTGTTTAAGGTTGCCATCACATTGTGTTTGGAGTTAATGGTATAAAAAATGTTCTACAAGTTATAAAAAAAAGTTGTGACGGCAAAAAAAGAATTTCTTTTCATCGCAGGGGAATGCGGTACATGATCTGATAATGCAGCAACAAGGATGTGGATCCGTTGGTTCTGCCGAAGCCGCTGATAAAGTGGGGCTCCATTTCAGCTTCACGTGTACGGCTGATCAACAAGTGCCCCCGCAAGCTCCATCCCACAAAAATATTGTTCCACAATTCCGTTCTCAGGCCAAACCCCGCTTCTAACCAGTGAGCACGGTATTTCTCGGATTCCACCAAACTCTCATAATCACCCCAGAACGGATCAGAAATAATGATAAACGGCGCTTCGTGTTCCATCCAGCCAAACCCATACCTGACGGAAAGCAACAATACGTCGTGTTTACTCTGCGGGTTTCTTTCCAAAATATTAAAATCACTCCCCAGGCGGAAAAAATTACCCCTTGCCTGGTAGCGATGGGTTTCCTTTTCCACATCAATATGTAACAAGCCAAACTCAGCCGCAGCGAAGAATCCCCGTCGCCATTCAACATCGGCAGAAACCTCACTCATCATGACCTCCGGCTCAACGAACCTGCGTGCAAAACCGCCCACATCCAAACCGATGCGTAAGGCCGGCCGGAAAAGGGTGTCCGAAGAGCCCTGTACCTGCAGGCTAATCAATGCCAATGGCAGGAGTAATATATACTTTATAATGCTCATCCAATGAATTGGTTACATATGTAATGTTCTCAGAAATATGTTGAATATGGTTTGTTGTGTAGGTCATATCCGTGATCTCAAAAAACATGGTAAAACCACACTCCACAGATACAAAATGGGTTTCCCGGTTGTAATTGAACCAAAGGGTATCTTTCACATGAAAAAAATCAATGACAAAAGCACTGTTGTCAGCATTTATATTCAGAGGCAGTTCCAATACAGACACCTCACTCAGGTTTTCATACAAAAAGGTTTTCGGCTCTCCAGGGATAAATACCCGGAGAGAGTCGATAACCGTCCAGGTACTGTCATCCTGGCCCAACAGGTAAAAGCCAAGGCGTAAATTATTGGCCGTTGCTTCTTCGCACACTTCATCAGCGGCACATCCGAAAAACAAAAGCAGGCTGCCGGCAATCACCCAAAACCGGATCATCGACGGAAGCCTGCGGAAAAATTTACCTGTAGTTTGCATACAGGCAAAATTAAGAAAAAAGAAAGATGCCCGTAATCTATTTACCGGCAAACAAACCGACCTGCAAACCTGCCCTGAAATATCTCAGGGGCATGGGCCTGCCTTCCAGTATCTCATATTGCTCATTCAGGATGTTAGAGGCAGAAACAAAGACCCGGTAGTGGTATCCTTCCAGGTGATGCTGCCATTGAAGTCCGGCATCCAGGGTGCTGAATGATGAGAGCCAGCGGCTGTTGTCGCCTGCAGTGTATCTTTTTCCGGTGTATTGATGATTCACAAACAGGGAAAACCGGTGATAGCCAATGAGCAGATGATAGCCCAGCGAGTTGAGCGGCACATAGATCAGTTGTCTGCCCACCAAATCATCTTCGGCGTTGACGGCCTTTGTGTTTTCTGCAATGTTGTGATCCCAACGGCCTTCCAGATGGAAGGAAAAGTCTCTGATTCCGGCTTCGGCCATGAGTCTGAATTCCGTGCCATAGCTTTGCACTTCCTGCAGGTTTTGTGGTGACCAGAACATGGTGTCGTCCACGGGTGCCCAAATGATCCATTGGGTGGTATTTCTGTGGTAACCGGTTAGTGATGCACCCGAGAGTCGCACAAAACTGCTGTTATTGTTTGTGTCTGTTTGTTGATGCCGGTAAACGAATGCGATGTCCTGGCTCCAGCCGTATTCCGGTTCCAGGTCAGGGTTTCCTCCCGGCGTCCAATATTTATCGTTGAGCGTAGGCAAACGGAAATTTTTCCCCACATTGCCTTTAATGGTCCATTGCTCTGTAGCGCGGTAAGATGCACCAAAAGATGGTACAAAAGGAATATCCTGATCCTGCATAAACTCCTGTCGACCGCTTGCTGTCAACTGCAGTTTTTCGGGTATTGCATCCCACCTGACGGCAGAAAACAGGGCAAAGGTATTTTGTGAATACCGTTCACCATTGTAATCATCGGCCCTGGCACTGACCCATTGTGTGTTGACACCCGTGTTAATAAAGAGTCCGGAGACAGGTTCCACCAGCAGATCGGCTTCCTGGACGGTGGTTTTTGAACGTGAAAAGCTTTCGCCAAAAAAGCTGTCGGAATAAAGAATGGATTCATCAAAATAGCCGCCACGCCAACTCAGGATGCTCCTGTTGAAAAACGTCTGCCACTGGCCGGTTACGCGTACTGCATCGTCTTGCTGACTGGCAGCACCGAAGTCGAAATGCACCGGTGCCGGNATGTCACGGTCCGATTCCTGCCACCAAAAAAGGATATCCAGCCGGTGCCGGCTGCCAATGTTCAGATATGTTTCATGCAGCAAGGCCCGGTTCGAGAGGGCAGCATGTTCCTGTTTGGTTAACGGATTGCTGTTCAGGGCCATATTCCTGAAAGAGTATTGGTTTTCCGAGTTTCGGTTCAGCACCCGGAGCCTGGTAAAGAGGGTTTCATTGCCCCAGGATGCATCAACATGTTGAGCCATGTCACCATAATCAACGGTTGAAAAGGCCCCTGAAAGGTGGAACCCCTTTCTTTCAGGGCGAAGGTTGTTGACGTGTACGGCGCCACCCATTCCGCCGTTGCCCCACAGGGCACTGCCGCTTCCATATTGAATGCCCAGCTCATCAACAAAAAAAACAGGAAGCATCGCCATGTCTGTTTGTCCGTGCATGGGGCTTTGCAGGTTAAATCCGTTCCAGATGATGGCCGTTTGTGCCGGCGACGCACCGCGTAACGATCCACTGGCCAGCATACCGGGGCCATAACTTCTGATAAACATACCCGTGTGCATGGAGAGTACATCTCCCATACCACGGTCATAATGATAGTCCACCAAATGATCGCTGATCCTGAAAATGTTGTGCCCGGCGCTAAAGGGCGCGTACCTGGGGGCTACTACCTCTGTCGGTTCCAGCAGGATGAGGGTGTCCGGCCTTTGTGTGGTTTCCCCGTAAAGATGCAAAGGGATCCACATCAATGCAATCAATAGATTTTTTAACATGATGTTGTTGTTTTACCGGCAAACAAAGCGGCTTTGACTGGATGCCTGACCAAGAAACTACCTGATGCGGTCATGAATCAATTCGCCTTTTTCCCGAAGGTTACTATTGGTTTTTTTTGACAGGCAGGTCTTCTGACTTGTTCCGTGTTTATCGCCTTCCCACCCTGATGGGCAGTGGCATTGGAGTGACAAACACACATAAAGGAACTCACAGCAGCGGGAACTGTCCGGGATTCTCACCCGGTTCCCTTTTCATCCGGCTTGCCCGATGGGGGGCCGGAACCTGTACGGGGGCAAAGGTACAGTTTTTTTTAAATGCAGACATCTGTTATTTTGGCGGGGGTTGGTGAATGATCGGGGAAATGTACCAATGTGCCAATTTATCAATGTGAAAATGTACCAATGTACTAATGAATCAATGTGAAAATGAATCAATGTGAAAATGTGAAAATGTGTCGATTAATCTTCTTAGGTGGTTATCCTTTGCGCTTTTTGCGTGAATAATTTTGCGGCCTTTGCGAGGAATAAAAAGTCAGGCAATAGTGTATGTACATGTGAAAAGGTCAGGCCCGATATTATGGAGAAAAATAGGTAGCTACGCCCATTCCGAGCAATTCTGACACGGGACGGCAATCGGNAGCCAGAATATGCCCTTCCCTGTTTTTTGCCACNGCGCCGCAGCCTCCGCCGCAAACCAGTTGTAAATTGCAGGTGCGGCAGTCATCAATGGCAAAAACATCCCGCTGTTGCCAGGTTTCGATTCTCTCTTGCTTCAGTGTCACTTCCGGATAAAAGCTACCGAGCTCTTCACCGGGTTTGCCGACCGTTGCCGTACAGCTGTAAATGTTTCCCTTATAGTCAAAAGCCCATTCACCCTTGCATGCCGGGCAGGCATCAAACAACGGCGGCGGCAAAGACCCGTTTTCTTTCAGAAAACGGGCAACGCTGAAAGCCGGGCGGTGAAACTCCAGGATTTCCGGGTGTTTTTTGATCAGATGATAGAGGTCACGGTACATGGAAAGGCGTGAATAGAGCGTTGATGGCCCGGAATGGCAATGATGAAGCTCATAATTACGCCCTAACTGGGTCTTGAACAAGTGCGATGCTGTCCATCCTTTTTTGATGGCAAAACGGGCAAGTTCCGGCAGGTTGTCCATGTTTTCCTTATCCAACACCATCCGCAGATTCACCTGCATCCCCGCATTCAAACACTCATCAATGGCATCCACAATACGAGCGAAGCTTTTTTTGCCGCCTTTGTGCGGCCTCCGCCGGTTATGGACTTCCTCGGTGCCATCAAGGGTTAGCTGTATTTCACGAATATTTACCGCAGAAAACATATCCAGATACTCATCCAGGTGGTAGCCGTTGGTAACAACGGCCAGATCGAGCCGGTTTGCAGCGCAGGATTCAACAAAACGCCCGATGCCCTCCCTGAAAACCTTGCCGGAGAGCAGGGGTTCGCCGCCAAAAAGCGTTACATAGCGTTTCCTGTTGCCATATTGGCCGGCAACGAAATTGAAAAAAGCATCAATAACCGGTGGCAGCAGATGGTCGGGTTCAGACAAATAGGGTGCCTGGTAGCAATAACTGCAATGGAAGTTGCATTGATAGGTAGGGACAAAAAACAACTGGAGCTCTTCACGGTCACGTTCTTCCAAATAATCCAGGTATGCCATACGATAACGCTGCTGTTCCTCTTCAGGATCAACAACATAACCCTTTTCCACAAATTGAGGAAGCGGCTGATCACCGCTTTGCTGCAAGGCTTGCAGCTCTTTGGAGGTAATCACGTCGGCATGGCCGGATAACAGGTTGGCAATCACATACCTGTCCGTATCCGGTATTTCAGATACAATATTATGTGTCGAAAGACGCATGCAGGATGGATTCTTCAAACAGGTCCCGGAACGCAATATTAGTCATGGCAGCCAGCCAGCGCCACTGAGGTTTTTGCACAACACTGTGCCTGCTGCTTATTCTTATTCTGCTTTTCCTGTTTTTTTTCTTTCTTGATCAGCGTTTTCATCCAAAAAAATATTTATAGATTCATTGTTTATATCCACCTTACGGTACAAACATAATTAAAAACAACTTTACTTCATTCCCTTTATGGTGAAGCTGGCCACTTTTATTTTCCCTTTTTCGTAGGGTTGCGACTCTTCCATAATTTCTATGCTATGCAAGCCGGCTTTGATGACATTTTCAAAATAGACTTCTCTTGTTACGGCACCGGCCCAGCATTCGGCAACCATTTCGGGATCGTTTCTGAATTTGTCCGGCACCGTCTCCACAGCATAAATGTCACTTACCACAAAATGCCCTCCTTTTTTTAACAACCGGGCAATTTCCTGCCATACCTTATCCTGCTGCAATGAGTGGTTGATGGTACAATTGGAGATAATCACGTTGGCAATGCCATCTTCCAGTGAGATCTCCTCAAGCGGGGATTTGACAAAGCCAATGTTCTTTAATCCAATTATTTCAGCCTGTTTTCCGGCTGTGTCCATCATCCCGTCAGAAATATCAACACCATAAGCATGCCCTTCCTCTCCGGCCAGGGTAGCCATGCGCAGCACATCGCGGCCTTTGCCGCAGCCAAGGTCTATACACACATCTCCCGGCTTCACCTCCGCAAAAGACAAGGCACCGCCGCAGGACAGACAACAATCCTGCGTGGACAGTGTATCATATCTTTTGGCAATACTGTTGGCATACTTATCCATAACAAATTCTCATACATTTATATACGTAAATATGGATACAAAGATAACAATTCGTTTGAGAAAAGAGAAAGGGATGGTCATAGTGCCATCCCTTTTGTTTGTGATTTTCCTTTCGTGCCATTTCCGGCGCAAGAGGCGCACAGAAAGACATTTCAGACTATTCGAATGATTCGATTGCTTCACGAATAATACTTACACATTCCATGAGTTGCTCTTCGGTGATCACCAAAGGTGGCGCAAAACGTATTTTATCGCCGTGAGTGGGTTTTGCCAGCAAGCCCAGCTCTTTCATTTTCAGGCAAACGTCCATGGCTTCTTTTCCGTTTTTCGGCTTGATCACGATGGCATTGAGCAGTCCCTTTCCTCTTACGAGTGTAAGCATCTCTGATTTGATGGCACGCAGTTCCCTGCGCAGAACCTCACCAAGATACTCGGCCCTTTCGGCCAGCTTTTCCTCGCGGATCACTTCAAGAGCGGCCATGGCTACTTTTGCGGCAACCGGGTTACCGCCAAAGGTGGAACCGTGCTGACCGGGCTTGATCACCAGCATCACATCATCATTGGCCAACACTGCTGATACGGGATAAATCCCGCCGCTGATGGCTTTACCAAGGATTACTACATCAGGTTTCACATTTTCATGGTCGCAGGCCAGCATTTTACCGGTACGTGCAATACCTGTCTGTACCTCGTCAGCCATATACAATACATTGTGCTTTTTGCAAAGGTCATAGGCCTTTTTGAGATATCCCTCATCGGGAACAAACACCCCTGCCTCCCCCTGGATCGGCTCAAACAGGAAACCGGCAACATTGGGGTCTTTCAATGCATTGCCAAGGGCACACAAATCGTTATAAGGGATGCGGACAAAACCAGGCGTAAATGGGCCATAATCGCTGTAACCATCGGGATCGTTTGAAAACGATACAATGGTGGTGGTACGTCCGTGGAAATTGTTTTCACATACGACGATCTTTGCCTGGTTCTCCGGTACGCCTTTCTTCCTGTAAGCCCATTTGCGGCAAAGTTTGATGGCCGTTTCAACGGCTTCAGCTCCCGTATTCATAGGCAACACCTTGTCGTATCCAAACAATTCGGTGATATATTTTTCATAAACACCGAGCACATCATTGTGAAAAGCCCTTGAAGTGAGTGCCAGTTTTTTGGTTTGTTCAATGAGTGCGTCAACAATCTTTGGATGACAGTGTCCCTGGTTCACGGCCGAATAAGCCGACAGGAAGTCGTAATAGCGCTTTCCTTCAACATCCCAAACATATACGCCTTCTCCGCGTGACAAAACCACGGGCAAAGGGTGATAATTATGCGCACCGTGCTTATCCTCCAGTGCGATCGCCTGCTGCGACGACGTGATCTTTTCTGTGGTAATCATAACCTGCTCCTTTTTAAAGTTTGTGAATAAAAAAGATAATTTATTGAAAAAATGAATTTTCGCAGGAGAAAGCGCAAATATAGCAAAAGCCTTTTGATTAAAAAACTTTATTCAATATGTTTTATCTTTAAAATGTTAATTTTTTCACAACTTTGACATAAAACACAGAATTACAGTGAGGTTATGTTGTATTAAGCAATCAGAAAACATATCCGCACATGATCAAATAAATTTTTTGTTTATCTTTTTCCCTAAATCGTTAAACATTTTATGAGATTAAGTGTTTCTTCTTTTGAAAATCAATTCAATTAATACAGTTTCGCCGCTCAATCATCATGAGCAAATATGACAAGCAAAGTAAATCATTTTCACATTTTGACTTTTTCACCTTTCACACATTTCGACATTTCACACACTTCAAACATCACAAACATGAAAACCACCGTCATTTTAGCAGTCATTTTTCTCACGGCCATGACCGGTATCAGTCTTAGGGCTTCCGAAAGTTCCCGCGGCATTGAAGAGTATCCATATACTGTCTTGGAAAGCTATCCGGATTTTGAGGTTCGTTTGTACGAACAGGCGATTTTTGCACGCACACACATCGACGCTGAAACATACCGCTCGGGGTCAGGTAACGGATTCCGAACCCTGGCGTCATACATTTTTGGCGGCAACGAACGCAATGAAGGAATTGCCATGACAGCTCCTGTGGCCATGCGCTGGGACGATGGCATGGTGATGGAATTCATGATGCCCTCCAAATATTCAATGGAAACCCTTCCCGCTCCCAATCGCAGTGACATAGAGATATACGAAAAGCCCGCGGTGATCATGGCCGGGCTGACATTTGGCGGCTGGGCCAACGACCGGCGTATTGCACAAAAGATCAGGGAGCTCTCTGACCTCTTAGATGCACATGGCATCAAACACAACGGCCAGTTTCAGTTCTTTGGTTACAACTCTCCCTACCAAATGGTGAACCGCCGTAACGATATCGTCGTGCAGGTGGAAGGATGGGAATAGCATCAGAAAGCTGCAGGGGTATTCATTCCCAACCTTTTACCGGAGCAACGATCGTTTTTCTTGTATTTTATTAGCACACAGATTACACGGATGCGACAGATAAAAAACAGATTTTCTTATAATCGGTTTGTCAGGTTACATTTCTAAATTTGTGATCATCCGTTTTATCTGTGTCATTTGTGTTCAATAAGTATAAAGAAAAATGCGATCACCTTTTCTTTGATAACTTTTTAGGTAATTTCCCTTCCATTCGTTTCATGTACCTGCAGCATTTAAGCTCCCTGCCCCGACACACTTTTTGTGATACTACCTTGAAATCAAAAAATCCTTATAGTTTTCCCTGCTGATTATTTGAAAACCTGAGTTTGGATAGGCCTGCCGGAAACTTAAGGGTGGTTTCAATTTTTTTGAATCTGACCACTTAAATTCAAAAGCATACAACTTACCATCGCGTTCTTCAATGTAGTCAATCTCCTGCTGGGAGTGGGTTCTCCAAAAATATGTGTTCACGTGTACTTCTCTGTAATGATTGTGTTTTAGTCGTTCGGCAACCAGGAAGTTTTCCCACAATTGACCTATGTCATTTCTCAGTGATAATTCATTGAAATTATTGATGATGCTGTTGCGTATTCCCAAATCATAAAAATAGATTTTTCTGCTTCTTTTTATTTCATTGCGAAGATTTCGGCTCAATGCACCTAATCTGAATACGATGAATGACTTTTCAAGCAAGTCTATATAGCGTTCAACAGTTTGAGAATCCAACCCACATGTTTTTCCCAATTCATTATAGGAAACTTCCGAGCCGATCTGAAATGCAAGCGCCCTAAGTAAGTTTTCAAGTTTCACAGGTTTTTTCAGATTTTCCCATGTAAGAATATCTTTATAAAGATAACTATCCGTAAGCTGAACTAAAATATCCCTTCTTTCATTCTGGTGATTAACCACATCGGGATAACAGCCAAAAATGAGTCTGTCTTCCAACAGCCGGCTTTCTTCCAATATTCCATTATGATTTGATAATTCAGCTATGGATAATGGATAAAGAAATAATTCCCATTTCCTGCCGGTCATAGGTTCATTAATCAGGTTGGCAAGCTCAAAAGATGATGAACCGGAGGCAATCAGTTGTATTGCAGGATAATTATCATGGATAAGTTTTAGTGTCAGCCCGATATTTTCTATGCGTTGGGCTTCGTCAATGATTACCAGGGTATTGTTGCCAATCAGGTTTTTAAGTCTGGTGGATGTTGTATTTGACAGCATTTGCCTTACATCGGGCTCATCGGCATTAAACCATTTTGCAGGAACAACAATCTCCTTGCTGATTTTTTGCAACAAAGTTGTTTTCCCGCTTTGTCTCGGGCCAAGAAGGATAATTGTTTTACCCCGGAATAATTTCCTTGTGATTGTGTTTTCGTGAATTCGGTTGATCATGGGATAATTTTTGTTCAAAATTATGAATTTTCCGAATCAAATCGAAATTTTCATATGAATTTTCCGATTTGATTCGATGTTTTTATGATTTTTCGGGTTTTACGCTTTCGCTATTAACTCGTCAAACGAGCAGGTTTACTCTTACCGGCTTTGGCTCCCAACCTTAGAAACACCGGAAAAAAGAAGAACACCCCCAGCAAAGAAAACACCAGCCCACCCATAGTACCGGCAGCAAAAGCAAACCAGAATGGTTCGCGCTGGCCTATAACAAAGGGTATAAGACCGATCACCGTAGAGCTTATGGTAAGCAGGACCGGGGTTATTTTGTATTGAAAAGCTTTAAGATAGAGCAATTGCAGGTTGCGGCCTGGATGGGTTTTTCGGAAGTTGTTGAAGTCATTGAGAATATACAAACCTGCATTTACTGCCAGTCCGCTGAGTAAAATAAATGCTGCCCAGCCCCCCTGGTCGAAGTTGAGTTCAAACAGGTAAAAGGTGAGGAACAATCCTGCAAAGGATATAGGAATTAGTCCGATCACAGCCAGGGGCTGCACCAGCGACTCAAGCAAAATGGCACACACAAAAAAAATGATGGCGATTACCAGGAAAATAAGCAGATATTGCCTGCTTTTTTCATCATGCCAGCTCCATTGATGGGCTCTTACCCTGTAACCCAGGGGCAGCAGAGCACTCATTTCGTCAATAAGTTGGTTACGTACTCTTTCTTCCAGCAAGTGGGGTCCCAGGAAGTTGTAGTTAACCGTAAGTCGGTATTGCTGATTAAACTTGAATATATCGTTACCCATGGCTCTTTTTTCAAGGCTGATCAACCCGGAAGTTTTATAATCGCTGCCGGCAATATGCAACGGAATGTTTTCCATATCCCAGACAGTGTAGCTGAGATGGTTGTCGGATATAAGCCTCACGGGTAAAGGCCTGTTTTGGTAAAAAACCGATGGACCATGTCGATACATAACTTTCTCATTCAGGGCACTGAAAACATCAGCGAGTGTGAGCCTGCGCAGTGCCAGATGTTGGTGCTGGGGTTGCAGAAAAAACTCCATACGCGTAATGCTTCGATAGGGATCTCCGCCAGTGATCCTGAGATTGCTTACCCTGGGATTATCCCTGGCCATGTCAACAAGTATCTCTGCATACCTGTAAAGCATATCATAATTGTAGCCTTCAAGGATGATATTACTGCTGCCGCCACTTCCCCGCAGCACATTGCTGAAACCCTGCCCGACGCCCCACACACTCCACTCGGCCCCACCTATGCTGACCGCTTTTCGTATTATATGGCCCTGCAAAATATGAGGGAAGCTGCCTCTGTCGTATTCGGGTTTGAAAAGAATGGTAATCATGCTGTTATCGGGAGAGGTAACACGCGACTGGTATTGTTCGATCTGTGGTATGCCTGCCAGGAAATGTTCCATTTGCAACACAGCTTCGTTGAGTTGATGAATGGTTGCTCCATCGGGCATTCGGCCGGCCACGTAAAGGGTGGTTCTTTCGGGATCAGTAAAGTAAGAACGTTCGAAGACAAAACGCGAGAAAAGCCTGAATGAACCCCCAAGTATCCTTTCTGCCGGGTTTTTAAGTTTTTGCTGATAAAAGTTGCTGCCTATGGTAGCATTGTAAAATTCTGCTGCCCTGCTTTCTCCTTCAGCTTTTGAGGGGAGTAAATGCACCGGCACACCAAATCCCAGGATCAGAATCAGAAACATGATCCATCGAAACCGTCTTATAAGGCTAATGGTGTGGAAATAAGTCATTCCGGCCCGGGCTTTACGGCGCAAACTTTTCAGTGACTGTCTGCGCGCACTGGTATCTATCCTGATCCTTGTCATCAAGGCAGGTATAAAAAACCAGGCCACCGCCAAAGAAAGAGCCAGGTTAACCAGTACTACGGCAGCAAAATCGCCCAATTGTGCCTGTTGCTGGCTGCTCAGCAGAAAGATTACCGACAACGATCCCAGCGTGGTAGAGGTTGCAGCGAGTATGGCCAGGAAAACCTTTTTGTTTCCCTGGTGACGCATGTGCTCAATCATTACAATGCTATTGTCGATAATAATACCAAAGGAAACGGTTATCCCAGCCAGTGAGTAAAGATGTATTTCAATATTAAATAAATGGTACCACGCTACAGCAAGCAGTAAATTGGCCAGTACCGTTAAGCTTATCATCAGCAAATACTTTAAACGGCGCGAAATCAGTATTACAAATACCATAAGTATGGTAAATGAAAGCAGCATGCGGTACCCCACCCTTCGGAGGTCTTTGCGAATAAAATCCGTATCATCATAGGTAAGGATCACCTGCCATCCGGGGGGCATCTGTTGTCCGAGCTGATCGATTACATTGCGTACCTGGCCGGCCAACCTGATCTGGTTTGCTCCCTGCTGAGCCAAAACAGTCATCATAAGCGTAGTTTGGCTATTTATGCGGTCATAGCGTGTGGCTTCAGCCTCTGCCAACCGAATTGTTGCCACATCCTCCAGAAAAACCAGCTTGCCTTGTGCCTGCCCAACAGGGATATGCTGCCACATATTATCTGTGTTTTGCATAGGACGCACCATTACCGGTATCTTCATCTGTTCATCCCGGCTGAATCGATCAGGTGCACCCATGCCCAAAAATCTTTCTCCAAAATGATTTTGAAGAGCATTTACAAGCTGTCCGGATGTGAGTTCCAGCATTTCCAGCTTCCGTGTATCGTAGATCAAATGATATTCTTTTGGGTTTACCCCGAAAAAATTGAGCTGGTCAACCCCCTTTATCTGGGAAACACGAGGCAAAACATACCCCTCAATATAATCGGCAATTACATGTGACGACTCCGGCGCAAGCACCGTATAGATAAGCATAGGGGTATTTCGTCCCACAGCCCGGTTCACCGATACGTGCGGATAGCTCACACCTTCATGAAATCCGGGATACAAACGCCGGATGCGGGAGGCAATTTCGAAACGCGCCATTTCCATGTTCACACCTTTTTTGAAGCGAACATCAATTTGCCCGCGTCCACGGGATGAAACTGAACTGATCTCCTCCACATTAGACAATGTGGCCAGACTCCCTTCAATGACAGATGTAACCTCCCGCTCCACATTGATGGCCGGCACCCCGGGCCATGAAAACGAAATACGCATGGAAGGCAGTGTAGCCGACGGATGCAACTGCACTCCCAACCCGGGCACCAGCACCAAACCCACAAGCATGAGGGCAGTAAAGATGATTATGATGGGGAAGGAGCGCATGGAGTTGAGAGTTGAGAGTTAAGAGTTAAGAGTTAAAAGTTTAAAGTTTAAAGTTTAGAGTTGAGAGTTTAGAGTTGAGAGTTTAAAGTTAAGAGTTTAGAGTTAAGAGTGTTGGGGTTTTAGTTGTTGGGTGCTGAAGGATTGATTGTGTGGTATTTGGAGGTTGTTAAGCTATGTGTTTCCATTTTAATTTTTGGGTTTAATTGTTTTCGGTTTTTTTTCGCTTTGCCTGGCTTTTACTGTTTTGATGGTGGAAATAAGAAGTGCCATCAATTCACTGCAATCTTTTTGCAAGCTTGTAAACAATTGTGTTTCTATGTACCTGGTATCATGCAGTAGCGACAACCAGTAATCCGTTTCATTGGCTTCTTTGAGAGCTATCTGCAGTTTGTTTAAATAATCAGCATCACTTTGTCCATATTGTGCTTCGCGCACCAAAGCCCCAACAGAGGTTCCACTTCTCAGCACCTGGCGGCTAAGTGTAAATTCCTTTTTCTGATCCTGCAGGAATTGCATCAGCTTTACTATTCGTAAGGAAAAGTCGTAGCTTTTATTCTTCAGCAACCATTCACCCATAACTAATATTTTTGAAATGGCTCAATCAACTTAATGCGTAAGCATCTGTTAATTAAGTCATAAAAATGATTAGACCTTGCCATAATCCTAAAAAACCGAAAAGCTTGTCATGCTTAACATCCTAAAAAAACATTACAAAACTAATATACTACAGTCCAAAGCGTTCAACCCTCATCCTGCAACTCCCAACAACCCTCAACAGAAAACTCTTCCCCCCAATAACTCAAATCTCTTGCAAATAATATACTACCACCGTCAAATCATCATCCACAAACTTCTGACTCTTAACTCTAAACTTTTAACTCATAACTCTATAAAGGTAATAATACATCAGCGGCACAAAATACAAGCTCACCAGTGTACCCAGTCCCAGACCGCCCATAACGGACAGGGCGAGAGGCTTTTGCAGTTCGCCACCCAGTCCGGTGATAAACAGAAATGGCATAAGAGCACTTATGGTGGTGATACTGGTCATTAAAATGGGTTTTAACCGGTAGTGCCCTGCTGTATGCAGTGCCCGCATCAGGGGCATACCCTGGTTGCGCAGCCGGTTGATGGTATCAATCTTAAGGATGCTGTCGTTGATGATGATACCGGACATAACCACCAGCCCGATCATCGACATAACATTGATGGTGGCATTGAACAGCAGCAGCATAATGAGAGCCCCGGCCATGGCAATGGGCACTTCCAGCAAAACGATAAAAGGCAAACGGAGCGATTCGAACTGCGCTGCCAGGATAAAAAACAGGAGCATGAGTGCCACGCTTCCTATAAGCAGCAGTTCTCTGATAAGATCGGCTTGCGAGAAAATGCTTCCGGAGTATGAGGCCTCAAAAAGGCCCTCCTGCCGCAGAAGTTGATCCACCAAGGGCCGTAGTTGCCGGTACTGCCTCCGGCTTGCGTCTATCTCAACAGGAAAATACTCGCCTTCCAATCCGGCAGTAATGGTTTNAAGCTCAGCACCNCGCGCCCGGGTTAGCAATAACGACAGAGGTATATCAATACCATGGCGGTTGGCAACACGCTCGTTCTGCAGCATTTGTTGAATATCCGTTTGCAGTGCGCCCAGCTTTACCGGAATGGTATTGCGGTCATCCATAAGTGCAATAATCTGGTTTTCATTGAACACCCTTGAAAGCACCTGATGCAGGGAGGACATTTCGACATGGTGAAGGGCCATAAGCTGCAGGTTAGGCTGCAGGATGAAGACTTCTTGCAGTGGCAGAGGCTCTGCCCTGAAATTGTCAATGGATTCATCAAGGGCATTCAGGGAAGATTGCAAATGGTTAATAAGCTGACTCCCATAGGCCTGCAAGGGGCGCAGCCTGACTTCAAGAGGTGCCTGCCGGGCTGCAAATACCTGGTCGAACAAGTTGCCCTCATCTTCGAACCTGTAAAGCGCACCGGGATAATGCTGTTCTATAAATCGGGCTGCCCGGTTTTCAATAATTTGCAATTGTTGCGCCGANGGGGTTAACATATAAACCAGGCTTTGACGCCGGTTGCTGTTGTGCAGGTTTTCCATTAGAAACTGCTGCCTACCCGCTTGCACGGTAACATGAAGCAAGTCATCTTCGAGGGTGTCAAGCAGCTGGGTTATGCGCCGATGGTTTTCGTCCACATGGATGTTTTCGTTCCAGTCGATCCAAAGCAGAGTAGCCTCTCTTTTTACTTCCGGCAATTGCTCTTTGTCAATAAATACTGAAAGTACCGGCACGCTGAAAAGCAAGCCCGCAAATATGGCCCATACAAGAAATTGCCGGCGCATGGTAAAGCGGAATCCTTTATCGTAAAGCCTTTGATAGCTCCACCTCCCTTTGCTTTGGAGCCGGAGAACCTCCTGCCTGGATGCACCGGATTTGAACATCATGTGATAATAGACCGGTATGAGCGTCATAGCGATGACCAGTGAAACTAACAATCCTATGCTAACCGCCATGGCCTGATCAAAAAACAGTGCTCCGGGCAATCCCCCAAGAAATATGAGTGGAATAAACACAGAGCATGTGGTAAGCACCGAACTCAGCAGGGGCCTGAATACCTCATTGGTACCCTTGATACATGCATCGTAAAGCGGCAGACCCTGGGTACGATGCCGTGTAATATTGTCGATAACAATGATTGAGTTGTCGATCATCATTCCGATACACAAAACAAGGCCCGAGAGGGAAACAATATTAAGGGAAATGCCTGCCAGAAAGAAAAATAGCAGCGATACAACAATGGCTGCCGGCACAGAAATAACGATGAGCCAGGGAGAGCGTTTGTCACGAAGAAAAAGGAACATTACCACAAACGCAAGAATTGCGCCCAGGATAATGGTATTTCGGAGGTTTTCAAGTGTATAATAAAGTAAGGTGGTTTGGTCGCGATACACGGTAAACTGAAGATGCGGGTAATCCTCCCTGAAAATGTCGATCATGGCATGAAGTTCATTTTTCAGGTCCTGCATGCGGGCATCGGCCTGTTTGATGATAGCCATGCTGATGGCGCGTTGCCCCTGCGAGTGCACCATGCCTTCGGCTTCCTGAGGGCGGCTTTCAATGACACTCAGGTCTTTCAACTGCCAAAGCCTGTCCCTGTGGTTGAACCACAAGTTGCCGATATCAGCGGCCTCCATCAGATGCGAACCCACCCGCACATTATACTGGTACTGCTTATCCCTGATCATGATGTTCCCCAGGCTCACATTGTTGGCCCTGATGGTATTTTCAATAACCTGTGGAGATAAACCCATGGCCTGCAGCATATCCATATGGGGTATGATGACAATTTCGGGAAAGGTTCTTCCGCTCATATCGGCCATAGCCACCTGGGGAATTTGTTCAAGGCGGCGCCGAATGATCTCTTCGGCAAAGGCACTTAACTGTAAAAAATCATTGTCGGAAGGATTTGGTTTACCAGGCTGGTCAGGCTCGCGGAAGTGGATGTCCAGGTAAAATACCGGAATATCACTTGCGCTGGCCTTAATCACTGCAGGGCGGTTCAGCTCGCGCGGCAGGACGGCGGTAGCTTTGTCAACCTGTTCGTTTACTTCTATGTAAGCCAGATCGATGGATGTGCCAAACTCAAACTCCATACTAACCAGTCCGCTACCGTCGCGACTTTCGGTCTTAATATCTCTAAGGCCGTTTACCTGCATCAGGTACATGCGCAGGCGCTCCATAACGCGGCTTTCCATTTCGCGGGCCGAGTATTCGGGAGCATTCACCTGCACGCTGATGCGCGGGATATCCACATCGGGCACTAATGAAACGGGCAGGTAGGAGGCAGCCACCAACCCCATAATCAACATTCCCAGGAAAACCATGCTGACAGCAACCGGACGTTTTATAAGAAAACCAACCATTTTATTCAGCCTTTATGTTTACCGGTGAGCCATGGGCGAGGTTGGCATTGCCCGAAACAATCACCGTATCGCCGGGCTGCAAACCGGCCACCCTGTCGGGGTTGGCCATCACACTGTAGTGCGTAGTATTTTGATGGATAACGTTTACATAGGTCCATTCGGCTTTGCCCCCGGTGTATTTAAATAGCACCTCCAGGTTGTCGCGATACAGCACTGCCGACCTGGGCACAACCAGTTGTTCAGGCAAAGAGCTTATCATCAGAACCTTTACATTCATCCCTTCCATAAGGCCCCGGGCGTCGGATATCAGAGCCGTAATCTCTACCCTCCCATGCTCATCTACCTGAGGGTTAACGCTTTCTATGTGGCCATGCCATGATTTATCGGGTGCTGCGAAAGGAATTACCTCCACTCTTGCACCGGTGTTTACCATCGACAGCTCGTTTTCCATTACCGGGAATCTAACCAGGAAAGCGGTATGATCGATAAGGGTGCACAGTTGGTCACCCATTCCCACCTGCTCATACACCTGCACATCTACCCCTGCCACCACCCCGGCAAAGGGAGCGCGGATTCGGGTTTGAGCAATATCGGTTTTTATGTTTTGAAGTTCAAGCAATGCCTCGCTGTATCCTGAGCGAACACCCGCCATTTCCCATACTTCGGGCGGCACCTTCAGGCTGTCACGGATCGTAAACCATCGCCCCAGCAATATATCCTCCATTTCGAGCGAAGCATGAGCAAAACGCAACTCAGCTTGTTTTAACCTTCTTTGCAGGTTTTTATCGCACAACACGGCGAGCAGTTGCCCTGCCTGCACCACCTGACCGTTTTTAATGTGAAGCTCCTGTATCTGTTCTGAAAGGGGAAAAGAAAGACGCGACTTTCGGCGGGCAAACAACCGCCCGTTGCTGATCAGTTCAAGATGAAAGTTGGTGGGTTGCAGCACCATGATATCCACCTCTGTTACAAAATCCGTATTGGCAGAAGAAACATTCTGCTCGTCTGCTGCCTTCTTTTCGGTAGGGGCAGAGCAGGAGTATAACAACACAAAGAGCCCTGTATTAAGCAAAACCCAAAGGGCAAAAGGAAAAGAAATGAACCTGAACATAAAGGTCAATATTGATTCACATGAAATTTAATGCAAAATAAGAAATATTATTATGAAAAAAAACCAATTCAAACACATTTTTACGGGCTACCCCTCGGACGGGTATAAAGGAGCAAGCCAGGGTTCAAATAAATCTCTTTCCTTAAGCAATTCAAGGGGTAAAAGACCCAGGATAAACCCTTTTGCATCAACGAACAGTAGTTCGGCATCGTAAACCGGATGTTGATAATCATAAAGTTTACCCGTAAGCCAGTTTACCCTTTCACTTTCTGCTAAATCATTGTGCTGTATTACCGGTTGAAGAAAATGCCGGTTTGAGTTGTGCGAGGCAATCTGAAAATGATCGCTACCTGCTGCCATATTGATCAATCCTTCAATTACCGGCATATTGCAAGGTGAGCAGGCGTGGGCTTTTAAGTAGAGAATAGACGCTAACCCGGCATTGCCGGAGCCAGAGGAAGAGTAGTTACTCGTCTGACGAGTGGGAATGG